>Ga0160183_113260_pt1 | contig 12954 bp, 13 predicted proteins | sample met14sb_FD_108562 | JGI IMG/M metagenome (GOLD analysis project Ga0160183, IMG submission 108562) | Synthetic bacterial communities of pure cultures from sediment of Lake Washington, USA, under high oxygen condition - MT... | ecosystem: Engineered > Modeled > Simulated communities (microbial... >...
AAAAAAGCTTCCATGGCCGGACTATGGGCACGCTGAGCGCCACCGGCAACACCAAGATCAAGCAAGGCTTCGCGCCGCTGTTGGCCGGGTTTACCCATGTGCCGTACAACGACATGCCGGCTATCGAAGCAGCTCTCGCCGCCGATAAAAACATCGTCGCGATCCTGGTTGAACCGGTGCAAGGCGAAGGCGGGGTGAATATTCCGGCGGCGGATTACTTAAACCAAATTCGCGCACTATGTGATCGGCACAATCTGCTGATGATGCTGGATGAAATTCAAACCGGCGCCGGCCGTACCGGGCGCTTTCTGGCTTATCAACATAACGGCATCCTGCCGGATGTATGTACGATGGCTAAAGCCTTGGGTAACGGCGTGCCGATTGGCGCTTGCCTGGCGCGCGGCAAAGCAGCAGACGTGTTACAAGCCGGCAATCACGGCTCGACGTTTGGCGGCAATCCACTGGCGTGCAGCGCGGCCTTAGCGGTACTGGAAACTTTATCAACCAGCACCTTGATCGCCGATGCGCAATCAAAAGGAGAACAAATTTGCCAGCGCTTCAAAAACGCACTGGCAGACACCCCGCATATCGTCGATATTCGCCATAAAGGTTTGATGATAGGCATTGAACTGGATCGGCCTTGCGGCGAATTGGTCGGAAAAGCCTTGGCGGAAGGCTTATTGATCAACGTCACTGCCGACAACACTATCCGTTTGCTGCCGCCGCTAATCATCGACGACGCGCAAATATCAACGCTGACAGACACCCTGACAGCGCTCATTCAGGCATTTTGCAGACAATAACCATGCAACCCAGACACTTCATCAGTCTGCTGGATTTGTCCAGCGCCGAACTACACAACCTGATTCAACGGGCCATTCAGCTCAAATTGCATCGCACCCCGGACTATCAGCCCTTCAAAGGTAAAGTGCTGGCGATGATTTTCGAAAAATCCTCGACCCGCACCCGTATCTCCTTCGAAGCAGGCATGGCCCAATTCGGCGGCAGCGCCCTGTTTCTATCACCCAGAGACACGCAACTCGGCCGCGGCGAACCCCTGGAAGATAGCGCCAAGGTGATCTCCAGCATGGTGGACTGTATTATGCTGCGCACCAACAATCACGAAACGGTCACCACCTTTGCCAAGCACTCGCGAGTACCCGTCATCAACGGCCTGACCGATTTGCTGCACCCGTGTCAATTGCTGGCCGATATGCAAACCTATTTCGAACTGCGCGGCGACATCGCCGGCAAAACCGTAGCCTGGATCGGCGACGGCAATAATATGTGCCATTCCTATATCAATGCGGCTCGCCAATTCGACTTTAAATTGAACATCGCCTGCCCTGTCGATTACCGACCGCAGCAAAGTATCGTCGATGCCGCCGGACATAGAGTGGCGTTTTTCAATACGCCGGAGCAAGCGGCACAGCAAGCCGATTTAGTGGTGACGGACGTCTGGGCCAGCATGGGACAGGAAGAGGAACAAAAAAAACGCGAATTCGTATTTAAGGATTTTCAGGTCAACAGCAAAACCATGGCTGCCGCCAAAACCGATGCGCTGTTCATGCACTGCCTGCCGGCACATCGCGGCGAAGAAGTGACAGCCGAGGTCATCGACGGCCCACAAAGCGTGATATTTCCGGAAGCCGAGAATCGCCTGCACGCTCAGAAAGCGCTACTGGAATTTCTCATCTGCCGATAATTTCGCTAGAATCGCCGCTTTCTTTACGCCGAACGAAGAGTGATACTGTGAAAAAAACTTTTGCCTACCTGTTTGCCTGTCTGCTGATTAGCCCGCTTGCCATGGCAAGAACCGCCTACGTCACCGACAAAGTCGAGGTGCCATTACGTAGCGGCGAAAGCGAGCGCACCAAGATAGTCAAAATGTTGGAAAACGGCATCCCAGTCAGCGTATTGCAAGAAAGTACCGAAAACGGCTATACCTATATACAAACCAGCAGCGGCGCGGAGGGATTCATTCTCAGCCGCTACCTGACCGGCGAACCCAGCGCCCGCAATCAACTGGAAGCCGTCAGCAAAAAACTCGAAGCGCTGCAGGAAGAAAACAAACAACTTAAAGCCGGACAAGCCAACAGCCAGGAAATTGGCAAAGAACGCGATAAGCTCAGCGCCGACCTTAGCGAACTTCAGCAAACCGCCGCCAATGCGATACAACTCAAACAACAGCGCGACCAATTGCAGGAGCGCGTCATCTCCGTCGAGCGCGAACTACAACAATTAAAACGCGAAAATCAGGCATTGACCGACAGCAGTAACCAGGACTGGTTTTTGTACGGCGGCGGCTTGGCTTTATTCGGCGTATTGCTGGGCTTTATTCTGCCCAAACTCAGCTGGCGCCGCCGTTCCAGCGGCTGGGATAGTTTTTAGTTTTAAACGAATTAGCCGCAGGACCGCCCTGCTTCAAATGACGCCCTTTCCCGCGGCAGTTTAAGCGCCGCTTTTGCTTTCATCTGGAATCACCATGCCTGCATACCGTTCTCATACCACCACTCAAGGCCGCAATATGGCTGGCGCGCGCGCATTGTGGCGCGCCACCGGCATGAAAGACGGCGATTTCAATAAACCGATTATCGCAGTAGCCAATTCTTTCACTCAGTTCGTGCCGGGCCACGTACATTTAAAAGATCTTGGCCAATTGGTGGCGCGCGAGATTGAACTGGCCGGCGGCGTCGCCAAGGAATTCAACACCATCGCGGTTGACGACGGCATTGCCATGGGTCACGACGGCATGTTGTATAGCCTGCCCAGCCGCGATTTGATTGCCGACAGCGTCGAGTACATGGTCAATGCGCATTGCGCCGATGCGATTGTCTGTATATCCAACTGCGACAAAATCACCCCAGGCATGTTGATGGCGGCTATGCGCATCAATATTCCGGTGATCTTTGTCTCCGGCGGCCCGATGGAAGCCGGTAAAGTACGGTTGGCGGAAAGCGCGGACATCAAGAGGCTGGATTTGGTGGACGCCATGGTCATGGCGGCAGACAGCAAAGTATCCGACACCGATCTAGCGGCTGTCGAACGCTCTGCCTGCCCGACTTGCGGCTCGTGCTCCGGCATGTTCACCGCCAATTCGATGAACTGCCTGACCGAAGCGCTGGGCTTGTCGTTGCCGGGCAACGGTACCATGTTAGCCACCCATGCCGATCGCGAACAATTGTTCAAACAAGCCGGCCGCCGTATCGTCGAACTGGCCAAACAATATTACGAGCAAAATGACTCATCGGTACTACCGCGTGCGGTGGGTTTTAAAGCCTTTGAAAATGCGATTGCGCTGGACATCGCGATGGGCGGCTCCACTAACACCATCTTGCATCTGCTGGCTATTGCTCAAGAAGCCGGCATCGATTTCACCATGGCGGATATTGATCGCATGTCGCGCGTTGTGCCGCAATTGTGCAAGGTCGCGCCTAACACCGACAAATATCATATCGAAGACGTGCATCGCGCCGGCGGCATCATGGCAATTCTGGCCGAACTGAACCGAGCTGGCCGCTTGCACACCGATGTACCCACCGTGCACGCCAAAACTCTCGGCGATGCCCTGACACAATGGGACATTACCGCCAACCCCGACGATGCCGTAAAAACTTTTTATATGGCTGGCCCCGCCGGTATTCCGACTCAGGTAGCGTTTAGTCAGAACACCCGTTGGCCCAGCCTGGACACTGATCGCGCCGAAGGCTGTATCCGCTCCATTGACCATGCCTTCAGCCAGGAAGGCGGGTTGGCGGTATTGCACGGCAATATCGCAGTGGATGGTTGCGTGATCAAAACAGCAGGTGTCGATGACAGCCTGCTGGTCTTTGAAGGCAACGCCCATGTGGTCGAATCGCAAGACGAAGCCGTAGAAAACATCCTCAATAACAAAGTCAAAGCCGGCGATGTGGTGGTGGTGCGTTACGAAGGCCCCAAAGGCGGCCCTGGCATGCAGGAAATGCTCTACCCAACCAGTTACATCAAGTCCAAAGGCTTGGGCAAGGCTTGCGCGCTATTGACCGACGGCCGTTTTTCCGGCGGCACCTCCGGCTTGTCGATTGGCCACTGCTCACCGGAAGCGGCAGCTGGTGGCGCGATTGGTTTGGTAAAAAATGGCGACCGTATTCGTATCGATATTCCGAATCGCTCGATCAATGTCTTGTTATCTGACGAGGAACTGGCCCAGCGCCGTGCCGAACAAGACCAAATAGGCTGGAAACCAGCCAAGCCACGTCCACGCAAAGTGTCAGTGGCGCTGAAAGCCTATGCTTTTTTTGCCACATCCGCCGACAAGGGTGCGGTGCGGGATTTAGCTAAACTGGAAGAACAATAAGCGAATTGAATGAATTCTCCAGACTAGAAACTGAGCTTATCCCGGCATACTTAATCTATATTCAGGCATAATTGTTCTAATCGGGCTTTAGGAAGAAGATCATGATCACCTCATTTAAAACCGAAGGATTAGGCGTAGGATTCGATTTTGATATAGCCCTGGAAGCAAACAAACAGATTTACTGTTTTATCGGGAAAAACGGCATAGGTAAAACTCAGCTTCTGGAAAACATGGCGAAATCTCTTATTTATTCGCACGCCATGTTTTCCAAAAACAAAAGCTATAAGTATGCGAATTTTTTCGGTCAAAATCACATATACAACAAATTAAAAGAATACGATCTAAAACTTCCTCTCGAACTCGAAGTAAACAATTTTAAAATCAAAGACAAGACCCATCAAAACTGGGGATTTACTAGTTTCGGACGCATTCCCAATATCAACGGCCACACTCCGTTCGTTTGCGACAAACCGATTGTATTCATAGGCGCGAAGAATCGCGGCTTTTCGAAAAATATCGACAGTAGCAATATAAAAATTCTGCCGGACAAGCAGCACCGCTTTACCGATAGCTTTGAACGCACGCTAAGTTATCTGAATGGTGATGGTTTGGAACAACAGGAAATCGCCGATTGGTTTGCTTCCCGTCTGATCATTAACCCAAATTTCGTTGTAAAAAACCAAAACAAGGAACAGGAAGCCGTGACTGTTCTTCAACTTATGGATAGATTGGAGCCCGGACTCGATTTAGTCAATCGGCGCGAAGATGGCGGCTCATCTTTAAAACTGATGTTTTACGAAGGGCAATTGTTGATTAACGATACTCCACTCGATAAGCTCTCTACCGGTTTTATTTCGATAATTAAAATCTTTCAGGAAATTGTTGCAGGCTTTAGCGGTTGGACAGACCAAGCCAATCTTAATGAAGTAGACGGCATCGTTTTTATTGACGAAATCGAACCCCATTTGCATATCAGTTGGCAAACTAAAATTATCGGCGTTCTACGCGAGTTTTTTCCGAACACCACTTTCTTCATTTCCACTCACTCGCCTTTAGTATTGTCAGGCTTAAAAAACGGCGAAGGCTACGAGATGATTCGAGATGGAAATTTCGTCAAAACCAAAGCAGTAGCCAATATTGAAAGCTATTTTTTAACCGACATTGTGAAAGAATTCTTCAATGTCGATCTTAACAAAGAAAAAATCAATCATGTCGATAAAGAGAAACAAAAAAAGGCCAAAACAGCGCTGTTGGATCTTGTAAATAATTTACAAGAGGAAGGCTAATGAAGTATTTCATCGACACCAACTTGATTATCGATGCCTACGAAAAAAAGAAACCCGATGCAATCGAAAAACTGAAACCGATACTTGAAGACGAAGAAAGCGAAATATTCGTTAACCGACTGGTTTATTTGGAAACATTGCGGACTGTTAAGCTGACTAACAGTAAAAATTTTCAACAACTTAAAACCATCTTCGAAAGCTTTGGGATTTTAGATATTACGCAAGAAATCTACGACAAAGCCATCCAACTTTCTAGATATAGCCAATCGAAAGGAATCAGCTTAAAAGGAAAATGTGCTGCCATGGATTTTCTGCACTTTATAACAGCCCAACATTACCAACTTGAATTGCTAGCCTGTGACAGGGATATGGAGAAATTAACCAGGGTCTACACAGAATGGCAAAGTTCAAATTAATTTTTCTTACTTCCGCCTCAATGCTATGTTTTTAGCATTATCCCAGGAATGAAACGCTTCCTCTTCCAACTGCTCTATATCTGGAAACAAAAGCTGAAAATCTATTTCATAGCCGGCTGGATAGGCGCCGGCATGGGAATATTTTTATTGGCGCCCAGTTACGATTACATCAGCTCGCGCGAGCGCAACTCTGACCCGCTGTCCTCTATCGAATTCGTATTGAGCCAGTTCAAAGAGGTAATGACCGGCCAAATTAATCAGAACAACCTGATTCTGTTCTATGCCGAAATCGGCGCAATACTGGGTCTGCTGTCGCTGGGTTTTTATCAGATACTGCACAAGCGGTTGGTCGCTTTGGATGCGTTGAAAGTCGAGCTGGAAAAAGATTTACCAACCATCATCCGCCAAGGCGAAGGACCGTTGCTGGAGTTTAAATCATCGCTGCGCTGGGATATTCAGGAGCAGCGGGTCAATAGGGCCCTGGAAGGCGTGATTATGAAAACGCTGGCCGGTTTCTTTAACAGTCCGGTTGGCGGGACCTTGCTGATCGGCGTGGCCGACAACGGTGAGATAATTGGCCTTGAGGCCGATTTTCAGACCCTAAAAAAACCCGACCAAGACGGTTTCGAGCAAACCTTGATGACTGCGATCTCCAGCAATCTGGGGGCCGACTTGTGCCCGCTGATCCACGTGCTTTTTCATAAATTGGCCGACCGTGATGTCTGCCGGGTTATTGTCTCCCCCTCACACCGACCCGTGTTTCTGACGCAGAGCAACACCCCCAAATTCTTCGTGCGAACCGGCGGCGGCACTCGGGACCTGAACATTCAAGAAGCGCTGGATTATGTGGCCAGCCGTTGGAAAAAAACCAAATAACCAGCCCTGATTGGGTTTTAACGCTGGCAAAGTTACACTAAGCAGCCAGCAACCCCGCAACCGATTCGTAAACACTCCATGGAACATCAATCAACTTTCGTTAATTGGTTCAGAAATTCATCGCCCTACATCCACGCCCATCGCAACCGCACCTTTGTGATTTTTTTCGGCGGCAATGCGGTAACGGAGCCGGATTTCGACAATCTGATTCACGACTTCGCGTTGCTGAGAAGCCTGGGTGTCAGGCTGGTGCTGGTGCACGGCATTCGCCCGCAGATCGACGAACAAGTCACCGGGCATGGCAACACACCGCAGTTTCACCACCATTTGCGGATTACCGATGCCACCACGCTGCAATACGTCAAGCAGGCCGCAGGTCTGGTACGGGTGGAAATTGAGGCCCTGTTATCGATGGGTGTGTCCGGCTCGCCGATGGCCGGCGCCAAAATACGTGTCGCGTCCGGCAATTTCGTTACGGCCAAACCCTTGGGCGTACTGGATGGCATCGACTATTGCCACACCGGCAAGGTGCGGCGCATAGACGCCCAAGCCATCCATCAACAATTAGATCAACACAATGTGGTGCTGATTTCACCTATCGGTTATTCGCCCAGCGGCGAAATCTTTAATCTGTCGGCCGAGGAAGTGGCAACCGAAGTCGCCATCGCCTTGCAAGCCGAAAAGTTGATTTTGTTGACCGAACAAAATTGCGTATCGCCTGGCGATAATCACCCCATCCAACAGCTCACCACGGCTCAGGTTTCAGCACTATTGCAAGAGACACCAACTGTTCCGGATGAAGTCGCTCGCTCCTTGCGCGCCGCGATGCAAAGCTGCGAAAAAGGCGTTCAGCGCGCGCACTTGATCAATCGGCATGTGGACGGCGCCTTACTCCTGGAACTGTTTACCCGCGACGGTATCGGTACACTGATTAGCTCTAACGCCTTCGAAACCATACGGGCAGCGACATTGGACGACATCGGCGGCATTATGGAGTTGATCAAACCCTTGGAGCAGCAAGGCATCCTGGTCAAGCGTTCGCGGGAAAAGCTAGAGATGGAAATTGGCGACTATATAGTCATCGAGCGTGATGGCTTGATCATCGGTTGCACGGCGTTTCATGTGATGGCCGACGGCAACAGTGCGGAGATTGCTTGTCTGGCAGTGCATGCCGATTATCAAAAAGGCGCGCGCGGCAACAGCTTGTTGGACTATCTAAGCAACAAAGCCAAATCCGAAACTATTCGCCGCTTGTTCGTACGTTCCACGCAAACCGTGCATTGGTTTGTCGAGCGCGGTTTTGCGCCGTGCGAAATCGACGATTTGCCCGAACCTATGAAAAGCGCTTACAACTATCAGCGCAATGCCAAGGTATTGTATAAAGACGTTTAACATCACCTTCCACCCACTCAGCTCACGGAATATAGGATGCTCGATAAACAGGATTTTCTGACAGTCGTAAAAAACACCCCCCTAGTCGCTATTGACTTAATTGTGCGCTCCAGCAGGGATGAAATATTGATGGGCTTGCGCGTGAATGAACCGGCGGCCGGCTATTGGTTCGTGCCCGGCGGCAGAATCTACAAATCAGAAACTTTGGAAGCAGCGTTTCGCAGAATCACCGCAACTGAACTGGGCACAGCTTTCGAAATTGACAGCGCCCAACTACTCGGGGCTTTCACTCATCTCTACGAGACTAATTTTGCCAAAGAGCCGGATATAAGCACTCATTACGTAGTTTTAGGTTATCAATTGCAGCTGGATATCGATATTAATCAGCTACCGGCGCAACAACACGCTACTTACCGCTGGATTGGCAAAAACGAAGACTTGAGCGAGGTTCACCCTAATAGCCAAGCCTACTATCCCTATCTGCGTTGAACAATGCCCGCTTTAAAAGTCTTGCAGCTAACCGACCTGCATATATTGCCCCATGTCGGCGACAGTATGCTAGGTATCGATACCGAACAGTATTTCCAGCAAACCCTGGCCCACGCGCATGCTACTCTCGGCCCGTTCGATTTGATTTTATTGACCGGCGATTTAGGCCAAGACCCTTGCGCCGATAGCTACCGGCGAATTTGCCGGCATCTGCAAACTTATCAAACACCTTGCCTGTGTTTGCCAGGAAATCACGACGACTGGGAACTGATGACGACAGAACTGAACGCCGACTTCGTCAGTTGTCGCAAACACCTGCTGCTGAATAATTGGCAGATTATTGCCTTAAACAGCCAAAAAACCGGGTGCCCTGGCGGGCTTGTATCACAGGAAGAACTGGCATTTTTGCAGCAAACACTAAGCACAAATGACGCGCCCGCCCTGCTGGCGATACACCATCATTGCGTTGCGAGCCAAAGTAGCTGGATGGATACGATGCAAATTGAGAACGGTGAGGAATTGCTAGCAATAGCGGAACACTTCCCACAAGTTAAAGCCATCACCTGCGGTCATTTACATCAGGAAATGCAAACTAGTCATAGACAAATAGCGATATACGCCACGCCGGCCAGCTGTTTTCAGTTCAAACCGTTTGCCACCGAGTTTGAACTGGACACGCTAGCACCCGGCTACAGGATCTTCGAATTGGGGGATGACGGCGACTTGCGATCCAGATGCTATCACCTGCCCATCAGCATGAGCGGCTTACAAACCAACCAGCACAGTTACTAACCAAACGCCAATCTTCCGGATAAATAACTCTCGGCGTTGACTCCCACGTCATTGGCAATCAAAAAAAGCTCCTAATTCGTCCATCGCTTTGCGGTACACCCGGCGTTTGAAGTAAACCACATCTTTCAGCGGATACCAGTACTCCACCCACTTCCAGTTATCGAACTCCTGCTTGTGCCCGCAATCGAACCTGACATTCGATTCATCTGTCATCAAGCGCAAAATAAACCAAATCTGTTTCTGCCCGATGCACAAGGGCGTGGAATTTTTGCGGATATACCGATCCGGCAGTTTATAGCGCAACCAATAACGGGTGCGCCCCAGCAACTGCACATGCTCTGCACACAAGCCGGTTTCCTCCCACAACTCCCGATACATCGCGGTTTCCGGGTCCTCGTCGCCATCGATCCCGCCCTGCGGAAACTGCCACGAGTTAGCGCCTTTGCGCTTTGCCCAAAACACACGACCCTCGTCATTGCAAAGGATAATGCCGACATTAGGCCGGTATCCTTTCGAGTCTATCATGTAAAAACCTGTATTATTTGCCGCCCTGTTGCTAATGCCTGGATGTTAAAATTAACAACGGCACGGCCATTAAAATGAATGGCGCAATTGTTCCACAAATAACCGGCGGACGCCACAGGCCGCTACTTTTTTCTTTATGACGACGGATTTGCCGTGAGCTTAGCGATTTTTGATCTGGATAACACGCTGATCGCCGATGACAGCGATTTTTTATGGGGCCAATTTTTAGTCGACCGTGGCATTGTCGACAAAGACCAGTATGAACAGGCTAATAAAAAATTCTACGAGGATTACAAACACGGCACGCTGGATATTGTTGAGTTTTTGCATTTCTCACTGGCGCCACTAGCCCAACACGACGCAGAGCAACTGTATCGCTGGCGCGCTGAATTCGTCGAAACGCTGATCGAGCCGATCATGCTGGAGGCTGCCCAGGCTTTGGTGGAAAAGCATCGCGCGGCCGGCGACACCTTGCTGGTGATTACCGCCACCAATCGCTTCGTCACCGAGCCTATCGTCAAGCTATACGGTATCGACAACCTGCTGGCTACCACACCGGAATTTGTCGATGGTCGCTACACCGGTAAATTCAACGGCACACCCTGCTTTCAGCAAGGAAAAGTAGTGCAGCTGAACAACTGGCTGGCCAATTCCACGGAAACGCTGGCAGGCAGTTGGTTCTACAGCGATTCGCATAACGATTTGCCGCTATTGAGCTTGGTCGATCAACCGGTTGCTGTCGATCCCGACGAAAAACTACGGGAAGTTGCTCGGCAAGCAAACTGGCCGATTATTAGCTTGAGGAAATAAAAGCTGAGGACAAGGGTCAAAAGAAGCGCCCTTTTGACCCTTTATAATATTGAATCGCTTCTATTTTTTCTGTATAAAGAATACTTGTTTATCGGCTTCCTTGAATATCTTCAGCGGAATATGTCCCGCCTGATCGATATAGACGCCAAAGTCCAAATGGGCCGCCGGATCGGTAGCAATCACTTTGACTACCCTGCCGCTTTCCACTTCCATAATCGCCTTTTTCAAACGCAGCAACGGTAACGGACATTGCAATCCGCTGGCATCGACTTCCAAATCAAATTCGATCATAGTGGTGTTCACTCAACTGTTCTTTAGACAACGCTTATAATAACACCAACCCCAGACCACGAAAATCAAGCACCATGGATTACTTCCCGCTTTTCTTAAAACTAAAAGACCAGCCATGCCTGGTTGTCGGCGCCGGCGAAATCGCCTCGCGTAAAATCGAGCTCCTGGCAAAAACCGGCGCGCGTATTACCGTGGTGGCGCTGGAAATTGGCGCCAGCGTCGCGGAAATGGGGCGCAATAATCAAGTAGTAATCCAACAAAAGGCCTTTGCTGCGGACGATGTGAAAGGCATGCGCGTGGTCATATCGGCCACCAACCAGCGCACGGTCAACGAAACGGTTGCGCAAGCTGCGACGGCTCAGAATATTCCGGTGAACGTGGTGGATAATCCCGATTTATGCAGTTTTATCTTTCCGGCGATTGTTGATCGCTCGCCATTAATCGTAGCGGTGTCTTCCGGCGGCGTGTCACCGGTTCTCGCGCGCTTACTGCGTTCCAAGGTGGAAAGCGCCATTCCCGGTGCGTTCGGGCTGCTGGCGCAGTTTGCCGAGGATTTTCGAGCATTGGTTAAGGAACGACTCAAAGAACCCAACCGCCGCCGGGTATTCTGGGAAGACGCCTTGCAAGGCCACATCGCCGAATTGGTGTTTTCCGGCCGCCGCGAGCAAGCTGCAATAGAATTACAAGCCAAACTTGATGCGGCTGAGCAGACACAAAATCGCGGCGAGGTGTATTTGATCGGTGCCGGCCCCGGCGATCCGGATTTATTGACTTTTCGAGCCCTGCGCTTGATGCAGCAAGCGGATGTGATCGTCTACGACAGGCTCGTCTCCCAGGAAATATTAGAAATGGCTCGCCGCGACGCGGAGAAAATCTACGTGGGCAAGCAACGCAGCAATCACAGTCTACCGCAGGAATCGATCAACGAGTTGCTGGCGAATCTGGCTTTGTCGGGCAAGCGCGTCGCACGCCTGAAAGGCGGCGATCCGTTTATTTTCGGCCGAGGTGGCGAGGAAATCGAAACCCTGATGCAGCAAGGCATTCAGTTTCAAGTCGTACCAGGCATTACCGCTGCCGCCGGCTGCGCCAGCTATGCGGGAATTCCGCTGACCCATCGCGACCATGCACAGTCGTGCACCTTCGTTACCGGGCATTTGAAGGACGGCAATATCAACCTGAACTGGAGCCAGTTAGCCTCTCCCAACCAGACCGTCGTGATTTATATGGGTCTGGTCGGTCTGGAGACTATCTGCCAATCGTTGATCGATCACGGCTGCCCGGTCGATCAACCGATTGCATTGATTCAACAAGGCACTACCCGCCATCAGCGAGTCATTACCGGCACCCTGGGCGATATGCCTAAACGTGTCGAAAACGCGGACATTAAACCACCGACCTTGATCATAGTGGGCACCGTAGTGCGCCTGCGCAAACAGTTGGAATGGTTTCAACCCGGCCAAAACTAAGCAAGTGTGAATTTTTCCTTATTTCAGACGATGTTAAGTTTTACTTGGAAAAATCAGCCCGCAAACCCGGTAAAGGCGCGAACGACAGAGAAAATCGATTGAATTTTTCGCTAAAGTTCCCTATCCTTTACCCGCTTAATTTCCCAATGAACTGCCTATGCAAATAACAATATGCAGTTCTTTTTTTAAACACAACGAGAGAATCATATGAAAAAATCATTCGGTTTATTAGTAGGCGCAACTTTGATCGCTATCAGCGGACAAGTTGCAGCTAA
>Ga0160183_107259_pt1 | contig 12752 bp, 13 predicted proteins | sample met14sb_FD_108562 | JGI IMG/M metagenome (GOLD analysis project Ga0160183, IMG submission 108562) | Synthetic bacterial communities of pure cultures from sediment of Lake Washington, USA, under high oxygen condition - MT... | ecosystem: Engineered > Modeled > Simulated communities (microbial... >...
AACGCCTTGAATACACCTAAAAAAGTTTTTATTAAGACCTTCGGCTGCCAGATGAACGAGTACGATTCATCTCGGATGGCAGATATGTTGTCTGCGTCAGATGGCATGGTAGAAACACTGACCCCTGATGATGCAGATGTGATTTTGCTGAACACTTGCTCTGTGCGCGAAAAAGCAGAAGATAAAGTGTTTAGCCACCTTGGTCGCTTTATTCCACTTAAAGAGAAAAATCCAAACCTAGTGATTGGTGTGGGCGGATGCGTGGCGTCACAAGAAGGCGACAACATCATCAAACGCGCACCATACGTAGATGTTGTATTTGGTCCGCAAACCTTACACCGCCTGCCAGAGATGATTAAAAACAAGCAAGCAAGCGGTACGTCTCAAGTAGATATCAGTTTTCCTGAAATTGAAAAATTTGACCACTTGCCACCACCGCGCGTGGAAGGTGTAAGTGCGTTTTTAAGCATTATGGAAGGCTGTAGCAAATACTGTAGCTTCTGCGTTGTGCCCTACACACGCGGGGAAGAAGTCTCTCGGCCATTTGCAGACATTCTGACCGAAGCAGTGCAACTGACAGAGCAAGGCGTAAAAGAAATTACGTTACTAGGCCAAAACGTCAATGCTTACCGCACAGAATATGATGGTGTGGAGGCTGACTTGGCTATGTTAATTGAAACGATTGCCGAAATCCCGCAAATTGAGCGCATTCGCTTTACTACCAGCCATCCTAACGAAATGAATGAGCGCTTGATTAACTGTTTTGCCACCGTACCAAAACTTGCTACGCAATTACACTTACCAGTACAGGCTGGCAGCGATCGTATTCTGATGGCGATGAAACGTAACTACACTGCATTGCAATTCAAGTCGATTATCCGAAAACTTAAAACTGCCAATCCTAACTTAACGTTTACGTCTGACTTTATTATTGGCTTTCCTGGTGAATCAGAAGCGGACTTTGAAGCGACAGTAAAACTCATGCAGGATGTAGGGTTTGACGCAAGCTTTAGCTTTTTGTACAGCCCTCGCCCTGGTACACCTGCTTCGTTTTTAAAAGACGACACCTCACAAGAAACAAAATTGGCACGTTTAGACAAGCTGCAAGCAATTAACGAAGCGCAAGCTAAAGCTATTTCCGAGGCTATGCTAGGCACCACACAACGCGTGCTGATTGAAGGTGCATCATGGAAAGATACTAGCTTACTAGCTGGCAAGACAGATAATAACCGAGTGGTCGATATCGCAGGTGATGCAAACTTGATTCATCAGTTTGTGAATGTGAAAATTACCGACGTTTCTAACCCAAGACGCTTAATTGGCGAGATCGTATAACCATGGAAATTACTTTAACTCCTGAAGATAATGTTCGTCTTGCTAACCTCTGCGGGCCGCTTGATGAAAACATCAAACAAATAGAAACTGCGCTTGAGGTAAACATTAATCGCCGTGGCAGCACATTTAACTTCAGTGGCAAGCTTGATAACGTTCGGCTTGCCGCTCAACTAATTGAAAACTTCTACAGCCGTGCAAAAAAACCGATTGAGCTCGAAGATATTCAACTAGGTCTAGTCGAAATAGACAAGCTAAAACCTGAAGACGTTGCCACAACCGCTATGCCAGTACTGATGACAAGACGTGGCGATTTACATGGCCGTACGCCACGCCAAGTGGCTTATCTTCAGCAAATACAAGACCATGACATTACGTTTGGTATTGGGCCGGCAGGTACCGGTAAAACTTACCTAGCAGTTGCCTGTGCAGTAGATGCCATGACCCGTGACCGCGTTAAACGGATTGTGTTAGTGCGCCCAGCGGTTGAAGCTGGTGAACGCCTAGGCTTTTTACCTGGCGATTTAAACCAAAAAGTAGACCCCTACTTGCGCCCACTATACGATGCGTTATATGACTTAGCTGGCTACGATACAGTGAACAAAATGTTTGAGCGCGGTGCAATTGAAGTGGCCCCTTTAGCCTACATGCGAGGACGCACGTTAAATCAAAGCTTTATTATTTTGGATGAAGCGCAAAATACAACACCAGAACAGATGAAAATGTTTTTAACTCGTATCGGCTTTGGCACTAAAGCAGTGATTACTGGTGATGTCACCCAAATTGACTTACAACGCCATCAGAAAAGTGGCTTAGTAGAGGCGCAAAAAGTATTAAAAGATATCAAAGGCATTGCAATGACGCACTTCTTGTCTGGTGATGTCGTCCGCCACCCGCTGGTACAGAAAATCGTGAATGCCTATGAAGAATACGAATCTCAACGTAGAGAGTAATACGGTATGATGCCTAGAAAATCTGGTGATACTTGGCTAAGTATTTGGCAAGGTATAATTAAAAAAAACAATATGCAACTACAGGTAATTTTGGGATAAAAAATGACACCTAATAAATATAGCAAAATCATGCAAAAGGGTTTGAGTGCAGTTGAGCAAGTAGTATTGATTGTGATTGGCCTCGCCACCATACTGGGTGTGCTTCAGGCAATTATCAATATTTGGGATGCCCGTAGCATCCACGTGGGCGACTTGCTACTGTTATTCTTATATCTTGAAGTAATGTCCATGCTTAGCCATTACCTAACTGCTGGAAAGCTACCTGTGAGATATCCGCTATATATTGGCATTATCGCGTTGGCTCGATTCTTGGTACTTGATATTAAAGAGCTAGACGCAATGACGATGTTCGCGCTTTCGAGCTCAATATTATTGATTGCATTGGCTATTTTAGTGGTGCGTTATGGACATGTGAAGTTTCCGTACACCGATGGCACAGATTTACAATCGAAGAATGATTAAGCTTACTATATGCCTAAATTAGCCGCCACCATTCAATATGCAAGCGAGGCTAGCAATCTTCCAACTGCTAGCCAATTTCGCAAGTGGGCAAAAGCTGCCCTAAGAGTAGATACCGAAGTCACAATCCGCATTGTGGATGCTGAAGAAGGCAAGCTGCTCAACAACACCTATCGTGGCAAAGATTACGCCACCAATGTGCTGACATTCCCCCTCACCGAAGACCCTCATTTGATGGGTGACATCATTATTTGCGCGCCAGTAGTTGAAGCTGAAGCTAAAGCGCAACAAAAAAGTCTTGATGCCCACTTTGCGCATTTAACAGTACACGGCATTCTTCATTTACATGGTTATGACCATGAAACCGACCCTCAAGCCGAACTAATGGAAGGCTTAGAGACTGCAATTGTCACGAAATTAGGGTATGCTTCACCCTATCTCATTACATAGGACGCCAACTAATGGCAACCGACTCGGAAAAACCCAGTTTATTAGAACGCTTAAGCCATTTTTTATTGCGGGAACCTGAAGACCGCGAACAGCTTGTGGGACTATTACACAGCGCCTACGAAAACAGCCTAATGGACGCGGATTCTCTCGCCATGATTGAGGGTGTGCTGCAAGTAAGTGAAATGCAAGTGCGCGACATTATGATCCCGCGCTCACAGATGGATGTCATCGACATCACCGACCCTCCTGAAGTCTTTATCCCCAATGTCATTGAAACTGCTCACTCACGCTTTCCTGTGATAGAGGGCAATAAAAACGATGTGATCGGCATTTTGCTTGCAAAAGACTTACTACGTTACTACGCAGGTGATGACTTTGAAGTACGTGACATGCTACGCCCAGCAGTATTTATTCCTGAAGCTAAACGTTTAAACGTGCTACTTAAAGAATTTCGTAGTAGCCGCAACCATATCGCGATTGTAGTAGATGAATACGGTGGTGTAGCAGGCATGGTCACCATTGAAGATGTACTCGAACAAATTGTCGGCGACATCGAAGATGAGTACGACTACGATGAAGATGAGGACAATATTATTCAAAATGCAGATGGTCAGTTCCGCGTAAAGGCACTGACAGAAATTGCAGATTTTAATGAAATTATCGGCACATCGTTCAGCGACGAAGAGTTTTCGACGATTGGCGGTTTAGTTGTCAGCAAGTTCGGCCACCTACCAAAACGCAATGAAGAAGTAAGTTTTAACGGCATTCATGTCAAAGTTTTGCGTGCAGACAGCCGCCGTCTTCACAGCATTTTAGTATCAGCCATTTTAGAGCCCGTTAGCGCCAGCGTTACTCAATAAACACTAAATTCAGGCCAAAACATTCCATTTAAAATTAACCACATAGGGAACTAAGTACTAAGATTTATTTCATAGTTTCATGTTGTGATGAATTTAAATCCCCTAGTCCAATTTTACTGGAGCTCGTTATGAAATACTTAGTATTTGTTTGGCTGTTTATTGCGCAATCGTTCTTGATACAAACAGCAGTGGCAGAGGAAGTGGCAAGTGCAACAACTGTGATACCAACAATGGAACAGGACTTTGTAAAGTCAATCAATCAGTTTACAAAAGCACAAATCATTGAGCAGTTTGGTGAGCCAGCTAAAGCAGACGATGTAAAAGTAAAGGGCACGGGCAAAATTGTGGCCTCTATTTGGTTATATCACTTTATTAATACCGCGGCAGATGGCTCATATTATGAAACAACTGAATTAGACTTTATTGATGACAAAGTCGTGATGGTTGCGTTTTTAAAGAATGATGGTAGTGAAGGCCCTGAAGCTACCCAGCAATATGAAGTGCCATTGAAACAGTAGAGTTTCATCAAATAAAAAGCGCCACTTGTGGCGCTTTTTATTTGAATATTCAATTAGTATTGATTTCTATTTTTTCAAAGCATCACGAATTTCACGCAACAAAATAATATCTTCAGCAGTTGGTGCAGGTGCTGGCGCTGGTTCTGCCTTTTTCATACGATTCATCTGCTTAACCAGCATAAAAATAACAAATGCCAAGATAATAAAGTTAATCACTATCGTTAAAAAATTACCATAGGCTAGCATCGGCACACCTGCTTGTTTTAATGCCGCATAAGTGCCTGCGTTACCTTCTGGGACTGCCGCTAAAGCAATAAACATATTACTAAAATCGACGTTACCCACTATTTTTCCAATAAGCGGCATAATGATATCGCCCACTAAAGAATCGACAATCTTTCCGAACGCAGCGCCAATGATGACACCTACCGCTAAATCCATGACATTGCCTTTTAAAGCAAACTGTTTAAATTCCGACGCAATACTCATGCACTTCTCCATGTCATCAAGTTAATAAATTCATGCCTCATGTTTAAATGAGTATGATTAGTTTAAAAAATTTTACTAGCGAAGGAAATATATGCTTTATCTAATCAACATGTCAACATAAGCTACTTTTAAACATCACTTAAATGTTAATTTTTGTTATCTCTAGCTGTAACAAGCTACAATTCGCAACATGCAATTACTTATCTCAAACTCATTATTAAAAACTGCCGCACTTCTGTCATTAGGCGCTTTTAGCGTGCTAGGTTTTGCCCCTTTTTATTTTTACCCAGCCAGCATATTGGCGCTAATTGGTGTTATCTACTTTATTGTAATAAGTGACTCACCAAAATCATCTGCTATCGTAGGCTTTACTTATGGCTTAGGCTTATTTGGCGTTGGTATTTATTGGATTTACATTAGCCTGCATACCTATGGCGGCATGCCTAGCGTGATGGCAGCATTCTCAACATTTGTATTAGCTTCATTTTTGGCTCTATTCCCTGGCATTGTCGGATTATTGAGCAAAAAAATGTGCAAACAACAGCCAGTCTTGCTCATCATTGCCATTCCTGTGTTTTGGGCATTAGCCGATTGGGTAAGAAGCTGGATATTTACAGGGTTCCCATGGTTGACGATAGGCTACAGCCAAGTACCAACAAGCCCGTTAGCAGGCTATATGCCGATTATCGGCGTGTATGGAGTCACGCTACTCACCGCACTTATCGCCAGCATTATTGGGTATTTACTGGCAAACCAACAAAACAGAAAAGTCTGGCAAGGCAAAGCAATTGGTGCAGTGTTATTAGTAATACTATCAGGCTATTTGTTAAAACAGATTGAATGGACAACACCTACCGATAAACCCTTGAGTGTCAGCCTATTACAAGGCAACGTTGAACAAAGCCTAAAATGGGCGCCAGAAACTGCTGAGTACACCATGCAGCAATACCTTGCCATGGTAGAAAACAGCGATGCAAAATTAATTGTACTGCCAGAAACCGCATTGCCTGTGCTTGCCAGTCAGATTCCTGATGACTTAAAAACTAGGCTACTTGCCCATGCACACAAGAACCAAGGAGATGTTCTGGTTGGTATGGTTGAACGTGAAAATGGTGAATACTTTAATAGCGTACTCAGCTACAGCAACGCTGGCACATACACTTATCGTAAATCGCATCTTGTACCATTTGGTGAGTTTATTCCACTTAAAGTGGCATTTGGCTGGATATATCGAGATTGGCTCAATATGCCATTAAGTGACTTATCGCGCGGCGACCGATATCAGCACCCCATGCCTGTTGCTGGCGAAAAAGTAGCAGTCAACATTTGTTACGAGGATGTATTTGGTGAAGAAATCATTCGCCAGCTACCAATGGCCTCGTTATTAGTGAACGTCAGTAACGACGCATGGTATGGTGAATCTTACGCGGCAGACCAGCACTTGCAGTTTTCTCAAGCACGCGCACTTGAAACTGGCCGCATGATGTTACGCGCCACCAATACGGGCGCCACCGCAATTATCGACCCAAAAGGCTACCTATCTGCGCACGCACCGCACTTTGTGCAAACTTCACTCAATGGATACGCGCAAGGCTACACGGGCACAACCCCTTATGTATACTGGGGAAACTGGCTGTTTCTGACCATATGCTTCGGCTTATTGTTGTTCATATGGCAACGTAACAGAGCGCCATTAAGATAAAACCTATTGCAAGATTACAAAACCAAGTAAAATTGCACTTTTCGCCAATTTCAACAAACACATCATGGCTTTAACATTTCAAGAGATTATTCTCACCCTACAAAAATACTGGAGCGACAAAGGCTGTGCGCTTCTGCAATCTTACGACATGGAAGTTGGCGCTGGCACCTCGCACACTGCCACCTTTTTACGCTCGTTAGGCCCAGAGCCTTGGAAAGCCGCTTACGTACAACCAAGCCGTCGTCCTAAAGATGGTCGTTATGGCGAAAACCCAAACCGTTTACAACATTACTACCAATTTCAGGTGGTATTAAAACCAGCACCAGCAGACATTTTGGAGCTGTACCTAGGCTCATTAGAAGCGCTAGGTTTTGACTTAAACCAGAATGACATCCGCTTTGTGGAGGATGACTGGGAAAACCCAACGTTAGGCGCATGGGGCTTAGGCTGGGAAGTTTGGCTAAACGGCATGGAAGTCACGCAGTTTACTTATTTCCAACAAGTTGGCGGAATTGACTGTAAACCAATTACTGGTGAAATTACTTATGGTTTAGAACGTTTAGCCATGTACCTACAAGGCGTGGACAATGTGTACAACCTGACTTGGACCGTGGATTCAAATGGTAAAGCCTTAAGCTATGGCGATGTGTACCTACAAAACGAACAAGAACAAAGTGCTTACAACTTTGAGCACTCCGATGCTGATTTCTTGTTTACCGCCTTTAATGCGCATGAAAAACAAGCTAAGCACTTGATGGAAAACCAATTAGCGCTACCTGCTTATGAGCAAGTGCTCAAAGCAGCCCATACTTTTAACTTACTTGATGCTCGCGGTGCGATTTCTGTGACTGAGCGCGCTGGCTATATTGGCCGCATTCGCAACTTAGCACGTTCAGTTGCTGCCAGCTACCTAGATAGCCGTGCAAGACTTGGCTTCCCGATGGCGCCAAAAGATTGGGCAGATGAAGTGCTAGCCAAGCTTGATAAAGAAAAACAAGAAAAAGATAAGAAGGTTGCTTAAATCATGTCACAACAAAACTTACTTGTAGAATTATTTGTAGAAGAGCTGCCGCCAAAAGCACTGAAAAAACTGGGCGATGCATTCAGTAGCACTTTGTTTGAAACATTGAAATCACAGGGCTTATCTACCGAAAGTTCCGCAGTGACTTCTTTTGCAACACCGCGCCGTTTGGCAGCGCATATTACCGCGATTGAGGCACAAGCTAAAGATAAACAAATCTCGCAAAAACTCATGCCAGTGAGCGTAGGTTTAGATGCCAACGGTAACGCTACCCCTGCCCTGATTAAACGCTTAAACGGCATGGGCTTAGACGAAGCCGCAGTTTCACAGCTAACCAAGCAAATGGATGGCAAAAACGAAGCCTTGTTTTTAGAAGTGACGCAAAAAGGTGCTGTGCTTAACGATGGTTTACAAAAAGCCATTGAAGAAGCCATACAGAAACTACCTATTCCTAAAGTCATGACTTACCAACTGGCAGATGGCTGGAGTAGCGTTAACTTTGTACGCCCAGCACATGGCTTAATCGCACTACATGGCAGTGATGTCATCGCTACTAGCGTACTAGGCCTAAATGCAAGCAATCAAACACAAGGCCACCGCTTTGAGGCGGCATCAGCCAATGTTGTGATTAAAAACGCAGACAGCTACGCAGAACAACTTAAAACAGAAGGCGCAGTGATTGCCAGCTTTTCTGAGCGTCGTGCTGAAATCGTACGCCAACTCACGACAGCGGCCGCTAAAGAAGGCCTTAAACCAATTGACGATGATGCATTACTGGATGAAGTGACTGCATTGGTAGAGCGTCCAAATGTGCTGCTTGGTCAGTTTGAAGAAATCTATTTAGAAGTACCGCAAGAGTGTTTGATTCTTACCATGAAGGCGAATCAAAAGTACTTCCCATTATTAGACAGCAATGACAAATTAACGAATAAGTTCTTAATTGTGTCGAACATTTACCCTGCCGACCCATCTGCAGTGATTGGCGGTAACGAGCGCGTGGTACGCCCACGCTTAGCCGATGCCAAGTTCTTTTTTGACCAAGACCGCAAAAAGACACTGGAATCACGCATCACCAGCTTAGAAAAAGTGGTTTACCACAACAAACTAGGCTCACAAGGTCAGCGTGCTGAGCGCGTAAGTGCTATTGCTATTGCTATCGGCAAACAACTGGGGGGTGCTGATTTAACAGCAAAAGCAGGTCTAGCCGCACAATTGGCAAAAACTGACTTAATTACTGACATGGTAGGCGAATTCCCTGAACTGCAAGGCATTATGGGGCGCTACTACGCACAACATGAAGGCTTAGATGACGAAGTCGCCTTTGCGATTGAAGACCATTACAAACCACGCTTTGCGGGCGATGACTTACCTCGCAATCAAGTAGGCATCACCGTTGCATTGGCAGATAAACTTGAAACATTAGTTGGTTTATTTAGCATTGGCGAAAAACCTACTGGCGATAAAGACCCATTTGCTTTGCGTAGGCAAGCGTTGGGTATCATCCGCATGCTGATTGAGGGCAAACTATCGTTAGCCTTTGAGCCACTGATTCAAGATGTGCTTTCAGCATTTGAGCATGATGCAGCCAATACCGCAGCAACCGTACAAGCCATCAAAGAATTTTGTTTTGACCGTTTAAGCGTTAATTTGCGTGAAAATGGCGCGACAGCTCAAGAAGTAGACGCAGTGCTTTCACTCGACCCTGCCCTACTCAGTGAGATTCCGCAACGTCTTACTGCTGTACGCACATTCGCTGAGCTTGCCGAAGCCCCTGCATTAGCGGCAGCCAACAAACGCGTCAGCAATATACTGAAAAAAGTGGAAGGTGAGATTCAAGCGCAAGTAAATATAAGCTTGTTACAAGAGCCTGCGGAAATTGCATTAAATAACGCACTGCTATCAGTAAAACCAGAAGCAGACAAACAGTTTGAAACTGGCGACTACACCAACTCATTAAAAGCACTGGCGGCATTAAAAGCGCCTGTCGACGATTTCTTCGACAACGTGATGGTGAATGCAGAAGATGCGGCACTAAAAGCAAACCGCTTAGGTTTATTAGCGACATTGCATCAAACCATGAACCGCGTTGCAGATTTGTCTAAACTGGCCAGTTAATCACTATATTTTCCGAATCGTCATTCCCGCGTAACCGTAAAGGTCATCCCCGTGGAATATATGCATTAAAATGCATTATTCTCACGTGATAGGTGGGAATCCAGTCAAAGTGAAGTACAGGAATGATAGATTACTGTAAGAATACTAGATTTTTGAATTACCTAGATTCCCGCCTACGCGGGAATGACGGAGTGTAAGTAAATATGAAACTTGTCATCCTTGATCGCGACGGCGTCATTAATCAAGACTCCGCCAATTTCATTAAAAACCCTAATGAGTGGATTGCAATCCCCGGCAGCCTCGAGGCCATCGCGCTATTGAATCAATCTGGGTTTAGGGTGGTCGTTGCAACTAACCAATCAGGGGTTAGCCGTGGTTTGTTCGACATGGCAACCCTCAATAGCATTCATGACAAAATGCACCGCGAACTGCTCATGATAGGCGGACGTATTGATGCGGTATTTTATTGCCCTCACTCCGCTGATGACAACTGCAATTGCCGCAAACCAAAAACTGGCATGATTAAGGAAATTGGCAAACGTTTCTCTGTCGATCTTAGCCAAGTCATTGGTATTGGTGATGCTCTCAGAGACTTGCAAGCATTTGCCAATGCAGGCTGTCAGCCAATTTTGGTACGCACAGGTAAAGGCGAGGATACGTTAAAATCTAATGACTTACCTGCCAACACCCTCGTTTTTGCAGATCTGAGCGAAGCAGTGCAACATATCATTTCAGAAAACACTTAAACCATGCTACTGTTACGCTCCACGTTATTTTTACTCGGGCAGATTATTACTGCGCCAATTTTTACATTCATTGCATTGCTTTCAATGCCGCTACACCCTGTAACACGTAATACTCTCATCTCAGGCTGGGCGCGTAGCATGATTTGGTGGCTGCGCATTACTTGTAATATTCGCCATGAAATTAAAGGGTTAGAGAACATCCCCACCACCCCGAGCATTATTTTGGCAAAACATCAGTCAGCTTGGGAAACCCTAGCTTTTCAGGCGATTTTCCCTACCCAAGTTTACGTACTTAAACGTGAACTACTGTGGATTCCAATATTCGGCTGGGGCTTAGCCATGTCATCACCGATTGCGATTGATCGTAGCGCAGGCCGCGAAGCGCTCAAAAAGCTCGTCGCAAAAGGTAAAGCAAGATTAGAAAAAGGCTTATGGGTCGTGATTTTTCCTGAAGGTACACGTAAAGCACCAGGTGAACGTGGCAAATACCACATTGGTGGTGCATGGCTTGCAAGCCATACGCAAACGCAGGTAGTGCCAGTGGCTCATAATGCAGGCGAGTTCTGGGCTAAAAACTCTTTTATCAAAAAACCAGGCGTGATTCAGATACACATTGGCAAACCGATTCAAACCACCGATGTAAAAACTGACGCATTAAATAGCCAAGTTGAACATTGGATAGAATCTGAAATGGCAACGCTTAACGCATGAGCCACACCATTAAGTTGCCGTCTGGCGAGCAAATTCACTATACACTAGAACGTAGGCAGCGCCGCACCGTTGGTCTAAAAATCACACAAGATGGCTTGGTGATACACGCGCCCAAGCGCATCGTACAATCATATTTAGAAAGCCTGATTGTACTGAAAGCGGATTGGATTCTTAAAAAACTAGAAGCTCGCAGCGCGAATCAACAACAACCGATGCAGTGGCAAGATGGTAATCAACTGTTACTACTGGGCAACCCAATTATCCTTGTGACAAAACCAGATATTCGCTCAAGAGCAGTTGAATATACCCCTGGATTTTTAGCACTAGCGATGCCTAATCACGATGAACCAAGGGTGATAGAGAGAAAAGTACTGCAGTGGTATAAAAAACAAGCACTCACTGATTTTTCAAGACGCTTATCACTTTTCGCGACTAAATTAGGTGTGCCTACGCCCCCATTATTTCTGTCAAACGCACGCTCACGCTGGGGAAGTTGCAATTCAAGAAAAGAGATTCGGCTAAACTGGCGCTTATTGCAAGCGCCACCTCACATTATCAATTACGTGGTTTGTCATGAGCTGGCACACTTGAAAGAAATGAATCATTCTGCAAAGTTTTGGGCGGTAGTCGCAAGTATTTTCCCCGATTACAAAGCGGCAGAAAAAGAACTCAAAGCATGGTCGCCAAAGCTACACGTTATATAAGACTATTCAATTAGTTTTACAGCTAGTTTTACAATAATTTCTTAACATCACTCGCAATCGCATCTGGCTTAGTACCATAATCTATATATAGACGAATCTTGCCAGCTTTATCAAACACATAGACGCCCGCACTATGATCGATGGTGTAGCCGCTACGTCCTTTATTCTCAACCTTTGCCGCAAAGATTTTAAAATCTTTTAACACGGATGCAGTCTGCTCTTTCGTGCCATACAAACCAATAAAACTTGCATCAAATGCTGGCACATATTCGGCCAACAACGCTTGCGTATCGCGTTCTGGGTCTAAAGTTACAAATAATACTTGTAACTCATTTGCTTGCCCACCAAGCAACTTCATGGCTTGCTTCATGTCAGTGAGTGTTGTTGGGCACACATCAGGGCAATGGGTATAGCCAAAAAATAAGGCAACCACCTTACCTTTAAAATCCGTTAATGATCTCGGCTTGCCAGTATGGTCAGTCAAGTTAAGCGTGTTACCAAAATCCACGCCTGTAATATCCGTCGCATTAAACTTTTGTTCATTATTTGCCGCGTTGCATCCTGCTAAAACAACCATGAAAAGCGCAAGCAATATTAATCTCATGAATTTATTCACTGAATCACACCTTTTG
>Ga0160183_117042_pt1 | contig 12718 bp, 10 predicted proteins | sample met14sb_FD_108562 | JGI IMG/M metagenome (GOLD analysis project Ga0160183, IMG submission 108562) | Synthetic bacterial communities of pure cultures from sediment of Lake Washington, USA, under high oxygen condition - MT... | ecosystem: Engineered > Modeled > Simulated communities (microbial... >...
AGATTACTATTAAAGCTGCAAAAATTCCTTCATTTAAAGCTGGTAAATCTTTAAAAGATGCTGTAAACTAGGATTTCTTTAGTCGGGTGCTTAGCTCAGCCGGGAGAGCATCGCCCTTACAAGGCGAGGGTCGGGGGTTCGAACCCCTCAGCACCCACCAGACTTTGGAGTGGTAGTTCAGTTGGTTAGAATACCGGCCTGTCACGCCGGTGGTCGCGGGTTCGAGCCCCGTCCACTCCGCCAAAATCAAAAAGCTCCGGATCGATTGGTTCGGGGCTTTTTTTTTGATTAAAATTTAAGTTGTTTCTTTAGGACAGAGCTATGCTGACAAAGATTAGAGAAAAAGCACAAGGTGCTTTTGCATGGGGTATTTTGATAATAATTTGTGTGCCTTTTGCTTTATGGGGTATTCAGAATTATCTGGACACCGGGGAAGAAGCCCCAGTCGCTTCCGTAGGCGATAAGGATTTTTTTCAGCGCGATGTTAACAAGGCTTATGAACAATATAGCCAGAATCTTCAAGGAATGACGATTGACGAGCAAACTTTGAAAGCGCAAGCGCTAGAGAAACTGATAAAGGATGAGGTTTTATTGCAGTATGTGCATGCCAATGGTCTTGTTACAACGGATGATGCCGCGCGTGAATTTATACAATCCCTACCTTATTTTCAGGTAGACGGTAAGTTCGATGACAAGCGGTATAAGACAATGCTCAATTTACAAAAAATGTCCTCCGGGGAGTTTGTAAACAGAATCAAGAATGCGCTAATCATGGAGCAGTTTCAGCGCAGTATTATAGATAGCAGTTTTGCAACGAAATACGATGTTGAAAGTTTTTTCAAAATCCAGAATCAACAGCGCGATGTGGATTATGTCACCGTTGCGGTACAAAAGTTGGCAGAACAGCCTGCAGAGGAAGAAATAGCGGCCTATTATCAGCAGCATCAGGATTTGTATCAAACGCCTGAGCAGGTTTCTGTAGAGTACATAGAGTTATCGCTTGAAGATATAGCCAAGACTATAGCGGTAACCGATGACAAGTTGAAAGCCTTCTATGAAGAGCAAAAAGATCAATACACCACTCCCGAGAGAAGAAAAATAAGCCATATCCTGTTTGCAATTAATGATAAGGTCGACGAAAAGACCGCGTTGGAAAAAGCCTTAAAAGCGCAAAAAGAATTGGCAAATAAAGACTTCGCAGCTGTTGCGGCGGAAGTTTCCGATGATCAATTAACCGCTAAAACAGGTGGAGATTTAGGCCTATTTAATGCAGGCGTCATGGAGAAATCGTTTGAAGATGCGGCAAGCGCTTTAAAGCTGGGTGAAGTATCGAATCCCGTGAAATCGGCATTCGGTTATCACTTGATTAAGGTAACCGAGTTAGTGCCGGGAGAGATCAAACCGTTTGAGTCAGTTAAAAATGAAGTCACCAAGGCTTATCAGAAAGCACAGGCAGAAAACGCGTTTTATGAGGCGGGTGAAACTTTAACCGAAATGAGTTATGAAAACCCCGATAACCTGAAAACGGTGGCGGATGCTTTAGGTGTCACCATTAAGAAATCAGCGTTGTTCACTAAAGATAAAGGTGACAGCATTGCAGCTGACGAAAAAATTCGTAACGCTGCCTTTACCGAATAAGTTCTGCAAGGTAACAACAGTACCCCCATAGAATTGGGAACCGATCGCCTGGTTGTATTGCGAATGTTGGAGCACAAGCCAGCTGCGGCGCGAGAGCTAAACGATGTTAAGAAGGACATAGTCGCTGTATTGTTGTCTGATAAGGCTAAACAACAGGCTATTGAAACAGCTAAAAAGATCAAGACTAGATTACAGGCAGGCGAGTCCATTCAAACTGTTGCGGCTGAAAATAAATTGCAAGTAAAGACAGTTGCAGGATTAACGCGCAGCAAGGAAGATGTGCCGTTGCCGTTGAGTCAGGCGATTTTCAAGGCGGCTAAACCTGTTGGCGGCAAGCCGACTGTCTTTATTGCCGAATTGCCCGCTGGCGAACAAGTGGTGGTGAGTCTGTCAAAAGTAAAAGAAGGCGTGATGACTGAGGATGACAAGAAGCAAATGGAACTGGCGACCAAGAATATCGCCAAAGCTTTCGGTCAGACTGAATTCAATGCGTTGATAAACAGTTTGCAGGCAGAAGCCGATATATCGGTGAAGGCGCCTAAGTAAAACTGCTGGACCGGAAATAAAAAAGGGAGCTTAAAGCTCCCTTTTTTTGTGTCAGAATTATTGCTTTAAGATGCCGCTAAACCGGCAATGTTATAGCCGCAATCGACAAAAGTGATTTCGCCGGTAATACCCGAAGCCAGATCGGAACACATAAATGCCGCCGCATTGCCGACTTCTTCAATGGTTACGTTTTTCTTCAGCGGTGCCGTATCGGCGGCTTTGTTAAGCATGGATTTAAAGTCGTTAATACCCGATGCGGCAAGCGTTCTGATGGGGCCAGCTGAAATCGCATTAACGCGCGTGCCTTCGGCGCCCAAGGCCACAGCCATATAGCGGACATTGGCTTCCAAGCTGGCTTTAGCGACGCCCATGACATTGTAGTTAGGAATCGCCCGGTCGGCGCCTAAATAAGTCAGGGTTAAAAGAGAACCGTTACGGCCTTGCATCATCGCGCGTCCGGCTTTTGCCAGAGCGGTAAAGCTGTAGGAGCTGATGTCATGGGCAATCTGAAAGTTTTCGCGGGTGGTGACATCAACATAATCGCCATTCAGTGCGTCGCGGGGCGCGTAAGCGACCGAATGCACGATACAATCCAAGCCGTCCCAGTGTTCGCCCAGCTTGTTAAATACCGTGTCGATATGTTCATCAATGCTGACATCGCATTCAATAGTAATGTTGGAGTCGCATTGCCCAGCCATTTCTTCGACCCGGCTTTGCAGCTTTTCATTTTGAAAGGTGAAGGCTAATTCAGCGCCTTCCCGGTGCATGGCTTGAGCAATGCCCCATGCAATTGAACGGTTACTGGCTAAACCCACAATCAAGACTCGTTTGCCCTGCATAAAACCCATTATCATCTCCCAATGTTTTTTGTTGTTACAATAGAGATTCAAGTATCTATGACCCATCTAATGATGTCCAGCATTTTGTCAGTCTCCGGCTTTAGGGCTTTCAGGGTGTGGGTACAGGACTTATTGTAAATCGGCTGTTATGTTAGCGGCAGGATAAACTCATGTCCGAGAGGTAAGCATTCGAGACAAGCTGCATTGCGGCGATGGTTTGTTGCAGTGGTCAAAATTAAAAAATCTCTGTCGCATAAACAGGGTAGAACAATCCGGGCCATGCGCACTGCTTTTATGCTATTCTCGCTTGTCCGCAAAGGTGTTGCATAAACCTCCGTTAAAATTCTTTAGACATACTGAAATCATGCAAAAACAACTGACTATCCGGGACTGGATTCTCTATTCGCTCCTTAGCTTGCTGATACTATTGCTGGTGCTGGCTATGTACCAAATCGACCGGCAGTGGCTGAAACTCACCGAGATGCAAACCTCGATGTCGGAACAGGCTAAGAGCCTGCGCGAATTGCGTAGCGTCATTGCTTCCGGCGCAGTATCGGCTGCAAGCCCCGCAACAGCCGAAAAAATTGCCCCGGCTTTCAAACGTGCCTACGCAGCTACCCGTTTGCCTGATTATGCACAGGGTGATTGGAGTGTGGAAGCTTTCGGCACCAACCTCAAGACCATCACGCCATTGGTTTCTACCGATGCCTATGCTGCCAATGTGCAAAGCTATGTGCTGGAGAGCCTGATCACTCGCGATCCCGATACCCTGGAATGGCAAGGCCTAATCGCCAAAAGTTGGAAGGTCAGCGAGGATGGTTTGGTGATCAGCTTCCAGATGCGCGAGGACGTGCGTTTTTCGGACGGCGAACCGTTGACAGCGGAGGATGTGGCTTTCACCTTCGGTTTTATTATGACCGATGCCATTCAGGCGCCGCGCGACAGGGCCTATCTGGAAAAGATCAAGGAGGTGAAAACCAACGGTAAATACGAAGTTGCGTTCACCTTCAAGGAACCGTATTTCGAGGCGTTGTCACTGGCCGGCGGTATGTCGATTCTTCCCAAGCATTTCTATGAAACTTATTTGAAGGAACCGCAAAAGTTTAACGAATCCAAAGGCTTGATATTAGGTAGCGGACCTTATAAGTTGCTCGATCCCAAGAATTGGACGCCGGACAAAGGCAATGTCGAGCTGGTGCGCAATGATCGCTACTGGGGCGACGTGCAGCCCTCATACAGCCGTATTCTGTGGAAGATTATCCAAAACGACAGCGCTCGCCTGACCACTTATCGCAATGGCGACATCGATTCTTACTCTGCTCGTCCCGTCGAGTACCAAGAGCTGAAAAAGGATGCGCAAATCATTTCCAAAAGCCAGAATTTCGAATATATGCCTCCGGTGGTCGGGTACAGCTACATCGGCTGGAACCAACTGCGCGGCGGCAAACCGACTCGCTTTGCCGACAAAAGGGTCAGGCAGGCGATGACTTACCTGACCGATGTGAACCGTGTCATCAAGGATGTTTTTCTGGATTACGCCGAGCCGGCTGTCAGCCCGTTCGGTAAGGCCGGTAAGCAGCACGATAGCGCTTTACAGCCCTATCAATTCAGTTTGGATAAGGCCAAGGCTCTGTTGAAAGAGGCCGGCTATGAGGATCGTGACGGCGATGGGATGTTGGAAGACAAGGCGGGCAAACCGTTCGAATTCAAGCTGACCTACCTGGAATCGAATGAAGATACCAAACGCATGGTATTGCTGTTGAGAGACCTCTATGTCCGCGCCGGCGTACGGATGATCCCGTTCCCCCAGGAATGGCCGGTGATGCTGGAAAATCTTGATAAAAAAGATTTCGATGCGATCACGCTGGGCTGGACCAGCGGCATTGAAACCGATTTGTATCAGACATTTCACAGTGCGCAAGCCGTCAGCAATGGCGATAACTTCACCGGTTACAAAAATCCGGCGCTGGACAAGCTGATCGATGAAGCGCGTCGAACTGTGGATGAAGGCAAGCGTATGCCGTTGTGGCAGCAGGCGGAGCGGATCGTTTACGAGGATCAGCCCTATACCTTCCTGATGCGCCGCAAGAGTTTGCTGTTTGTCGATAAACGCATCCACAACCTGCAAATGACCAAGCTGGGCCTGAACCTGGGATCGTTGCCGCTGGAAACTTATGTGCCCGCCGCTCAGCAAAAATATACGCCATAAGCGGAGGAGTTTTTAATGTTGACCTATCTGCTCCGTCGCTTACTGCTGATGATTCCTACCCTGCTGGGAATTACGATCGTGGTGTTTACGGTGATGGCGATGTCGCCGGGCGGCATCAGCGCACAGACCTTAGTCGGCGGCATGGATATGAAGCCGCAGGAAAAACAGGCGCTGCTGGAATATTACAACAAGCGTTACGGGCTGGACCAGCCGGCGCCGGTACAATACCTGCGCTGGTTGAATAATGTCTCGCCGATCGGTTTTGTGACCGACGAACACGGCAAGCGCGGCGAGTTTTCTTTCAATAAAGGCATGGATTTGGGCACCAGCTTCCAATACGGACGGCCGGTGTCGGACATTCTTGCCGAACGTATCCCGATCACACTGCTGCTTAATCTGGTCACCATTCCGTTTACCTATCTGATCGCGATTATGGTCGGCATGAAATCCGCGACCCATCGCGGCAGCGTTTTCGATGTGGGAACCAGCATGTCGATGCTGGCTTTGTGGTCTATCCCCACCATGCTGGCCGGAGTGCTGTTGCTGGGTTTTTTCGCCAATGTGCAGCATTTTCATTGGTTCCCGACCGCCGGCATCAGCAGCCGCGAGGCACAGGACATGCCGTTCCTGCCGCATTGGGACGAAGCGGGCTTTGTGCGCGGTTTTCTGCTGGACCGGGTGTGGCATCTGGTGTTGCCGGTGATCTGTTTATCCTACGGCAGTTTTGCCGCACTGGCGAAATTAACGCGGACCTCGATACTGGAAAACCTGCATTCCGATTATGCCCGGACTGCCCGCGCCAAAGGCTTGGCCGAAAATGACGTGTTGTGGAAACATGTGTTTCGCAACAGTCTGCTGCCGCTGATTACCATATCGGCAGGGCTGTTGCCGAGCCTGCTGGCGGGTTCTTTGATTGTCGAAAACATCTTCAGCATCAACGGCATGGGGCAGCTCGCCGTGGAAGCGGTCAAAGGCCGCGATCGTGAACTGGTGCTGTCGATTACTTGGGTCAGCGGTTTTTTGACCTTAATAGGCTATTTGATTGCCGACTTCTGTTACACCTTGGCCGATCCACGGGTAAGTTATGACTGAGCATGCCGTTAGCCGCGAATCCTTCGCCGCGCGTATTTGGCGCAAGACGCTAGATGGAGCGGGAGTAAAAGTCGGTCTGGCCTGGGTGGCGCTGCTGGTGTTCGCCGCCGTGTTTGCGCCGTTTCTGGCGAATTCCATGCCGTTACTGATGAGCAAAAACGGCGTCATTTCCGCACCGGTATTGCAATATTTGTCCATCGAAGATACGTGGGTATTGGCGACCTTTTTTATCGCGTTGGCTGTTTACCGGCTTCGGCTCAGCACCGCCAAACGCATCCTGTTGTTTTTGCTGGGCAGCGCGCTTGCCGCCGTACTGGTCAACCTGTTCGTCAAACCGCCGGTGCTGGTGATTTACGACGATTTTCGCAGCCCCGCCTATACCGAAGCGGATTGGCGGATCATGCCGCCGATTCCGTATGCGCCGACCGATTACCTGCGCGATTTGGGCAGCAAAGGCCTGGAAGCGCCATTGGCAACCGAAGGGCATACGCACCTAATGGGTACCGAAGAAAACGGCGCGGACGTGTTGAGCCGTATGATACACGCCTGCCGGATTTCGCTGAGCATAGGGCTGATCGCTTCCGGCATTGCCTTGTTGATCGGCGTGATCGTGGGCGGCTTAATGGGCTATTTCTCCGGCATCGTCGATATGCTGGGCATGCGCTTGGTGGAAATCTTCGAAGATATTCCTACGTTGTTCCTGCTGCTGACTTTTGTGGCTTTCTTTGGTCGCAGTCTGTACATGATGATGGTGATTATCGGCGTCACCGGCTGGTCGGGTTACGCTCGCTATGTGCGCACCGAATTCCTGAAATTGCGCAAACAGGATTATGTGCAGGCGGCGGTGGCCAGCGGCTTGCCGCTCAGCTCGATCCTGTTTCGGCATATGCTGCCGAACGGCGTGGCACCGTTGCTGGTGGCCGTCAGTTTCGGCGTGGCCGGTGCGATTTTGTCGGAGGCAACCTTGAGTTTTCTGGGGCTGGGCGTAGTCGATGCGCCGTCCTGGGGGCAAATGCTGGATCAGGCGGTCAAGTCGTCGACCTTCAACTGGTGGATGGCGGTATTTCCCGGCGGCGCGATTTTCATGACCGTGTTTGCTTATAACTTGATCGGCGAGGCATTCCGCGATGCGATCGATCCGAAGCTTTCGAGCAAGGCAGGGGTGAACCGATGAGCGGACCGCTGTTGGAAGTCCGTAACCTGCGTACTTATTTGCAAGCGGACGGCAGGGAAGTCAGGGCGGTCGACGATGTCAGTTTCAGCATCCCCAAAGGAGAAACTTTTTGTCTGGTTGGCGAGTCGGGCAGCGGCAAGTCGGTCAGCGCACTGTCGGTGATCCGTTTGTTGCCGCAAGATGTGGCCTCTCATCCGAGCGGGGAAATACTGTTCAACGGCCGGGACTTATTGAAACTGGACGATCCGGGGATTCGGGCGGTTCGCGGTTCGCAAATCGCGATGATCTTCCAGGAACCGATGACTTCACTGAATCCGGTATTGACTATCGGCGAACAAATCACCGAAGCCTTGCAATTGCACCGCCCGGAGATGAGCGATGCCGAGGCCGAGCAGCGCACGATTATGGCGCTGGAGCAGGTGCAGATGCCTCAAGCTTCACGCCGCTTCCGCGATTACCCGCACCAATTGTCCGGCGGCCAGCGGCAGCGGGTGATGATAGCGATGGCTTTGGCCTGCGAGCCGCAATTGCTGATTGCCGATGAGCCGACGACTGCGCTGGACGTAACCGTGCAGGCCGAGATTTTGCGGCTGATGCGCAAGTTGCAGGACGATACCGGCATGAGCATGCTGTTCATTACCCACGATTTCGGGGTGGTGGCGCAGATGGCGCAGTGGGTCGGGGTGATGCAACAGGGCAAGATGGTCGAAGTCGGTCCTTGTTCCGAGGTGTTGCGAAACCCCCGGCATTCTTATACGCAACAGCTTTTGGCGGCGCTGCCGGAGAATTTGGTTAAACCGGCATCGGTACGACCGCATTCCCAAAATGCGACTGATCAAACGCCGCTGCTGCAAATCCGGGACTTGAAAGTCTGGTTCCCGATCAAAAAAGGCTTGCTCCGCCGCACCGTCGATTATGTGCGCGCGGTAGACGAAGTGTCGCTGGATATTCCGCAAGGCCAAATCGTTGCGTTGGTCGGCGAGTCCGGCTGCGGAAAAACCACATTAGGGCGGGCAGTGCTGCAACTGGAATCGCCGACTTCCGGCAGCATTCAGATACAAGGACAAGAATTGACCGGGCTTTCCGCCCGTGAATTGCGGCCATTGCGGCGGAAGATGCAGATTGCTTTCCAGGACCCGCAATCGTCATTGAACCCGCGCCTGCTGATCGAAACCACGCTGACCGAGCCGATGAAAGTCCATGGCATAGGTGCAAATCATGAGCAGCGCATCGAACTCGCAGGCCTGCTTCTGGAAAGCGTGCAACTCAAGCGAGATTTCCTGTGGCGTTACCCACACGAATTTTCAGGCGGACAGCGGCAGCGAATCGGGCTGGCACGCGCGCTGACGTTGAATCCCGAATTTATCGTCTGCGACGAAATCACCAGTGCATTGGATGTTTCCGTGCAGGCGGAAATTTTGCAATTGTTGTTGAGCATCCGTCAGCAGCGGAACCTGACGCTGTTGTTCATCACCCACAACATCGGGGTAGTGGAATATCTAAGTGATAGGACGGTGGTGATGTACAAAGGCAAAATCGTCGAACAAGGCGAAACCGCGCAGGTTTGCGGACACCCTCAACATCCTTATACGCAGAAATTATTGGAAGCGGTGCCGAGATTGTCGCTTTAGGTGTTTCGCATCAAACTAGCTACTACATTATGACTTCTTAACTTTGTGGATAAATTTATGAAAAAACAAATCCTGCTTGCGGCAACAATGGTGCTCGGCACCTTAGCCTTTACTGCGTCAGCCGAAGAAATCGGTGATGTAACCACGACATTTAAGCTGCTGGGAGCCAATCATAAAATTGTGGTTGAAGCCTTCGACGATCCTGATGTTCCGGGTGTTGCCTGTCATATATCGCGCGCTAAAACAGGCGGCATGAAAGGCGCGGTAGGTCTGGCCGAAGATCCGACAGAAGCGTCAATTGCCTGTCGGCAAATAGGCGCAATCGATCCGAGCAAACTGGATAAATTAAAAAGTGGCGATGTGGTGTTTAAAGAAAGCCTGTCGCTGGTTTTTAAGACCCTGCAAGTGGTGCGTTTCTATGATAAAAAACGTAATGTCCTGGTCTATCTGGCTTACAGCGATAAGGTGATTGAAGGCTCTCCTAAGAACTCTATTTCATCCGTGCCGGTTATGAAGTGGGATTAGTAACTGATGTTACGCAGGAGCCGCGAAAACCGCAAAAAAGGTGGTTTGATAACGGATAACCTGCCGTCACTGAATGGTAGTAACCGATGAGGGGTAGGGCGTGCCGTGGTTTCTAAGGCGCGCACGGCACGCCCTACCGCGAATATTACTGGACAGGGAGCAAGACTTACAGCTTTGGACATCGGACATTTATTTCAATGACGATGTTACGATAAAAACACAAAAATAAAAGCAATGGAAAAACTCAGGTTGCCGAAAAACACCGGGTCTTGCAAAAATCTTTTAAAGATTTCAATCAGTATGGCGCCGCCCAGAAGATAAACAGGAAATACATAAACAGTGGTCAAATGTCCCATATCTCCAGGCAGATAATAAAATATGAAGGTGTCAAGGAAAAATTTGCTGGAAATATTGACGAATATTTCCAGTAACAACGCCTCTGCAGAGATTACTGCAGCAAAAATATAGGCTTCATGTTTAAGGTTAAGGGACTGAATCTTGTTCTGAACGAAATAAAGATGATAACCATAGAGTGACCACTGAAAAAACGCAAAAATCGAAGTGTCTCCATTATGTACAGGTGTCACCTGATATATCCAGAGAGGCGAGTCGAAAGCCGTCCTGCAGAAGCTGTTAATAGCCACCTCACTAATGCATCCTATCAGGGCGAGTGTTCCTGAATACATGTAGACTTCTTTGATTCTTATCTGCGTTGAGCTCTTGATCAGAGCAAAGCCCGCGAAATAAATAACTGTAACCAAATACAAGAAAAAAATGATGAGGTTTGTAACCATAAGGGAGTTCTCTAAACTGATTTAATCGTCAAAGTTGGGCGGGGCAGGTTGCCCTGTTCGAAATCTTTTACGTGGGTTAAGGCGTGTAGCCATTTAGCTCGGACATTGCTGGAGCGTTAAGGGCGGAGTTGTAATCCCCGTCCCGCAAGGGGGGCATCAAAATAAGTGGGTGCAGAGTAAATTAGATGGCTAACGTTAAATTCATGTAGGGTGCGCCGAGCTTACTTGCGGTCTTATATGGCCGCCATAAACGACCAATCAATGCTCAAATCCGGGAACCGTTGCACAGCGGTAGCCTCATCCATGCCGAACACGCCGGGCTGGCCGTACCGTCCTTGTTCGTCCAGCGTATACACCAAAAGCCAACGATCTTCCGGGTGGATAATCCAATATTCCTGCACCCCATGCAGTTGGTAAAGGCTGCGTTTGGTGTTCATGTCTTTGAGCGCGGTGGAAGGTGAAAGTACTTCGACAATCCAATCCGGCGCGCCACGGCAACCTTGCTTGTCCAGCTTGGTCGGATCGCAAATGACGCTTAGATCGGGCTGGACTACCGTTTCGACACTGGCATCGGCTTCATCCTTGCGCGGCAGGCGCACGTCGAAAGGGGCGGTATAGCCTTTACAGGGCTTGCCTTGCAGGTAATTGCGGATTTGTCCGCCCAACTCAAAGACAATATCCTGATGCAACCGTTGCGGGGCGGTCATGGCATACGGCTCGCCGTCAATCAGCTCCCAGCGCCCATCTCCAGGCCATTTGAGATAATCGGCGTAGGTGTACTTTTGTTGCAATTGTTCTGCGGTACTCATTGTTTGCTCTCCAAAGTGGAAGCCATGTAACTTACAACATCAAAGGTATGGATTCATCAATAATGTGATGGGCAGAAAAAGATAATTGGCTTAAATATATCACCACGAAGGCACGAAGTTTTATATTTTTCTTCGTGTCTTCGTGGTGAAAAATCAATTCGCTAACCGCTCCTGCCATTCGGCGATTTTCGTCCTCAACTCATCAACATTAACCGTGGTCAGGTGACGTTGCTTTAACAAGCGTTTGCCCGCCACCCAGACATCGGTGACTTGCTGGCGGCTGGCGGCGTAAACGATCTGCGAAATCGGGCAATATAACGGCTGGGTTTCCAAATGCGATAAATCAATGGCAATCACGTCGGCGGCTTTGCCGATGCTTAGCGAGCCGATTTCATTGTCCAAGCCTAAGGCCTTCGCGCCGTTGATGGTCGCCATACGCAGTGCGGTCATCGCAGGAATGGCGCTGGCGTCACCGGCAACGGCTTTGCCGAGCAGCGCGGCGGTGCGCATTTCGCCGAACATATCCAGGTCGTTGTTGCTGGCCGCGCCGTCGGTGCCCAAAGCGACATTGATACCAGCAGCGATGCATTTGGCAACCGGGCAAAAGCCGCTGGCCAGTTTTAAATTGGATTCGGGGCAATGCACGATATGAGCGCCGGCTTCGGCAAAGCGGGCGATTTCGTCGTCGGTTAATTGGGTCATGTGCACCGCGATAAACGACGGATCGACCAAGCCGAGTTCATGCAGTCTTTGCAAGGGTCGTTGGCCGTTTTGACCGTTTTCGGTTTCGAACAGCGTTTCGTGAACATGGATATGGATCGGCAGTTCCAGCTCATCGACCAGGGCTTTTATTTTTTGCAACGGCTCGTCCGACACCGTGTACGGCGCATGCGGCGCAAACGGCGTGGAAATCAGCGGGTGGTGGCGTAGTTGTTCATGCAGGGCCAAGCCCTTTTCAATGTAGGCCGCGCTGTTTTCGGCCCAGACCGTCGGAAAATCGATGACGATCAGGCCGACACTGGCGCGGATGCCGTGATGGATTGCCTGTGCGGCGGTGATTTCCGGGAAGAAATACATATCGTTGAAACAGGTCGTGCCGCCCAGGATCATCTCGGCTATCGCCAGATCGGTGCCGTCTTTGACGAACGCCTCGCTCATCCATTTTTGTTCCAGCGGCCAGATATGATTTTGCAGCCAGTCCATCAACTGCAAATCGTCGGCAATGCCGCGCATCAACGTCATCGCGGCATGGGTGTGGCTGTTGATCAGGCCGGGCAGCAGCGCGTGATTTTCCAGGTTCTCGGTAGTCGTGCCCTGGTATTTTTGCTTGGCGAGATCGGTAGGCAGCAGGTCGATAATTCGGCCCCCATCGATAACCAGCGTATGGTGTTCATAGGTTACGGATTCCGGTTCAACGGGTATAATCCAGCGAGCGTGGATGAGGGTATCGACAACTGTCAT
>Ga0160183_130263_pt1 | contig 12707 bp, 15 predicted proteins | sample met14sb_FD_108562 | JGI IMG/M metagenome (GOLD analysis project Ga0160183, IMG submission 108562) | Synthetic bacterial communities of pure cultures from sediment of Lake Washington, USA, under high oxygen condition - MT... | ecosystem: Engineered > Modeled > Simulated communities (microbial... >...
ATCGAATATCCAAAAGGTTCAAGTAAATTCAACCTTACAAAATCATTGCCAAGAGACAAGCAGCACAATAGATTGACTTAACAGGGAGTAGTCATAGAAAATAGCCCGTTTAATTTCTAATTATTAGCCCTAATTACGCATGGATAACAGCGTCTCCCCGCAAAACAGTCTGGTTTCTGTCCAAAACTTGTCGTTTTCTCGCGGCAACAAGAAAATATTTGACGATATTTCGCTGGAGTTTGAGCGCGGTAAAATTACGGCCATCATGGGGCCTAGCGGCACGGGTAAAACGACGCTGTTAAAACTGATCGGCGGACAATTGTTTCCCGAGCAAGGCACTATTGTCGTCGATGGCAACAATGTCCACCGCTTACGCCGCTCAGACCTGTACAATCTGCGTAAACGCATGGGCATGTTGTTCCAAAGCGGCGCGTTGTTAACGGATATGAACGTCTTTGATAACGTTGCTTTTCCGTTGCGCGAACATACCCATCTTCCCGAATCGATGATTCGCACCTTGGTGCTGATGAAATTGCAGGCGGTAGGCTTGAGAGGGGCGCGCAGCCTGATGCCTAATGAACTTTCCGGCGGCATGGCCAGGCGTATCGCCTTGGCCAGGGCGATTGCGCTGGATCCGATGATGATCATGTACGATGAACCGTTTACCGGTCAGGATCCTATTTCCAAGGGTGCGTTGGTTCATCTTATCAAGTCGTTGAATACTATCCTGGGGCTAACCAGCATCGTCGTTTCTCATGATGTCCAGGAAACAGCGGCGATAGCCGATTATATTTATGTCATTGCAGAAGGCAAAATTGTCGGACAAGGCACTCCTAAGGAAATTGAACAATCCGAATCCGATTGGGTGCAACAGTTCATGACCGGCGCTGCTGACGGCCCGGCGCATTTTCATTATCCGGCAAAAGATTATGTTGATGATTTGTTGTCAACAGGAAAACGTTATTAAAGATTCAAGGTTTTTTTGCCTTTAGCCTTGTACCCTGAACCTTAAACCCTAATTTAAAATGATTGAATTTCTACAGCAATTGGGCATAAAGACCCGCACCAGTTTCACCAAGCTTGGGCGCGGCACGTTTTTCCTGTTACAAACTATGTCCGGCACACTCAGCGTGTTACCCCGCCCAAGACTACTGCTTAACCAAATGCATTCGATCGGCGTGTTATCCTTTCTGATTATCACCATTTCGGGTCTGTTTGTCGGTATGGTTCTGGGCCTGCAGGGCTATTACACACTCTCCGATTTTGGCGCGGAAGAATCCCTGGGCGTCATGGTTGCAGCCTCTTTGGTCAGGGAACTCGGCCCCGTCGTTTCAGCGCTTTTGTTCGCAGGCCGGGCCGGTTCCGCGTTAACGGCGGAAATTGGCCTAATGAAAGCGACCGAGCAACTGTCGGGCATGGAAATGATGGCCGTCGACCCGATCAAGCGCATTATTTCTCCGCGCTTTTTGGCCGGATTCTTATCCATGCCCCTACTTGCCGCACTGTTCAGCGCAGTAGGCATCATCGGCGGACAATTGGTTGGTTCAGGCTTGTTAGGCGTTGACGAAGGCGCCTACTGGTCGCAAATGCAAGCCAAACTGGATTTTCAGGATGACATTATCAATGGCGTCATCAAAAGCATCGTGTTCGGTTTTGTCGCTTCCTGGATAGCGTTGTTTGAAGGCTATGATGCAATCCCGACTTCGGAAGGGGTCAGTCGAGCCACCACGCGTACCGTCGTTAATTCAGCTTTTAGTATTTTAGGTCTTGATTTTATTCTGACCACACTCATGTTTGGAGATCATTAACATGCAACACACCAGTACCCAGGACACGCTTGTCGGACTCTTTGTCGCTGCCGGCATAGTCGGGTTATTTTTTCTTGCCTTGCAAGTGAGTAATTTAAGTTCTTTTACCGAACAGAATAGTTACACGGTTACCGCCCGCTTTGAAAACTCCGGCGGTTTGAAGGTTAAATCGCCCGTTTCAGCGGCCGGCGTTAAAATCGGCAAGGTCAGCGCCATTCACTTCGACCCTAAAACCTATGAATCCGTCGTACAACTGAGTATTGACTCGCAATACAATACGCTTCCTGACGACACCACCGCCAGCGTTTTTACCGCAGGTCTGTTAGGTGAACAATACGTCAACCTGGAAGCGGGCGGTTCGGAGGAGCATTTAAAAGACGGCGGAAAAATCGAAATCACCCAGTCTGCCATTATCCTGGAAAAGGCGCTCGGCCAATTCCTGTTTAAGTCTGCGGAAGAAAAAAAGTGAGCCAACTGAATATTATTAAAGAAAATAACGGGCACTTTGTTATTGATGGCGACTTGACCTTTGCCACCATCGACAAACAGACGCTCAAGTCATTTTCATTCTTAAAAGCGGCGAAAGAAATCACCATCAATCTGAGCCGCGTATCCAATACAGACAGCGCTGGACTTGCGTTAATGATTGAATGGATAAAATATTCCCGGCAGAATAGAACGCAATTAAGCTTCAAAAATATTCCCGAGCAATTGCTCAACCTTGCCAAACTCAGCGGCTTTGATCAAACGAGCCATTTTGCAATTCAAACCGATTAATAGAGAAGGCTAAAGACGAAAGGCTAAAGGCGTAAAAAGCCGAGCACTTTCCCTTAGCCCTTAGCCCTTAGCCCTTAGCCCTTAGCCTTAAGATTTATATGGACAAACTAATTATTACCGGCGGCGCACGACTCTCCGGCGAGCTGCGTATCTCCGGCGCCAAAAATGCCGCCTTACCGATTCTGGCCGCCACCTTGCTTTCGGAAGCGCCGGTTAGCGTCGGCAACATACCGCATCTCCATGACATCACCACCACCATGGAATTATTGGGCCGTATGGGCGTTCATCTCACTGTCGACGAGAAAATGAACATCGAAGTCGATTCCAGCACTATCAACAGTTATGTCGCACCCTACGAGCTGGTCAGAACCATGCGCGCTTCAATACTGGTATTAGGGCCTTTAGTCGCTCGATTCGGCGAAGCCCATGTGTCATTACCCGGCGGCTGCGCTATCGGCTCGCGCCCGGTTGACATCCACCTTAACGGCCTGATAAAGATGGGCGCCGATATTACCGTCGAAAACGGTTTTATCCATGCCAAAGCGACCCGGCTTAAAGGCTGTCGTCTGGTTCTGGAACAGATCACCGTTACCGGCACCGAGAACCTGCTGATGGCAGCCGCTCTGGCCGAAGGCACCACGATTATTGAAAATGCCGCCAAGGAACCCGAAGTCACCGATCTGGCCCACTTTCTTAACAAAATGGGCGCCAAAATCACCGGCATAGGCACCGACGTGTTGGTCATTGAAGGCGTTGAAAAGCTGGGCGTTGAAAGCATCCACTACGACATCCTTCCCGACCGTATCGAAACCGGCACCTACCTGATTGCCGCCGCAATTACCGGCGGAAGCATCAAGCTTAAAAACACCCGTCCTGATATTCTTGACGCAGTGCTGGAAAAACTGGTTGAAGCCGGCGCTGAAATCACCACCGGCGAAGATTGGATCAAACTGGATATGCACGGCAACAAGCCCAAGGCTGTTTCGGTCCGGACTTCGCCTTACCCGGCCTTCCCGACCGATATGCAGGCGCAATTCACCGCCATGAATGCGATCGCCGACGGCGTGGGCATTATTACCGAAACGGTTTTTGAAAATCGCTTCATGCATGTTCAGGAATTGCAGCGCATGGGCGCCGACATTAAGCTGGAGTCGAATACCGCCATCTGCACCGGCGTTAAAAAACTGACCGGCGCACCGGTTATGGCGACCGATTTAAGAGCTTCGGCAAGTCTCGTGATAGCCGCGCTGGTGGCCGAAGGCGATACTTTGGTTGACCGTATTTATCATATCGACCGGGGTTACGATCACATCGAAGAAAAACTCTCTCAATTGGGTGCGACTATACGCCGCGTCCCAAGATAAGGTTTGACTATGATTACTATCGCCGTATCTAAAGGCCGAATTTATGAAGACGCCCTGCCCTTATTGGCAGAGGCGGGCATCACGCCGATTGATGATCCTCTTACCTGCCGCAAACTGATTTTACGAACCACCCGCGATGACGTTCAGCTGGTCATTATCCGCGCCACCGATGTGCCTACGTTTGTTGAATACGGCGCGGCCGACATGGGTATCGCCGGAAAAGACATCCTGTTGGAGCACGGCGCTGAAAGTTTGTACGAACCTTTGGATTTGAACATCGCCTGTTGCCGGTTAATGACCGCGGCGCATAAAGATGCGCCCCCGATTGCAGGGCGGGTTCGCGTTGCGACCAAATACGTTAAGATAACCCAACGCTATTTTGCCAGCTTAGGGATACAGGCCGAGATCATTAAACTGTACGGATCAATGGAACTCGCGCCGCTGGTCGGTCTTGCCGATTGCATTGTCGACCTGGTCGATACCGGCAATACGCTGAAGGCCAATGACCTGGAACCGCGCGATTTGATTATGAACATCAGCTCCAGGCTGGTGGTCAATAAAGCGGCTATGAAAATGAAGCATCAGGCGATTCAGTCGCTGCTTGACCAGTTTGAAAAGACGCTGGCGAAAAGAGGTTAACCCTCTTATAGGCTCAGTTTAAAAAAATTGCACCACGAAGACACGAAGAACACGAAGTTTTTTGTTTTTCTTCGTGAACTTCGTGTCTTCGTGGTTAATCAATCTATTTACATATTTGATTGAATATACTGCACCATTCAAAATTTTGGTTATCTTATGTCCGACATAACTATCACCCGACTCGATGCCTCATCAGCCGATTTTGACCGGCAATTAAAAGATTTGCTGGCCTTTGATGAAACCGACGACCTGGAAATTCATCAGCGCGTATTGGCTATCATTGCCGACGTCCGAAAAAACGGCGATAAAGCGGTCGTTGAATACACCAACCGCTTCGATAACCGCGCCATCGCACAAGCCTCCGAACTGGAATTATCGCCGGCAGTCCTCAAATCGGCCTGGAACGGCTTGCCCGCTGAACAGGCCCAGGCGCTGCAAACCGCTGCTGACCGTATCCGCGCTTACGCCGAACACAAAAAAATGGAGTCGTGGCAATACACCGAGTCTGACGGCACCGTGCTCGGGCAGAAAATCACCCCGCTAGATCGCGTAGGGCTTTATGTGCCGGGCGGAAAAGCCGCCTACCCTTCGTCGGTATTGATGAATGCGATACCGGCCAAAGTCGCGGGCGTCGGCGAATTGATCATGGTCGTGCCCACGCCTCACGGCGAAACCAATCAACTGGTACTGGCGGCCGCCTACCTGGCCGGCGTAGACCGCGTATTTACGATGGGCGGTGCGCAGGCCGTTGCCGCGCTGGCTTACGGCACGGAATCCATTCCTGCCGTGGCAAAGATTGTCGGCCCCGGCAACATCTATGTGGCTACCGCCAAAAAACTGGTATTCGGACAAGTGGGCATCGACATGATTGCCGGGCCTTCGGAAATCCTGATTATCTGCGACGGCAAAACCAATCCCGATTGGATTGCGATGGACATGTTTTCGCAGGCGGAACATGATGAAAATGCCCAGGCCATATTGATCAGCACCGACGCGACTTATTTGGACGCTGTTGAACAAAGCATCAATCGGCTATTGCCGACCATGGAACGTGCCGAGATCATCAGGACTTCGCTGACTACGCGCGGCGCATTGATCAAGGTCAACGACCTAAACGCAGCCGCCGGTGTTGCCAACGTCATTGCGCCCGAACATCTGGAGCTTTCCGTTGAAGACCCGGAAACCTTGTGCAAAAACATTCGCCACGCGGGTGCCATTTTCATGGGCCGCTATACCGCCGAAGCCTTGGGCGATTACTGCGCCGGGCCCAACCATGTATTGCCGACCTCCAGCACCGCACGGTTCTCGTCGCCGTTGGGTGTTTACGATTTCCAAAAACGCTCCAGCTTGATCAACTGTTCCCAAGCAGGCGCAGACACGCTGGGCAAAACCGCATCCATATTGGCGCGGGGCGAAAGCCTGACTGCTCATGCGCGATCTGCGGAATATAGGATAAAAACAGACTAAAAAGAAGGCTAAAGACGAAGGGCCAAGGGCGAAAAGAACCATCCGCTTGCGCCAAGCCTTTCGCCTTTCGCCTTTCGCCTTGCACCTTTTGCCCTGAACCTCATATATGTCCGAAAATAATCTGCTTTCCTCCATTTTCCGCAAAGAAGTATTAGCGATGTCCGCCTATAAAGTGGCCGACGCCACCGGCTTGATTAAACTGGATGCCATGGAAAATCCCTATGGCTGGCCTGAAGACATCAAGGCAAACTGGCTGGAAACGTTGAAAGACTGCCCGTTGAACCGCTATCCCGACCCCGAAGCCAGGCATCTGACGGCAACCATCAAGCGCCTGAATCAAATACCCGAGCAATTCGATGTGCTGCTGGGCAATGGCTCCGATGAAATCATTCAATTGCTGCTAATGGCGCTGCCTGCCAATGCCTCTGTGCTGGCGCCGGATCCCGGTTTCGTGATGTATAAACAGCTGAGTCTTTGCCTGGGGCTAACCTACCACGCCATTCCGCTGCTGGCAGAGAGTTTTGATCTGGATTTACCGGCCATGCTGGCTGCGATAGAACTGCACCAGCCTTCGGTCATTTTTCTGGCTTACCCCAACAACCCTACCGGCAACTTATTTTCCGAAGCATCGATCCGGGACATCATAAAAACCGCCAAGGGCTTGGTGGTGATTGACGAAGCCTATGCGCCTTTTGCCGATGCCAGTTTCATCGACAGCCTGGGGCAATATGACAACCTGCTGGTCATGCGCACCGTATCGAAACTGGGACTGGCAGGCTTACGCCTCGGCTATATTGCCGGCACGCCGGACATCATCGAACAACTCCATAAGATCCGCCTGCCCTACAATATTAACAGCCTGACCCAGATCAGCGCGGATTTCGCGCTGTCCAACAAGGCGTTGTTTGATCAGCAAACGCAAAATATTTGTGCTGAACGGTCGATCGTTTTTAACCGGCTTAATGCGCTAAACGGCATTACCGCCTATCCCAGCGCCGCTAATTTTATTCTGTTTAAGACACCCGAAAATCGGGCAAATGAAATATTCGCGTCGATAAAACAGCAAGGCGTTTTAATTAAAAACCTTAGCGCTCAAGGTGGATTACTGGCCGACTGCCTGCGGGTAACCGTGGGTAAACCGGAAGAAAATGCGGCCTTTCTTGCTGCATTAACAAGAAGCTCGGTCACGCCATAGTCGAAATGACTCCGTATCGAATCATCAAATACACACCATTCAATATAAAAAATTTAACAGCGTTATCGTGATTCCACAATAAACAATCTGTCGCAATATCATAGGCTTGTGCATTACCTATTGCTTCAAGCCATTTTTAATAGCTAACAAATACCAAAACCGGCGGCATAAGCACTTCAAATCTTATAAGCTCTAATGGTATATTGGCGATAGAAAACAATGCGTCCTTAAGAAGCGCAGACTTAATCAGGAGAGTTCTATAATGAATAATAAAGGCGTCGATCAGTCCAAACGCCAGTTTTTAACCTCGGCCTTGACCGTGGTTGGCGCAGTCGGCACAGGCTATTTAGCTGTTCCTTTTCTTGCTCAAATGCAGCCCAGTGCCAAAGCCATGGCGGCAGGCGCGCCTGTTGAAGTTGACATCAGCAAAATGGAACCCGGCCAATTAATCAGGGTCGCATGGCGAGGCAAACCGGTCTGGATACTCAACAGAACCCCACAGGTTCTTGAAACTCTGAAAACATTGGACAGTGAGTTAAGAGATCCTCTTTCCCAGGAATCGATACAACCGGAGTCCAGTAAAAACCCGGCACGCTCCATTAAACCGGAAGTATTTGTTGCCGTGGGCTTATGCACCCACTTGGGCTGCTCACCTACGTTTCGTCCTGAAATAGCGCCTACCGATCTTGGCGACAAGTGGCACGGCGGATTTTTCTGCCCATGTCATGGCTCCTGGTTCGATTTGGCCGGCCGCGTTTATCGCGGAGTACCGGCGCCAACTAACCTGGAAATCCCCCCTTACCGCTATATTACCGATACTCAACTGATTATTGGTGAATCCGCAGAGGAAGCAAGCGCATGAAACCTAGCCGCATAACTGAATGTAACGAATGGATTTTGGCTCGTTTTCCGCTGACCAAACTCTGGAACGAGCACATGACGCATTATTATGCGCCTAAGAACTTCAATTTCTGGTATTTCTTCGGTTCACTGGCTTTACTGGTGTTGGTTAACCAGATCTTGACCGGTATTTTCCTGACCATGAACTACAAGCCGGATGCCAAACTGGCATTCGACTCCGTAGAATACATCATGCGCGATGTGAACTGGGGCTGGCTGATTCGCTACATGCACTCGACCGGTTCGTCGGCGTTTTTTATCGTTGTTTACCTGCACATGTTCAGAGGCTTGCTTTACGGCTCGTTCAAGCATCCCCGAGAGCTGGTCTGGATTTTCGGCATGCTGTTGTTCGTAGCCCTGATGGCCGAAGCGTTTATGGGCTATCTGTTGCCTTGGGGACAAATGTCCTACTGGGGCGCTCAGGTTATTATCTCGCTGTTCAGCGCCATTCCCGTGATCGGCGATGATTTGTCGCTCTGGGTCAGAGGCGACTATGTGGTTTCCGATGCGACCCTGAACCGGTTCTTTGCCTTTCATGTTATTGCGGTGCCGCTAGCATTGGTTATGCTGGTGTTCCTGCATATCGTGGCCTTGCATGAAGTGGGCTCTAACAACCCGGACGGCATTGAAATCAAGGATTCCAAAGATCCCTGGGGACACCCTGTAGACGGCATTCCTTTTCACCCCTATTACACCGTCAAAGATTTGGTCGGCGTGGGCGTGTTTATGCTGTTTTTCGCCACGGTTATTTTTTACATGCCGGAAATGGGCGGTTATTTCCTTGAGCATGCAAACTTTATCCCTGCCGATCCTATGAAAACCCCGGAACATATTGCGCCGGTCTGGTATTTCACACCTTTCTATGCAATCTTGAGGGCGATTCCTGACAAATTTGCCGGGGTTATCGGCATGGGTGGAGCGATAGTCGTATTGTTCCTGTTACCTTGGCTGGATCGTAGTCCGGTCAAATCGATTCGTTACCGCGGCGGCATTTATAAAAAGGCTCTATTACTGTTTGTAATCAGTTTCCTGGCGCTGGGCTATTTGGGTACGCAACCGGCAACGCCGACAGCAACCATATTTGCGCGCATCTTCACCGCGATATACTTCGGCTTCTTCCTGTTAATGCCGCTGTATACACGGTGGGAAAAAACCAAGCCGGTGCCAAAACGCTTAACCCCAGTGCATAGTCTTGAGGAGCAATTGCCCGCATTAATTGAGGAAATTACCGTATTAAAACCAGCATCTACTGAAATTGGCCATAATGCTTTTAAAGGTTCTTCTTTTACCAGACAGCCTAATCCCGAAGGTATAAGAAACGTTATCAGTCGGTTTGTAAAAAAAGCAATAGGGAGTCTGGATTAATATGAAAAATTTATTAGCATTACTTTTATTGTTATCACTGTCTTTTGGAGTTGCCGCCTCGGAAGGCATTGAGCTGCAAACAGCGAATATCGATCTTTCCAATAATGCTTCATTGCAACGGGGGGCTAAACACTTTGTCACTTATTGTCTTGGCTGCCATTCAATCAAGCATATTCGTTACCTACGTATTGCCCTTGATACGGATGTCGATCAAAAAAAGATGTTAAAAGACATTGCCCCTGAAGGAGCAAGCATCTATGACCAACTCCACAGCGCCATGAACAAGCACGATTCGGAAAAATGGTTTGGTACGCAACCGCCCGATTTGTCGTTAATTGCCAGATCGCGCGGTGCGGATTGGCTGTACAGCTATTTAAAAAGTTACTATATTGATCCCAAAAGCCCTAGAGGGGTAAACAACCTGATTTTCAAGGATACCGCCATGCCTAACCCGCTCTGGCAATTGCAAGGTGAGCAGCATGCAGAACATAAAAAAAATATATGGGGTGATGAATACACCAATTTAGTTATGAAAGAACCGGGTACATTGTCCACAGGAGAATTTGATATTTTCGTCAATGACTTGGTTAATTTCCTGGTGTATGTCGGTGAGCCTGTGCAGCTTGAAAGACAGCGTATCGGAAAATACGTGATATTTTACATTTTGATGTTTTTAGTTGTGGCTTACCTGCTGAAAAAAGAATACTGGAAAAAGATCCATTAATTCTTAAACGTGTAAAGCATAATTAGCGGAGCAATAAGATGAGCTGCCGAAAGTAGCTCATCGCTCCCACTTGAAACCCCCTTTCAACACACTCAGAACAGGCTTTACCCCTCAGCGTAGCCGACGCCCAACAACGGTAAATAAAAACCTCGCCAATCTGTTATAATACCTTTTTTTTTACCGCCCTACACGTCTTAAAGAGGTTGTTATTCGTGACAAATATTAATACTCGTAAATCTGTAATGACGCTTTTCTCATCTCCGACATGCGCGATGAGCCACTGCGCCCGTTTTGTTTTGCACGAGAAAGGAGTTGTCGCAGACATAGAATATTATGACCCGACAGATCCACCTGAAGATTTACTTGAGTTAAATCCCAACGGCACGTCACCCACATTGATTGAACGCGACCTGGTTCTCTATGACTCGCGCATCATCATGGAATACCTGGACGAAGCTTTCCGCACCCCCCTTTACACCAAATGGACCCGGTTTCACGGGCCAATGCCAGAATGCTGATCAAGCGCATCGATCAGGACTGGTATCAGTTACTGGACGAAATTTTATTTTCCGGGGAGAAAAAATCTGCCCGTGCCAAGAAAATGCTCAGAGAGAGCATACTATCCGCTGCGCCCATTTTTGCAGCCAGACCCTATTTTATGAGTGATGAATTTTCACTGATCGATTGCGTCATCGCGCCCTTGTTATGGCGTTTACCCAGCATAGGTATTGACGTGGCGACCCCGAATGAAGTGATCACTAATTATGCCCAACGCATATTCAACAGAGCCGCATTCAAGCGTAGCCTGAGCGAAGCTGAAAAAGAAATGATCGAGCCTTTAAAGTAAACCCTAGCCTTATGACTTCTCTAAAGCCCTATTTGATTCGTTCAATTTACGAATGGATTATTGATAACAACCTGACGCCGCATCTTCTCGTGGACGCCGAAGATACCAGTGCAATTTTACCGAAAGAATTTATTGAAGACGGCAAAATTGTTTTAAATATAAGGCCGGAAGCGATACAGGGACTGTCTCTCGGCAACCAGGAAATTGAATTCAATGCCCGGTTTAGCGGAAAACCCATGCACATTAGCACGCCGATAACCGCTGTATTGGCAATCTATGCCAAAGAAAACGGTAAAGGCATGATCTTCGACCAGGAAGATAGCGATGGCGATGAGCCACCGCCGGTAAAAAAACCGGCCGCAAAACCAAATTTACGCATCGTAAAATAACGGTAATTTTTGCTATGTCCAGGCCTTCTGAACATAGCAACCCCTTTGTCTTTTTCGGCGTACAAAGCGTAAACCTCGTAGACCTACTCACGCTTTGCGAAAAACAAGCTTATTATTCTGTATCCCTCTCGCTGTCCTTAACTTTTTGTTATCAGTTAATCCTTTTAGTTGTATAGTGAAAACTCTATCTGAAAAAGCAAGCCCTTTCGATAGCCCGTCAAACAGATAGCCTAACCCTTATCCTAAGAGGTGATCCATGAACTCACTACAACAATCCCTTATTTTATCTTTCTTCCTGACTGCTTTCTTAACATTGCCGGTGTCGGCAGCCGATATGACAGCCGGAGAACAAAAAGCGGAGCCCTGTACCAGCTGCCATGGACAAAAAGGTAACAGCAGTAATGCGCAATGGCCCAACTTGGCGGCACAACAATCGACCTACCTGGCCAATCAGCTCAAAGCATTCAAGGCTGGAGATCGCATCAACCTTATGATGCAATCAATGACAGCCAATCTGAATAATGAAGACATCAATAACCTTGCCGCTTATTTTTCCAGCCAGAAGCCCGTTAAGGCCGGCGGCGATCCTGCATTGGCAAAATCAGGCGAATCCAAAGCCGCTATGTGCCTGGGATGCCATGGTTCCACTGCTCAAGGTAACGGCCAGTTCCCAAGGCTTGCAGGGCAACATCCCGAATACCTTGAGCAACAATTAAAAGCCTTCAAGGATGGTTCACGTAAAAGCGGGCCGATGCAAGCCATTATCGCCAACCTGTCCGAGGCAGATTTTAAAGCGTTAGCGGCTTATTTTGGATCGCTATAACAACCAGGTACCCATAATGATAACCATAAAATATCTTTTACTTCCGACAACCGTTTTAGCTTTAGCCATCTCCGGAGCGGCTATTGCAAAGCAACCGAATGCTCACGATAACCCACACAATCAAAACTCCGGTCCTGATGCCCGCTTGTTGAACAGCAATAAGCAATCAAAAACAGGAGATAACCTTCGCGGCGGGGATAGAGCCGACGAAAGACAAGATATTAACCCATCCGGAGATCATGATAATTCGCGCAATACTGATGACAGGGAATTTCAGGGTGGGCAATCGCGACATCGGCGCTAACAAAAACCCTTGGATTCTGCTTTCAAAAAGGCGGTCATACCGCCTTTTTTTATATCCGCGTTATTTTCAACTGCCCCACACGACACCAAATGCTTTATCATTAGC
>Ga0160183_102405_pt1 | contig 12519 bp, 9 predicted proteins | sample met14sb_FD_108562 | JGI IMG/M metagenome (GOLD analysis project Ga0160183, IMG submission 108562) | Synthetic bacterial communities of pure cultures from sediment of Lake Washington, USA, under high oxygen condition - MT... | ecosystem: Engineered > Modeled > Simulated communities (microbial... >...
GGAATCGCATCCAAAGCGGCTTGCATATGCGCATCCACTTCTTTCAACACCTCTGGCACGGTTTTGTGGACTTCTTTTGCGTATGTCACGCTGGAAAAGCCCAGAATCGAAACCAGCAGAGTTGATGCGATAAAAATTTTCTTTAATGTCATGTGTTTCCTCTTAGTTAAAATGAAATGTAACGGGTAAAGCAAATTGTCCTGATCTGAGATTAAACGCTACTGAGCGGGCGACTCCTGTGGTTGAAATTATTTTCGAGTGCTTGGCGTGGCTATTTATTGGGGCATCCGGCCGGCCAGCTTAGCCAGTGACATCAAGATACCCAGGTTTACGGCAACGCCGATTGCCAATAGACTTGAAGTCGCCAAAGCGAAGCCGGCCGTATAGCCCAGCGCTTCAACATCCAGCCAAATAGCCAAAGCGTGCACATAACCGTGAAACACCGCGACGGCAGCAATCAGCAGCAACGAAAAAAACCCAGTGCAATTTGCGTCCCGACGCCAACAGCAAACCCAAAACCAGCACGCTCGCATACATCAGCGTTTCAGCGTGGGCAATCTCCAACGGGATCAGGGTCAAACCGCCGCCCAGCAACAACATGCACAAGAACAATAACACCTGCCAAACAAACGATTTGCCGCTACCTGTCCGGCAAATCCACATGCCTACCGCGAGCATCGTCAAGATGTGATCGGAACTGGAAAAAGGATGGAGCAAACCGCTGCCAAAACCGACCGATTCTTCGGCCCAATGCAACGGGTGCGCCTGCACAGCTGACACAGACGCCAGCATTACAACTAAAAACCGTCGTAATAATTGTTGCGTCATGCTTCTGTCTCCGATAGCGGCAAGGTTGAGGAATTTTTATAGAAACGCCGCCATCGTAGCAGAAATAAGACGAATTAAAAATATTTCATAACCAAATTAAAATAAAAAACCCTGCCTCTCAAAACTCGTACTTAAACCCTGCCTGCACCAGACGCGACATGCCCGACTGAATACCGCGCACCCGGTCGGTGATGTAGGTGTTGTCCAGCATGTTTTTCAGCGACACGAACAGGGTCAAGTCCTTGCGCACCTTGTAGGAGCTGGCGAAGTTGACCACCACATAGTCGTTGATCTTGCCGTAGCTGCCACCCAAAGCCGCGCTGCTGGTCGGGCCGTTGGGATGGTCGACGCCGCTGTCCAGATTCAGAAAATCGGCGTATTGCTCGCTGACGAAGGCTGCTTCCAAGTGGGCATCGAAACCGGTCGGATGCGAATAGCCCAAGGTCGCGGTCAACAGGCTTTCCGGCGCATACGGCGCGCGCTTGCCGGGCGCGGAACCGAACACATGGCCGCCGGGGCAACTCGCCGGATAGGCGCCGCTGGACAACGGCACGCAGCGGAAGGCCGCAGTGGTCTCGGCGGTCGGCAGCCACATGTAGGCAATCTGCGCATAAGGATTATGGGTCCAGTCGAACACATCGCCGAAGTCGGCCCGCGCCATAAGTTCAATGCCTTCATACAAGGCCTTGCCTTGCGCGACCGGTACGGTGCCGCCGCCGACCGTGCCCAGTACAGTTAAGGAATCGAAGTCGTTGTGGAAATAGGTCAGCTCGGTTTTGACGCCGCGCACCGGTCTGGCCCGGACGCCGAACTCGGTGTTCCAACTGATCTCGGCGCCGACTTCGGCCGAACCGCCGGTATCGTTGTAAACCGCGTCCTCCACTCGGGGCGGCGCGAAACCGCGGTGAATGCCGAAAAACAGCTCGGCGCTATCGATGGGCGCATACGTCATCGCGAACGACGGCAGGATTTCGGTCAGGCTGCTTTGGCCTTGCGTGCCGTTCAGCAAATTCTTGCGCTCATAGCTGACCGATTCGACGCGCACGCCCGGCGTGAAGGTCCAATCGTTCCAGATGAATTTGTTCTGCACAAAGCCGGAATAGGCGTCGACAAAGCGTTCGTTATTCTCGGTCAGTTGACCGTAATTGCCGCCGTTGGGATTGCTGGCGTCGCGTGCATCCGCGGTACTGCCGCGAATCATGCGCCGATATTGATTCTCGAAATGCGCTCGAAAACCGGCGTCCAATTGGCTTTCGATGCCGAACAAATCGTGTTTGGCATGCAAGGTCGGCGCCACGCCCCAGGTTTCGTAGTTACGCAACCGGCCGGAGTTGTAATTACACAAATCCATATCGACCGGAAAACCGTTCTCCCGGTCTTGCACATAAGTGGGGATGCCTCGCCCAACGCACTGGTTCTCGGTCGGAAATTCATTCTGCTGTCGCCACCAGTTGCGCTCGTACGCCGACCAGTAAAAACTGGTTTCCAACGTCACGTCGTTATTAAAACTGTGCTCGTAGGTGGCCGAGGTTGACCAGCGGTCGTTGGTAAAATTGGCGTTTTTGTCCGGATTGTAACGCGCGCCGAGATTGCGGTATTCGGCATCGGTCAAACCGAAGGCCGCACCTTGTTCGTCCTGGTGGTAGAAATCGCCGCGCAGCGTCAAGCGATTACGGGCGTCGAAGTCGATGATGCTTTTTAAGTTGGCGTCGTCCACCACGGCAAAGGTATTGTCGCGGTTTTCCATGCCTTCCTTGTGGATGTAATCGACTACACCGCCGATGGCATCCAGGCCCTGGACGTTCTTGGCCATGCCACCGTAACGGGCGTGACCGTTCAGGTAATCGCGGTTGCCACCGGTAAAGCTGACGAAACCGCCGGGAGTGGTCGGCACTTTGGGGGTCAGATAATTGACCGCACCGTTGATGGTTTGCGGGCCGAATTGAGTCAAATCGGCACCCTTGTAAATCTCGATGCCGTCGTAGCGCTCAATCGGCGGATGGTAGTAGATGTCGTTGTCGCCGTAGGGCGCGAAGTTGAACGGGATACCATCTTCCAGGAACAACACCTTGGTGGAACGGAACGGGTTTTGGCCGCGAAAGGCGATATTCGGCCGCAGGCCAAAGCCTTCCTCGTCGCGCACATACACCCCGGGCGCCTTGCGCAAGGCTTCATTGACGGTAAAGACTTGGTCGCGCTCCAAGGTTTGCTTGTCGATCACCGAGGTCGAACCGGAAAAGGTCGCGGCTTTCTCGACGCTTTCTTCGACTTCGACGCTAGTCAGCGTGTCGACGGCATTCTCGGCTGAAGGCGAATGGGCTTCGGGTTCGACCGCCGCCACGCTCCCGGCCATCAGACCCGCTAGCAAAGCCGGCAATAATCCATGTTGTTTGGGCATATGATTCACTTCGGATTGAATATTGATTAATTGCGCATCCAAACCCCGGCAGGCCGAAACTGAATGCCGGGGCGCAATGTAACCAAGCCTGCTGAATCGAAACTGAAAATCCCGGCGCTTTAAATCCGGTTTTAGCGATGCAACGGCAAACTCACCGTTACCAAAAAGCCGCCCAGAACCTTACTGCGGCCAAAATATATTGCGCCATGGTAGGTGTTGACGATGTCCGACACGATACCAAGACCCAGGCCATGGCCCTGCACCGACTCATCCAGGCGCCGGCCGCGTTGAGTCAGGTAGGCCAGATCTTCGCTTTGACAACCGGGGCCGTCGTCGGCGACCCGAATCACCACCCCGCCTTCCAGCGCCAATTCGACATCAATCCGCTGCTTCGCCCATTTGCAGGCGTTATCCAGCAGATTGCCGAGGACTTCCATCAAGTCTTCCCGGTCGAAATGCAGCAGTTGTTTGGGTGCGGTGACTTGAATGTCCAGCGGCTTGTCGGCGTAAATGGCGCGCAGGGTCTTTTTCAAGGCGATGATTTCGCCATGCGGGTTGAAGCCCGGCGCCGCCTGCTGGTCGCCGGCGATCCGCGCCCGTTTTAACTCGCGTTCGATGCAATGGCGGATGGCTTGGCTTTGCTCATCCAAGCGCGACCGCAAGTCAGGCCGGCTATCGAAATGCGGGTCTTCGCCGGTTCTTAACAATAGCGCCATCGGCGATTTCAGCGCGTGCGCCAAATTACCCATCGCGGTGCGCGACTGTTGCAAGCGGCGCACCACCAATTCCAGCAAATGGTTGATTTCCTCGACCAGCGGCTGGACTTCGGCCGGCACCTCGCTGCCGATATGTTGCCTGCCGCCGCCGGCCACCTGCTCCAGTTCGGCGCGTACCATGGCCAGCGGACGTAGCGCGCGCTGGATGTCCCAGCGCAGCAAGCCGATGGCGCTGAACAATATCAGCAAGGTCAAACTCAAATAGGCAACGCGAATGGCGGTAATGTCGTGGTCGACCGCCGACAGGTCTTCGGCCACGCTGATGTTGATGCGATGCCCGAAACGGACCGCGCCCAAGGTCAAGACCAACAGCGGCGTTTGCTCGGGCCCGGCCGCATGGTACAGCATCGATTGCTCCGGCCCGACGGCCTCGACCGCCAACGGAAAATCCAGCAAGGAAGGCGACGGGTAAGCCTGGGCATCGACTTTGACCAGATAATAATGCCCGGACAGCCGGCGGTTGTAGACCGAACTGATATGGAAGCTATTGAAAGTGACTTGCTCGGCGTCGCTGTAGGCCAGGGAGTCCAGCAACGAGTAGCCGTCATCGGCCAGGCGGTTGGCCATTTGCTTTTCGGCGGCGCTGCGGATGATCCAGTCGGCAGCGATCCAGTGCAGAATGAATATCGCCCCCAGCACCGCGATCAGGCCGCGGCCCAGGCGCTTGCGTAAGGACATCACGGCTTGAGACCGAACAGATAGCCCTGGCCCCGCCGAGTATGAATCAAATCGGTGCCGACGATCTTGCGCAGACGTTTGACGTAGACTTCCAGCACGTTGCTGTCGGGTTCGGCCGATTCGCTGTAAACATGTTCGCCCAGTTGCGCCTTACTCAACACCTTGCCGGCATTCAACATGAAGTAGCGCAATAGCCTGAATTCGATGGCGGTTAGTGGTTGAGCTTCGCCGCCGTCAATCAGGGCGGTTTGTTCGTCTTCGTCCAGTTCGACGCCGAACAGTCTTAGTTTGGCTTGGTTGAAATGGTGCACTCGCTTCAACACCGCCTGCAAGCGGGCTAGCAATTCTTGAGGGTGGAAGGGCTTGCAGACATAGTCGTCGGCGCCGGCCTTGAAGCCGTCGACTTTTTCGTACCAGGCGTCGCGGGCGGTCAAGACAATCACCGGCATGTGGTTGCCGGCGGCGCGCCAGCATTTCAGTACTTCCAGTCCGGCCAGCTTGGGCAGGCCCAAGTCGAGAATCGCGGCATCGTAGGGCTCAGTCGCCCCCAGGAACTCGCCCTGCGCACCGTCGGTTGCGGTATCGACGACGTAGCCGGCGCCGCGCAAATCAGCCGCCAGCGGCAAAGCAAAGGCCGGATCGTCCTCGACCAGTAGCAGACGCATAAATGCGCGAGTTACATCGCGTGCATTTTGTAGTCGACGCGGGGGTAATCCTTTTTGTCGCGCGGATCGGCGCTGTCGGCGGTTTCTTGAGCGTTGCGTTGTTGCGCAGACTTAGCAATCATCTGCTCCCAATTCTCGTAACGAGCATATTCCTTGTCGCCGGCCGCTTTACGCTTCGTAAAATTTTCCTTGCCCAGATCGATCAACTCTTTTGAAGTCTTACCGTCGATGAGTTGCAAGAACTCATCGTTATTCTTGATTTGCTCGCGCAATAACCAATAGGAAACCTCAAACGGCATACGTTCGGCTTCCGGTAAATGTTCTTTGATGTAAAAAACCGACTTCTGCGCAGTCTGTAAACTCCGGGCATTGATCTGATTCGCCTTGCTGCAAGCACCCATCACGCATACCAGCGATGCAATTAACACAATAGCCAAAACTCTCACATTTCCTCCTAATGACTACGCTGTAGCCCGTTCCCGTTATCACGGATAAAAAATAAAGGACTCACTTTCGGACAAACCTAATCGGCCGCGAATTGTAGCATTATTAAGATAATTATTTTTTTAGTCTTACATCGAGTGAGAATAGCGGGGGGTTAAGGCGGTGTTTCTGTCGGAACTGCCCAGTCGGGCTTTACGGGATTGCCAACGACAAGCCCGCAGGATAGGTGAGCAGGATATTCGATACTCAGAACATCATAGGCAACTTTGCAAAAAATCCGCTCGGCGTTTGCCTATCTCAACAATAGCTTTTCGCCATCCGGCTTAATGGCACCACTTTAATCTTGCCGGCATGTCCAGCCGAACCAAATGCTTCGTAACGCGCCTGGCAAAGCGTCTGCATGGCGTCTCTGGCGGCTTGGTAAATCTTTCGGGCATCCAATTCCGCAGCATGTTCCGGTTGGGCGACAAAGCGGCGAATCGCGCCGGTGGACGCCATGCGCAAGTCGGTATCGATATTGACCTTGCGCACCCCGTATTTAATGCCTTCCACAATTTCCGCCACCGGCACACCATAGGTTTCCGGAATATCGCCGCCGTATTCGTTGATGACTTGCAGCCAGTCTTGCGGCACCGAACTGGAGCCGTGCATGACAAAATGCATATTCGGCAGACGTTGTTGCAAGGTTTTTAAACGGCTGATCACCAAAACTTCACCTGTCGGCGGCTTGCTAAATTTATACGCGCCATGACTGGTGCCGATGGCCACCGCCAAGGCATCGATTTGGGTGTGTTTGACAAATTCCACCGCCTCGTCGGGATCGGTCAGCAAACGGCTGTGATCTGCATCCTGCTGATTTTCCAGCGAACCCAGGCAACCGATTTCGCCTTCCACCGACACGCCGCAGGCATGCGCCATGTTCACTACGCGGCGGGTCACCTCGACGTTATAGGCAAAAGACGCCGGGGTTTTCATGTCCTCCAGTAAAGAGCCATCCATCATCACCGAGCTAAATCCTGATTGAATAGCCTGGGCGCAAATGTCCGGCGACGGCGCGTGATCGCGGTGCATCACCACCGGAATATGCGGATATTGCTCGACGGCAGCCTGTATCAAATGCCGCAGAAACACCTCGCCGGCATAGCGATTCGCGCCGGCCGAGCCCTGCATAATCACCGGACTATCGCAGGCATCGGCCGCCTGCATGATGGCCTGCACTTGCTCCATGTTGCTGATGTTGAAAGCCGGCACGGCAAAGCTGTGTTCGGCCGCGTAATCCAAAAGTTGTCGTAATGATATTAAAGCCACGCTTGGCTCTCCTTGGCGTTGTTTTATTAAATTCGATGACATCTGACGGTATCTACACCGCCCGAACAAAAAGCTTATCGGCTCAGAAGCTCTCCGCGTCGCGGCGAATAAGGCGCTTGTTTAAAGCCTGCCGGCTGATGCCCAGCAAACCGGCGGCGACCCCTTGATTGCCTTGGGCGCGTTGTAAAGCTTCGGCAATCAGTGACTCTTCGGCTTCTTTCAGCGTCGGCAAGCGCTCCGGAAAACTGCCGGACGAGGCAGACATCCCGTCCATGACACTAGCATCGCCGGGCATCGGCATTTGCTCGGCAATGGCCTCCTTGAAACTCTGCAAGGACAGTACCCCACCCTGGCTACGGGCGACCGCATCGAAGGCCATGCCTTCCAGCTCGCGGATATTGCCGGGGAACGGGTAATTATGCAACCACTGAAACAACGCCGGCGGCACGCTGGGCGCGGGCTTGCCCAGGCTGTCGGCGGCCTTCTCCACAAAATGCAGCGTCAGTTGCGGCAAGTCTTCCCGGCGTTCACGCAGCGGCGGCAGCTGGATATGATGGGTCCGCAAGCGAAAATATAAATCCTTGCGAAAACTGCCGAGTTCGACTTGCCGTCTGACATCGCAATGGGTCGCCACAATGATGCGCGCCCTGCTCTGCCGGGGCCGATCCGCACCTATCGGATAAAACGAACCATCCTGCAATAAACGCAACAGCTTGACCTGCGAAGCGATACTCAGGTCGCCGATTTCATCCAGAAACAGCGTGCCCTCGCCGGTGCTGGCCAGCAATCCGTCGCGCGCCCGTTCGGCACCGGTGAACGAGCCCTTGGCGTGGCCGAACAGCGTATCGGAAAACAGCGTGTCGTCCAGGCCGGCGACGTTGACTGCCACCAAATCACCCGCGCGCCCGGACAGCCGATGCAAGGCGCGGGCAATCAGCTCCTTGCCCGCCCCGGTTTCGCCGGTAATCAACACCGGTTGCGGCGAGGCGGCAATGGCTTCGATGTAGCGGAAGATGGCAAACATGGCCGGGCTTTGCGTGACGATGTCGGCAAATGCGCTGGGTTCATGCGGGCTGTTGGTTAGCATCCGCTCTTTCAGCGACAAAAATTCCGCGCGCAGCACCCGGCTTTGCACCGCCCGCCGCACAGCGGCCACCAGACAGCTATGCTCCACCGGCTTGAGTAAATAATCGCTGGCGCCGCTGCGCATGCACTCCACCGCAATCTGCAAATCGTTAGTGGCGGTCATCATGATCACCGGGATTTCCGGATACTCCGCGGCGATCTGCTCCAATAAGGCTTTGCCGGACAGATGCGGCATGGTCAAATCCAGCACGATTACGCCGATGGGCCGGCTCGCCAGCAACGGCAATACCGTACTGCTGTCGTCGAGCGTCAGCACCTCGGTAAAACCGGCGCTACGCAACACCAAACTGGCGCTGTGCAGCAATTGCGCTTCGTCGTCCACCAACAAAATAGGCAGATTGCCCAAGTCTTTACATTGCATGATTAACTTCCGTCGCCGGCCCCCGATTGACCGGAAAAATAACCCGAGCACAGGTGCCTTGCCCCGGCGCGGATGAAAAACTTAAACTACCACCTTGGGCGCGCAGTAATGAAGCGCTGATCGCCAAACCCAAGCCGGTGCCGCCATTGGCTTGTTTCGTGGTAAAGAAGGGGTCGCAGAGTTGTTGGATATTCTCGGCGGCTATGCCTACGCCTTCGTCTCGAACTTCCACACTCAACTGCCGGCCGTCATTCAGTAGCTTGGTGGTAACGCTGACCGATTTCTCCTGGTCCGGAAGTGCTTCCAAGGCATTGATCAACAGATTGACCAGCACCTGTTCCACTTGCTGCGGATTGCCGCGCAGCTCCGGCAAGCCCTCGGCCAAATCGGTTTTGAAATGCCGGGTTTTTTGTTCGATCAAATGCTTCAGTAAAGCCAGCGCCCGCTCCACAACGTCGTTAATTGCAAAAGATACCGGAGCCTCGCTGCTGGGCGGGCGGGCGTAATTTTTCAGTTCCGCGACAATGCGTTCGATGCGTTTGGCGCCATCCCTGACATCGCGGATCAACACCGCCGCGCTATTGCGCATTTCGCTGTAAGGCAAGCCGCCCAAGGAAAATTCGCCGGCCGCTTGATAATGCTCTTCCAACACCTCCAGCGCATCGCACCAAATATTGGCAAGTAAGCCTGAATTAAACAGAATCAGTTGATTGGGGTTATTGATTTCATGCGCGACGCCGGATACCAAAGTACCCAAAGCCGTCATCTTGTTGGCCTGAATCAGTTGCAGCTCTTGCTGGCGGGCGACCTGTTCCAGTTGCTTGCGGACACTAATGTCGCGAATGATCGCGGTCAAATAGCGCTCGGTCCCGCGCGTCCAACTAGATAGCGACAATTCGACCGGAAACGCACTGTTGTTCTGCCTTAAAGCTTTCAATTCCCGCATCGGGCTATTAAGTCGATTTGCGACTTCTGCTTCCTCGATTTTTGCGAAAAAGTCCGCCGCCGGGTTTGCCAGCAACTGCTGAAACGGCTGGCCTAGCATCTGCTTTGCCGGAAAGCCAAACATCAGCTGTGCGCCCTGATTCCAGGACACGATATTGCCTTGCATGTCCACGGAGACAATCGCTTCATGCGCCGAGTCGGTGATGGCGCGCAGCCGGGCTTCGCTTTCCCGCAACCAGGATTCGGCTTGCAAGCGCTCGTTGGTTTCTTGTTGCAAATTGGCGTGGGCCTTTCGTAACGCCAGCGTGTTCGCCCTGAGCAGGACAAATTGATACAGCAAATACGCCAGCAGGACGACGGCGACTAAATACAACGCCAATCGATAGGCTTCGGCTTGTTGCTCCACGCTGCCGCTGTACTGGCGCAGGGCTTGTTGCAAATCATCGACTCGGCTGACGATAGGCTGAGCGATGATCTGCCGCAATAGTGCATCCACTTTGGGCGAGACGTCTATGATCAGCCGGCCATGGGCGATCAGCACCCGATAGTCATCCGACTGCGCGGCCACTGCGGCCAGCCGATCAAGCTCTTGTTGAATTTCCACGGCCAATTCCGGCTGCGGACTGTCCTTGAAGCTGAACATCAAGCGCCATAAATTGCCCAGCTTGGCGGCATCACCGGGCTTCGCATTAGCGCGCAAGGTTTTACCGATTTCGTCGAAGGACATCACCGAATTGCGCAGCAAGGCGTTATCGGATTTTAAGTATTCGATCTGCCCCAAGCGTTCCTGCACCGTTGCGGTTAGCTGGTCCGCTAAATTGCCAAGCAATTGCTCCGCCGCCTCCACCGCTTGCAATTCGGTTTGCAAACTCTGCGACAAGCGCAGCAACTCCTGGCCGGCTTTGGTTAGCGCGTCGTAATTAGCCAGCAAACCGGCGCGGGCCAGCAAAATATCGCGCATCAATTCCGCATCGCGCAATTCGATGATGCGCAGCGTGCTTTGCAGGCGGTTACGCCGCTCCAGTTCCGGGCTGGCGCTTTGTAGCCAGAGATAGGTCAAGGCCAGCAACAGACCGGCGACGATCAGCCTGGGCCGCCAGGAAATCGCGGTCATGGCTTGGCTGCTTGGCTGGCGACCAAAGCCTTGCCGGCGTATTCCCCGGTCAATGTCTTTAGAAATTTAACGATAGCATCGCGCTGCTTCGCCGCCAGCCGCTTACCCAATTGATGCTCGGCCATCGTATCCACCGCCGCTTCCAGGGTAGCGGCGCGGCCGTCGTGAAAATAGGGCGCGGTGACAGCGACATTACGCAAGCTTGGCACGCGAAACACGCCGCGGTCTCTGTCGTTGCCGGTCACGCTGTAACGGCCCTCGTCCACCGGCTCTTGCTGGCCTTGAGGTGCGCCGAATACGCCGAACTTCTGAAATAGATTGCCGCCGATATTGACGCCCTGATGGCAGGCCACGCAACCCAGGGCATTGAATAATCGATAACCTTCTTGCTCGTCGCTATCGAGTACGTTGGTTTCACCGCGTAGAAAGCGGTCGAAGCGGGCATTGGGAGTGACTAAACTGCGCTCAAAATGGCTCAAGGCGTCGACAACGTTGGCTTTCGTCAATCCGTCGGGGTAGATTCGGCTAAACGCATCGACATAATCCGGCACCGCGCGCAAACGCTCGATCAACTCCGGCCATTTGGCGTTCATGATTTTCGGATTAAGCATGACTTTTTCGGTGTGGGCTTCCAGCGTGGTGACTACCCCATCCCAATTAAAAAAGTAGTTAAACGAGACATTGAACAAACTGGGGGTATTGCGCAGCCGCGACCCCCCGTCCGCCGCTGCGGCGCGGACTTTGCCGTCCATGCCGCCGCTGTCTAGCGGATGACAACTTGCGCAAGAGCGCAGGCCTTGGTCGGAGAGTTTGGGATCGTGAAATAAGCGTTGGCCCAACACCACGCGCGGGGCATCTAAAGCCACCGTGAGCGGCAAGGGCGCCAGCGGTTCCGGGGTTTGCGCCCGCGCGGCCATCGTTAAGGCCATCCCCATGCCAACCGCTAAAAAAAGCCCAAACATACTTTTCTGCGTCATGTTTACGTGTGTCAAAGCGTGGTTTACGAATCCGGTCTTCATTCTATCCTCGATTGAAATCGCGGTAAGCCTAAATTTCGCACTGGATCAACGGCCTTTTCTTTGGTTATCACGCTACATGTAAGCTTTCCGTTACTCCCCCTGAGACAAAAGTTGCTGAATAAGCCACTCTGTCAACCGCCCTCCACTGCTTAATGACCGGCATCGCCGCCCTTTCCAGCACCTTTGCTGCAACTTTCGTCGCACCCACTCGCCGGCACAAACACGGAAAAACCAAATCCTAAATAAATGATTTTAAACACCTATTTATAAAAAAACTTTCTTGGCACGCTACTCGCATTGTTAGAGACAGAAGCTCCCAGCAGTTTCTTTATCCGAGACCAATTCTCAGCACTTTAACCCTTTTAGGAGTACCGACATGCAAAGCAAATTAATTCCCCTTTTGGCTATTTCCACCTTGTTCGCCGCCAACGCCGACGCCGCAGCCTTCTCGTTCAGCACCGGCGGCCCGGATTACCGAATCGCCACCGGCGCGCAAGCCGGTGGCACCAGCCGGGAAATAGAATCAGCGGACGACTTTGTATTAACGCAACACACCCAATTAAACCAGGCCACGTTCACTGGTTTGCTCGCCAACGGCGCCACCCTGAGTGACATCGCCAATGTGAATGTGGAAATCTACCGGGTATTCGGTAAGGACTCCGTGAACCCGCCTTCCGGCCGGGTGCCTACCCGCGTCAACTCGCCTTCGGATGTAGCGTTTTTGGGCCGCGAATCGGCTGACAACTCCTTGAGCTACAGCGTCACATTAGTAAACAGCAACGCCTTGGCCGGCAACTCGGTAATCAACGGCATTCATCCGCTGCCCAACCAAACCAC
>Ga0160183_102175_pt1 | contig 12430 bp, 12 predicted proteins | sample met14sb_FD_108562 | JGI IMG/M metagenome (GOLD analysis project Ga0160183, IMG submission 108562) | Synthetic bacterial communities of pure cultures from sediment of Lake Washington, USA, under high oxygen condition - MT... | ecosystem: Engineered > Modeled > Simulated communities (microbial... >...
AAAAAAAGCACTGATAGCAAAGCCGCTACCGAAGGCAAGTGTGCTGGTAACAAACCGGCTGCTCCAGCCGCCGACAAAGCCGCTGACGGTAAAAAAATGGAAGGAAACTGCGGCGCTAACATGAAATAAGTGCCGATGACGCCGGCTTTATTGAGATTGCAAAGCCGGCGTTTTTATAAGCTAAACCGAAAAACTCTCCCCGCAACCGCAGGTACCCTTTACATTGGGGTTGTTGAATTTAAAGGCCTCGTTAAAACCTTCCTTGGCATAATCCAGCTCAATGCCGCTCAATTTATCCAGATCAGCCTGTTTCACCAGTACTTTTACATCGTGTTGATCGAATACCACCTCATCGGCTTCGGCCTGATCGGCATAATCCAACACGTAGGCATAGCCGGAGCATCCGGAAGTTTTTACGCCCAATCTCAAGCCTAAGCCTGTGCCGCGCTTTTGTAACTGTTTTTGGATTTGCCGGGCGGCACTTTCGGTCACGGTAATAGCCATTGCTCATTCTCCTAATTAGTTTGCTATCAATGTTTTTAACACATCGACGAATTGATCGATTTCGGTTTCTTGGTTGTCTTTACCCAAACTGACGCGGATAGCCGATTTAGCCAAAGAGGCTTCCACTCCCATAGCCGTCAACACCGGGCTAATTTCGCCGGACGACGCCGAACAGGCGGAGCCGCTGGAAACCGCGATATTGCGCTGATCCAGCTGCATTAACAACATTTCGCCGTTAATACCGGGAATACCAAACTGCACGGTATTCGGCAATCTTTGGACGTGTTCGGCAAAGATCACCAAGCCCGGAATGGTGCGTAGAGCTTGCTCCAAACGCTTTCTCAGCGACAGCATGTGAGCCAGCCTTGAGTCTATCTCCGCCTTCGCCAATTCGGCGGCTTTGCCAAAACCCACTATTGCCGCGACATTTTCCGTGCCGGCCCGCCAGCCATACTGCTGATCGCCCCCACGCAGCCAGGGCTTTAGAACAAATTCTTCTGCGACAACCAATGCCCCGCAGCCTTTTGGTCCGTATATTTTGTGGCTGGATAAACTCATCAATTTAGCGCCCAGCTTTTTGAACGAAAATGAGATTTTACCCAAGGCCTGGACGGCATCGGTATGCAGGTTGACTCCGCGTTCAGCCAAACGTTCGGCGATGGCTGCAAGGTCTTGAACAACGCCGGTTTCATTATTCGCCAACATCACCGAGGCCATGTCGCCGGCTTGCCAATTTGCTTTGTCCAGCGCGAGTAAGGGCATTCTTCCAGCGCCATCCACCTCAAGCGTTTGCAAGTCGCGAAAACACTGCCGGAAGTATGCGGCGTTTTCGAAAATGGAGGGGTGTTCGATTGCAGAAATTGCCAGCCCGCGTTCACGGGCGGTGGCTAGTGCCAAGGCATTTGCTTCAGTGCCGCCGCTAGTAAATACAATCTGCGCTCCTGATGCATCTATCAGCCCGGAGATTTGTTCCCTGGCGGTGTCGATGGCGCTGCGGGCTATGCGGCCAAGCTTATACAAACTGGATGGATTGCCGTACATGCCATGCAAATAAGGCAACATCGCTTCCACCACTCGCTCGTCACAACGGGTGGTGGCGTTATGATCCAGATAGATCATTACGCGATGCGTTTTTCCTGCCGCGGTTGCATTTCGATGACATGCTCGACTTGTTTGCTCTGTCTTTTCGCCACATCGCTGACAAAATCACGCTCCAGTAATTGTCCAAGACTAATTTCTTTTAAGTAAGCGCGAATTTGCTCGCTCAAGCCCATCCACAAATCGTGGGTCAGGCAAGGCTCGTCGTTGTGGCAATTGGCTTTACCACCGCATTTGGTTGAATCGACAGGTTCGTCGACTGCTTCGATAATGTCGGCAATATTAATTTCCCGGGCGCTACGACTAAGTGTGTAACCGCCGCCGGGTCCTCTAACGCCTTTCACCATGCCGGCCTTGCGTAAACGAGCAAACAATTGTTCAAGATAAGACAAGGAGATGGTTTGCCGAGTCGCAATGTCAGTCAAAGTAACCGGGTTAGCTTGACTGTGAAAAGCCAAATCCAGCATCGCGGTGACCGCGTAACGCCCTTTTGTGGTAAGCCGCATTTCAAACCCCTTACAAACTAATGAAAATAATGCTGACTATAAATAAACCCAGTAATTTGGTCAAGTATTCAATCTTAAGTGGTTCTTGAGGTATTAAACACAGACAATCTGTAACACATATTTTTCAATTCTGAGGACAGATCAAGCGGATTACAGCTTGATCTCGTTGGGGATGGGGTTGAAATCTCGCGACTCTGCAAGAAGTTCAAAGCAAACGCTACTCAGTTTGAGTCACTCAGATGACAAGCGCTGGAGGGTTTGTTATCAGAAAATACCTGACAGCGTTATTGCTTATCCTTAATTTCACAATCATCCAAAGCCGACATGGCCTGGCGATGGCAATTAATGCCGGCATCGTTCAATACCTGTTGCATATCGGCTATTTGTTTATCGAGTTGATGGATATGGTCAAGCATCAGATTGATAGCGTTAGCGATAGGATCCGGCATATCACCCGTGGCGCCGTATGCGTCGAAACCCATTTTCTGTGCCATTGCATCGCGCCGGGCTTTTTCTTGTTTGGCTTTTGGGTCGACGATATGTGCGGGAATCCCAACTACCGTCACCCCCATGGGCACCGATTTTACTACTACCGAATTCGAACCGACTCTCGCGCCATCGCCGACCTCAATCGGTCCCAGTACCTTGGCCCCAGCCCCTATTACCACGCCATTGCCCAGGGTCGGGTGGCGTTTACCCTTATTCCAACTGGTGCCGCCCAAGGTCACGCCATGATATAGCGTGCAATCGTCGCCGATCACTGCGGTTTCACCGATCACCACCCCCATGCCATGGTCGATAAAGAACCGCCGGCCGATTTGCGCGCCGGGATGAATTTCGATACCGGTTAGCCACCGGCCCAAGAACGATACATAACGACCGGCCCACCTAAAGCCACGCAACCATAACCAGTGGCTGCAACGGTGAATCAGTACGGCGTGAAAGCCGGGGTAGGTGGTTATCACTTCAAAAGCCGACTGCGCGGCCGGGTCCCGGGCAAATACGCAGTTAATATCTTCTTTGAGTTTGGCAAGCATGGGTTTATTTGGCGTTGTGATTTTGTGAGAAGCGCAGTATGCCCCTCAGGATATCCAGCTCCTTGGTATCAAGCTGGGTCCGATTGAAGATGCGCCGCAAGCGACGCATGATTGATTTAGAACGCTCCGAGTGCAGAAAACCAATATCCGCCATGGTCTGCTGGAGATGCACATAAAAGGCTTCCATCTGTTCGGCTGTCGCCAGAGGTTCTTCGCCAATATCGCCCACCGTGCTGACCATCTCCTGGCCAGATGCGACGAATAACTCGTAGCACACAACTTGCACTGCCGCCGCCAAGTTCAGCGAGCTATATTCTGTGTTGCACGGAATTCGCAACAAATAATGACATAAGTCCAATTCATGGTTTTTTAAGCCGGAATTTTCCCGGCCGAACACCAAGGCGATATTTTGCTCCGGTGATACACCTACCCATTTTTCGGCAGTTTGCCTAGCAGTCAAGCTTGGCCAGCTGATGGTTCTATCGCGTGCGCTGGAGCCCAATACTACCTGGCAATCGGCGATGGCATCTTGTAAAGAATCGAAGACAGTTGCCGATCTAAGTACATCGTCGGCCCCTGACGCTCTGGCCGTGGCATCGGCATGCGGAAAGCTTTTTGGAGACACCAAGCGCAGTTGGTCCATCTGCATATTTTTCATGGCTCTAGCCACCGCACCGATGTTGCCGGGATGGGAAGTCTCCACTAAAACCACTTTAAAATGGGATAGCAATGCGCGGCCTCTGCGGCTAAAAAAGCAGCGATTCTAGCAAAATTTGCTATCCTATCCGAGTTTTCTAACTGCTCATTATCAATTCGATCTATGCACCCGATGCTTAATATTGCCGTCCGCGCAGCGCGGAACGCCGGCGACCTAATCCAACGCTCTTCACAAAATATCGAGAAACTCACTATCGATCAAAAAAGCCGTAATGACTACGCCTCCGAGGTTGATCGGGCCGCCGAGCAGGAAATTATCAAAGTCATTCGCGCAGCATTTCCCGACCATGGCATTCTGGCCGAAGAAAGCGGCGAACACAAAGGTAACGACTACACCTGGATAATTGACCCTTTGGATGGCACCACTAATTTTTTACACGGCTTTCCACAATATGCCGTGTCTATAGCGCTAAAAAACAAAAATAAACTAGAGTTGGGTGTGATTTACGACCCTAGCCGCGACGAACTTTTCACTGCCGAACGCGGCGGCGGCGCTATGTTGAACAATCGCAAAATCCGGGTCACCAAACAAAGCAGTATGCGCGGCGCCCTGATTGGCACGGGTTTTCCATTTAAAACCATGGAAAATATCGAACCCTACTTGGGCATGTTTAAAGCCGTTTGTGCCGACTCAGCAGGTATCCGCCGCGCCGGAGCCGCCGCACTGGACATGGCTTACGTGGCCTGCGGTCGTCTGGATGCGTACTGGGAAATCGGCGTGAAGGAATGGGATATTGCTGCCGGCGTGTTGCTGGTGCAGGAAGCTGGTGGTGTCGCCACAGATTTTTCCTTTAACGACAAATACTTACAATCCGGCAATATCATTGTTGGTAACCCCAAGATGCATCAATTGATGTACCACGCTATCGAGCCGCATGTGCCGGCGCGCTTAAAATAATGCGCAATTCGGCATTTAGCCTAAAATTGTTATCGTCTTGCCTTTTCTTTTATACTTACCGGCTAATCAAATTATAAGAGGCCATCATGGAAAAACCCTTTATCCTGCACATGCTGACTACAGCCAAGAACTTAAGCCCGTTCGACGTCAATATGGCGATGGACGCCGGCTGGATTTCAGCAATCCCCTACATCAATGTTGAACCCAGCGAAGTCAGGGGCTTGGTCCAAGATGCTATTTTTTCGCGCAGCCCGAAAGGTCTGTTGCGCACCGCCATCTTTATCGGTGGCCGGGAGACCAAGCAAGCAATGGATATGTTGAAAATGGCCAAGAATTCCATGGTCCCGCCTTTCGAAGTATCGGTATTCGCCGATCCTAGCGGCGCATTCACCACGGCAGCCGGCATGGTCGCAGCAGTTGAAAAAGAACTGGCTGAAAAATTCGACACCACGCTGGAAGGTAAAAACGTGATCGCCTTGGGCGGTACTGGTCCGGTCGGTCAAGCGGCTGCGGTGATTGCCGCTCAAGCGGGCGCTAAAGTCCGAATCATCGGTAGGCAACTCGATAAAGCCGAGCGCACCGCAGAGCTATGCAGCGAAGAATTTGGCGATGGCAAAATTACAGTGCTGGCAGGCGCCGACGCCGATAAGACCGAATACATGAAAACCGCCGATGTGGTTTTTGCAACGGGTGCGGCCGGCATTGAATTGCTCAGCACAGAATTAATCTCCCAAGCTGCGCAATTGAAAGTAGCCGCTGATGTCAACGCGGTGCCGCCGGCCGGTATTGCCGGTGTGGATGCGTTCGATAACGGCAAACCGTTGGCCGGATCCACCAGCGGTGCGGTAGGCATAGGCGCGCTAGCGATAGGCAACATCAAATACCAAGCGCAAAGTCGTTTGCTGAAAAGAATGCTGGAAAGCGATCAACCGCTATTCTTACATTTCGAACACGCTTTTGAAGTCGCTCGCGAATTCATCAAATCTTCTAAGTAATTAGCTAAGCTCCCCAAAGTCTGCCTATCACAGAGGGTAAGGTAAAAAATGGCAAAACGCAGCATACTTCACATGTTCGACCCCATGCCAAACAACAGTCCGTTTGACATTAACATGGCACTCGACGCAGGCTTTGATGTGCTGATGCCGTATTCCAACGTTAAATTGGAGACTATTCACAATTTGACCCAAGATGCGATTTTTTCGCGTAGTCCGTCGGCCAGTAAGAAAACCGCAATCTTTATCGGCGGCAGGGATATGGGCATGGCGATCGATATGTTGCAAGCCACCAAGCCGGCCATGGTGCCGCCGTTTGAGGTTTCAGTATTTGCCGATCCGAGCGGCGCTTGCACCACCGCAGCAGCTTTGGTGGCGTGCGTGGAAAAGGCGCTTAAACAACATCATGGTAAGGAATTGAAGGGCAGTAAAGCGGTAGTGTTCGGCGGCACCGGTCCGGTCGGCATCGCCACCGGCGTGATAGCCTCGTTGCAAGGCGCGGAAACAATCTTGGTGGATCATCTATCAATAGATTCCGCAAAAGACGCGGCCAAACAATACAACCGGCGTTTTGGTGCCACCATGAGTGGCGGAGTTGCCCGCAATGACGAAGAAAAAGCCGCGTTAATAGCCGATGCAGACTTAGTATTCTGCACGGCAAAGGCCGGTATTCGAGTTATCAATGCGGCCGTTCTGGCGCAAGCCAAGCAGTTGAAAGTAGCCGGTGATGTTAATGCCGTACCGCCATCAGGTATAGAAGGCATAGAGTTAAACGATTTATCGGCACCATTAACCTTGGCAAATCAATCGACTAATGCCGTCGGTGTCGGCGCGCTGGCGATAGGGAATGTTAAATACCAGTTACAACACGAATTGTTGAAAATGATGCTGGAAGCTGAGAAACCGGTATTTCTGGATTTTCGGGAAGCTTTTACCAAAGCCCGCACCTTGGTCTAAGTATTTCAGGGATGTGCGTTAGCCGAACACGCATCCCTGCTATTTAAAGGGCATCCAAATAATTAAATTTGACCGCCAGCCTGGTTAATTCCACATCGTTTTTTATATTCAACTTGCGATACAAGCGATAGCGATAGGTATTGATAGTCTTGTCGCTCAGTTGCAAAGCCTCCGACATTTCCTGAATGCTCCTGCCGCGCAAAATCAGACGTACTACTTCAGCCTCACGCTGGGAAAGCTGTAAAAAAGGCGAGACATCCGCGCCTGGCAAAAACTGAAAAGCCAAATTACTGGCCACATCCTGGCACAAATAGCGCTTACCGGAAATTACCGATTTAATTGCCGCCACCATTTCGCTGACCGGCGAAGCCTTGGATACAAAGCCGACCACACCCAATTTCAGCAGTTGTTGCGGTATGGGGCCGTCGTTATGCACCGACAAGGCGATGATTTTAATCGATGGCTGCGATTGCAGTATGCGCCGGCACGCTTCAAACCCGCCTATGCCGGGCATATTAATGTCCATCAAAATGACATCGGGCGGCTCTTGTTCGACAATCCGCAAAGCCTCCTCGCCACAATTACAGACGGCGACCACCACAATATCCTTTTCAGCTGCCAACAAAGCTTCTATACCGCTTCTGACAAGCTCATGATCATCAACCAGCAATACTTTAATCATAACTTCCTTTTTCTGGGGCTTCTATCAGGTCAAGTTTCCCAAATTTCATCAACAACAGCAATGCTAAAAGTTAGTAGGATAGACTCAAATAGTGTCGTTGATTCGTGGTTTTGGCGTTTAGCCGTTAAAATAGCGGTTTTGATAAAACAACTTCAGGGCCAATATGCGCACTTCCCAATTTCCTCTTAGTACCGTCAAAGAAATACCGGCCGACGCCGAAATAGCCAGCCACAAACTCATGATACGCGCCGGCTTGATCCGTAAACTTGCCGCGGGCGTCTACACCTGGCTGCCACTGGGTTTGCGGGTATTGCGTAAAGTTGAACACATTGTACGTGCGGAAATGAATAAAGCGGGCGGTCTGGAAGTACTGATGCCGGCCTTACAACCTGCAGAGCTATGGCAGGAAACCGGGCGTTGGGAAAAATACGGGCCGGAATTAGCACGGCTGAAAGATCGCCACGACCGCGAATTTTGTCTGGGTCCGACGCACGAAGAAATTATTACTGACCTCGCTCGTCATGAGTTGAAAAGCTACAAACAGCTGCCTATCACTTATTATCAAATTCAGAGTAAATTCCGCGATGAAATTCGTCCTCGTTTTGGTGTGATGCGTTCACGCGAATTTATCATGAAAGACGCTTACTCCTTCCATCTCGATCAGGAATCGTTACAGGCGACTTACGACGTAATGTATCAAGCCTACACCAATATTTTTAACCGCTTTGGTTTGAAATTCCGGGCCGTGATAGCCGATTCCGGCTCAATTGGCGGCGCGGTTTCCCACGAATTCCACGTACTTGCCGAATCCGGCGAAGATGCGATAGCTTTTTCCACCGCCAGCGATTATGCCGCGAATGTCGAAAAAGCCGAAGCTCTAATGCCTGAAGGGATACGCGCCGAGCCGACTCAAACTATGGTTTTGGTTGATACACCAAATCAGCATAGCATCGAAGACGTCAGCCGATTTTTTAAGATCGATGCCAAACAGTGCCTGAAAACCTTGATTGTCAGAGGTGAGGACGCCAGCTTGGTTGCCTTGCTGCTGCGGGGTGATCACGAATTAAACCCGATTAAAGTCGAAAAAATCGACGGTGTACTGTCGCCATTACAATTTGCCAGTGATGAAGAAATTCTCGGCGCCTGTCACTGCAAACCCGGCTCGATAGGTCCTATCGGCCTGAGCATAAAGATCATCGCTGACCGCAGCGTAATCCTGATGTCCGACTTTATTTGCGGAGCCAACCAAGACGGCAAACATTATCAAGGTGTCAATTGGCAGCGCGATTTAGCATTGCCAGAGCAGATTGCGGATTTGCGCATGGTGGTCGAAGGTGATCCGAGTCCCGACGGCAAAGGGCAAATTACCATTGCTAGAGGTATCGAGGTGGGGCATATTTTCCAGCTGGGTACAAAATACAGTGAAGCGATGAACGCCTCTATCATTAACGAAGCCGGTAAAAACCAGATCATGATCATGGGCTGCTATGGGATTGGTATCTCGCGGGTGGTTGCGGCGGCCATCGAACAAGGCCACGATGAGCGCGGCATTATCTGGCCCAATGAGCTGGCGCCATTTCAAGTGGCGATTTGCCCAATGAATATGCATAAGTCTGATCGTTTGATTGATACGGTCGAGAAAATCTATAAAGATTTAACGGATGCCGGTATCGAAGTGTTGTTGGACGACAGAAAGGTTCGAGCCGGATTCATGTTCTCGGATATGGAACTGATCGGCATTCCGCACCGGATCGTCATCGGCGACCGTGGCCTGGATAGCGGTACCGTCGAATATCAAGGCCGCACGGACAAAGAAAGCCAGAATGTTGAATTTGATAAACTCGTCGACTTTATTAAGAACAAACTCGCATAACTTTCGTCGGATTAATCAAACGAAAAAGGGCGCAAATTGCGCCCTTTTTATTGACTGCGTTAGACGCTTGTTAACGTACCAGCGTAAACATAGATTTTACCGCCCCGCATTTAGGGCAGCCCCAATCTTCTGGAACATCTTCCCAACGAGTGCCGGGGGCCACGCCGTTGCGGGGATCGCCCAACTGCTCGTCGTAAACGTGGCCGCAGGTTTTGCATTTGTATTTTCTATACTCTGCCATTGATAGATTCCTCGAATTGTAATCACGGTTTAAAGAAAGCCCGGCGATTGTAGCCGAAGCTCTGCGCACAAAAAAACCACGAAGATTTGGAGGGGATTGTTCGGACTGCCTGAAAGTCGTCCGGCCGGGCTTAATCAGTCTATCCTTAAAACCATCTAATGGCATGATTTTTATAAATAAATGTCATCTTCGTCCTGTTCAATATTTGGCTGGTTTACGGCGCGCACCATGATGGGATGGTATTCATTCCGTCGTACTGGCGATGATCTTGTGAATTCGCTTAGTACTTATGCCGATGATGACCAAAATAAACGGAATCGATGCGCCTTCCACCAACTCGGCGTCTACGTGCCATCCTAAACTGTGCAATGCTTCGGCGATTTTGCCGATTAGGCTCGCTGCATAATAGGTGATAGCTACCATCGAAATGCCTTCCACCATTTGTTGCATGCGCAACTGCATTTTTGCACGCAGGGCCATGGAGGATAACAGGCCCTGGTTTTGCCGCTCGATAATAATGTCGACTTTGGTGCGTAACAACTGGCTGGCATTGCTGACGCGCTCGGAAACCAGGGTGAAGCGGTGGGATACGGAATTGCAGGTATGCATCGCCGGTTCCATACGCCGTTTCATGAATTCGCCCAAGGTTTGAATGCCCTGAATCCGCACTTCGCGCAAGTCTTCCAGGCGTTGGCCGACCAATTGGTAATATGCGCTGGCTGCGGCAAAACGAAATTGATGAGTGGAAATGTGATTCTCAACTTCAGCCGCTAATGCCGTTAATTCATCCAATAGTTTAGCGTCGTCGTTATCCGGCTGGGTCATCGAATTAGTAATGGTATACAGCTGCCGATCAGCCTTTTTTAATTCCGGATACAGTTTGCGCGCGATAGGAAACGCCAACAGCGCCATCACTCGGTAAACTTCAATATCGAACAAACGATGCAATAAGCGTCCGGCCTGCGCGGTTCTCAAGTTTTGATTAACCACTAAGAAACGGCTAAAGCCATCAACATGAATCCGGAAATCGGTAAATACGGCTGCCGCGCCGCCGGTTACTTTTGAACCAACGATTGGGTTGCCGGCAAAGTAGGCGGTTAACGGGGATAAATCCATTTCATCCTGATAATTAACCTCCTCGGCGGAAACGATGCTGGCGTGTGCGGCAACAATCACTTTTCCGCTGATCTGCGATAACCAATCGACCGGGACTTTTTTTAAAGCAGGAGCTGCAAACGGCTCTGTGTCTATGTCGTAGGCATAAAAACTGTAGGTACTGAATTCGCCGTGTTGCTCCCAACTCATCTGGAACGCATCGAAGCTCGCGCTAAAGTGGTCTGCATCTAGGTCGGGTGGTACAGTTCCAAACCGTTCGCAAAGTGCTTTCAAATGCCGACGTTCCTGCATTTTTTCATCGCTTGATAACGCCAGCGCCAGGTAACTGGCCCTGACCGGCAAGCTGAGAATAGACGAGGCTCTGGCATGAACCTCGTTATGTAATATAAACCGTTGCGGATGATTTTCCGGGATTTGAAATAGAGTAGTCACAAGTAAATTGGGTAGCATCAAAGGTTAGCGTCTATCGCTTTTACCGATGAATATAACGTAGAGAGGGCTAGGTTGCTACTGCCTAAGTGAATGCGGGCAATGGGCTATAAAAAAACTGCATCAGAACTGTTGATGCTCATATCCTAATGTGTTGATAAAGCGGCTTGTGCCAAGCTAATGACTGATATGGGTTAGGTGTCGAGATTGCTAAGTCTACTGCTGTTGGCACAGGCCGATTATTTATCCGTGACGCTTCACTAGTTTGAGTAATCGGTTGCGGCTTTTATGTTCGCCGTTGTGTATTACTCCAATTTGGTGAATTTGCTTACAAAACTGATTTGGCAATTTTGCCCTGTTATCCCGGATGCAAAACTCCTTTGATGATGTAAGTAAGAGTCGTACATTGCGCTGCCATCGTGCGAATGAAAGTTTATAAAAGGATCGTAGCCTTTTTGGGAAAAAAAGGAATGACAGAGCTGTTGAGACAGTGTCAGTTGATTTTGGGGTTTAATTAGTTTTTCCATGTCGTTCTCCAATGGTTTGCAGTCGAGATACCATACGCTTTCTAGCAAAAAGCTTCTGTGATAAGCGGTTCGTAGTTAAAATTATTTTGTGTTTTTATCAAAAAAATGGCAAGAAAACAGGCCTATTCACAACGCTGGCGCTTTCGTTTTACGGGGTAGTTTGTCCCCCGCAAGTTTTGGTGGCTTAATTTTCAAGTCAGCTTTTACGCTACCTTACTGGCAGGAATTGAGTATTTCAATATGATGCGGCTTGACTGTATTGGCATATCAAAGGGGTTAAATTGTTCGCGTTTGTCAGGCTGTTGCTGTTGCTTTTACAGCGGTCGGTAAAATGCTATCAGCGCGAATAGTAAGCAGAGAAAGCGAGGTTTCAAGCGGTATTGAGTGGCAATTTGATGCTGATTGAACGTTTGCACGTGTCTCCTTTGTAAGCAATCCTTGCGGCAAAATGTCGGCAAAAGCGAATTTGAAATGTGACAGAGTGCTATAATTGCAAAAGCCCGTTAGGCATTAGCCTTCGGAATCATCACTATCCGAATGATGTTGAATCAGGAGATTATGGATGCTGAGACATAATTTAGAAAATCAAGACAATAAGCAAGACGACGTAGAGCTGTCTCGACGCAGCTTCTTTGGGCGTCTGGCTGTTGGTGCGGTTTTATCTATTGCGATGCCCGGCGTCGTTCATGCTGCGAAAAGCGTAGCGGTAAAAGCGGATAAAAACCATCGACTGGAGAAGTCGGCAAGGAGTGCAGTGCGCTTGCCTAAACATGGAGCCATTCAAGCGACTAAGGCTGTTCGTCAACCTGCCAAACTAAGCAAAAGCGCTGGCGGCAATAACCTTAGGCCTGTA
>Ga0160183_110662_pt1 | contig 12326 bp, 11 predicted proteins | sample met14sb_FD_108562 | JGI IMG/M metagenome (GOLD analysis project Ga0160183, IMG submission 108562) | Synthetic bacterial communities of pure cultures from sediment of Lake Washington, USA, under high oxygen condition - MT... | ecosystem: Engineered > Modeled > Simulated communities (microbial... >...
AAAGGCAAAAAGTGATTTAACGAAAGACGCTAAGCCGGCGAAAGAAACTAGCTTAGTTAAATCTGCTGAATCAAAAACCGGTGATGTAAAAGCGACAAAAGCCAAGAAAGAATCTAAAGCTAAAGAATCCAAAGCCGACGTAGCGAAAGAGACTAAAGCAGCTAAAGATACTAGCGCTGCAAAAACGGCCGAAGCAAAAAAAGCAGATCCAGCTAAAGAGAAAAAACCTGCAAAAGCTAAAAAAGCGGATGCTGAAAAGAAAGAGTAATCTGAATCATTCTTAGATATTTAAGAAGTTCTTCATCATTAAAAAACCCGCTTGCGCGGGTTTTTTAATTTGCTGTAAATTAATCACGATGTCCATTGTGATTATGCTTATTGTGACCTTTGCCACGTTTCTTTTTATGTTTATGGTTGTGATTATTGTTGTTACTTACCTTAGGACTTGGCTCATCAATAACCTTACCAACTATCGCGCCGCCTGCGCCACCTAAGCCAGAACCCACAACCGCACCTGTTGTGCTACCACTCACTTTGCGACCTACATAAGCGCCACCAGCACCGCCGGCTGCACCTCCAATCACTGCACCGGCTTGACCTTCACCCTTGGTAGTGACAGCACCGCCCAAGCCACCACCTACTGCACCACCGATAACTTCGCCAGTGCTACCGCCAACAACACTACCAATCGCAGTGCCAGCAGCAGCGCCTAAACCACCGCCCACAGCTGTTTTAGCATTGCTATCTGCAGCCATCACTTGACCTGAGAATAACAAAGCTAATAAAAATTGAATCGAGATACCTTTCAAAACACACTCCTTTTAAGTACTACAAAGCCACTGCTTTGTCTCACACGTATATTACAAGATAAAAAATACTGATAAATCAGAAAGCGCCGACATTGCAAGTCAGCGTTTTCCTACAAACAAACGGCTGAAAACTATTTAACACGCATACCTGCTTGCGCGCCATTATCTGGGCTTAAAATATAAGGGCCGCCACGCTCATCACTGGCGGCTAGCACCATACCTTCACTCATACCAAACTTCATTTTACGTGGTGCTAAGTTTGCCACCATCACGGTGTTTCGCCCGATTAAAGTTGATGGATCATAGGCAGATTTAATGCCAGCAAATACTTGTCGCGGCTTTTCTTCGCCAATATCAAGCGTCAATTTGAGTAACTTTTCAGCGCCCTCTACATGCTCTGCATTAACGATTTTAGCGATACGCAAATCCACCTTGGTAAAATCATCTATGCTGATATATTCGGCTTCGGGTAATGCAGCGGTATTCGTCACTGATGCTTGCGCAACAGTAGGCGTTGCAGTTAAGTTCTCTTTGTTGGCTTCCGTCATGGCTTCAATCAGTTTTGGGTCAATACGCGTAATCAAGTGGTCATAAGCATTAATCGTATGTTGGTTGGCTAAAGTTGCACCAACACTACGCCAGCTTAACGGTGAAATATTAAGAAATTTTTCAATCTCAGCGGCCAAGTTTGGCAAAACTGGTTTTAGATACAAAGTCAGCAACCTAAACATTTCCAACGCATCAGAACATACTTGCTGCAAAGCAGTATCTTGTCCTTCTTGCTTCGCCATCACCCACGGCGCTTTTTCAGCAACATAACCATTGGCAACATCCGCCAAGCGCATAATTTCACGCAATGCCTTACCGTATTCGCGCTCTTCGTACGCACTGGCAATAAAACTTGCAGCTGATTGCAACTCGGCAATAACAGCATTTTGATTGGATGGCTGTAATTTACCGGCAAAACGCTTGTTAATAAAACCTGCCGTACGGCTGGCAATATTGATGTATTTACCCACCAAATCGCTATTCACGCGCGCAACAAAATCCTCTAGGTTTAAATCGATATCTTCCATCGTGCTATTTAATTTAGCTGCGTAGTAATAGCGCAAATATTCCGGATTTTTAATATGGTCTAAATAGCTGCGAGCAGTAATAAACGTACCGCGCGATTTACTCATTTTTTCGCCGTTAACGGTTAAAAAACCATGTGCGAAAATCTTGGTCGGTTTACGATGTCCGCTGTATTCAAGCGTTGCAGGCCAAAACAAAGCATGGAAATACAAAATATCTTTACCAATAAAGTGGTAAAGCTCTGTAGTGGAATCCGCTTTCCAATATTCGTCAAAATCCAGGCCTTTATCAGCGCATAACTTCTTAAAGCTCGCCATGTAGCCTATCGGCGCATCCAGCCAGACATAAAAATATTTGCCTGGCGCATCTGGGATCTCAAAGCCGAAATAAGGCGCATCGCGTGAAATATCCCAGTCGTTCAGGCCATTCTCAAACCACTCACCCATTTTATTGGCCGCTTCGCCTTGCAGCGTAGCCTTATCTGTACCCGCGCCCTGACGCGTCCACTCTTTTAAAAAGGCTTCACATTCTGAAAGCTTGAAAAAATAATGTTCAGTTTCTTTACGCACCGGCGCTGCGCCAGAGACTGCGGAGTAGGCATTAATCAGCTCGGTTGGATTATAGGTCGCCCCACACACTTCACAGTTGTCGCCATACTGGTCTTTAGCATGACATTTCGGACACTCGCCTTTAATAAAGCGGTCTGGCAGGAACATATTTTTGATGGGGTCATAAAACTGCTCAATCGTTTTTGTCGCGATCTTGCCATTGGCTTTTAGTTTGCGATAAATCGTTTGCGATAACTCTTTATTTTCAGGCGCATTGGTTGAGTAGTAATTATCGAAATCTACCAAAAACTCCGCAAAGTCTGCACCATGCTCTTTATGCACATTATCAATTAAAGCCTCAGGCGTAATGCCCTCTTTTTCAGCACGCAGCATAATCGGTGTGCCATGCGTGTCATCTGCACAAACATAATGCACCGTATGCCCCTGCATTTTTTGAAAACGCACCCAGATATCCGTTTGAATATATTCCACCAAATGCCCAAGATGAATACTGCCATTGGCATAAGGTAAAGCAGAGGTAACCAGGATTTTGCGTGCCATATAATGCTTTGAATTGAGGTAAAACGCTATTTTAGCAAATTAAGCAATGTTTCGCTTTAAGCATGCAAGCTTTAAATACAACCTTGCAGTAAAATAGGTTTTTTTAAATTAATATAGATTCATATCATGGCACTGACAGAGTTAACCATTCAAAACGCCCTAAAAACACTGATTGACCCTAATACTGGCAAAGACTTTATCACCAGCAAATCGGCCAAGAATATTCAAATTAGTGGCAACAACATTAACGTGGATATCGTATTGGGCTATCCCGCTAAAAGCGTGATGGCTGAAGTGCAAACACTAGTCACTCAGCATCTTAAAACGCTAGCTGATGGTGGCGTAGTCACAGTTAATATTGGCAGCAGAATCGTTGCGCACAAAGTACAACAAGGCGTGAATTTATTACCTAATGTTAAAAACATTATCGCTGTGGCTTCTGGCAAGGGTGGTGTAGGAAAATCCACGACTTCAGTCAATTTGGCATTGGCATTAGCTGCCGAAGGCGCAACAGTCGGTTTGCTGGATGCAGATATATACGGCCCCAGCCAACCGCAAATGCTGGGCATTAGCGGACGACCTGAAAGTATGGACGGCAAAAGCATGGAGCCCATGCTGGCACACGGCATACAAGCCATGAGTATTGGATTTTTAGTCGATACCGATACGCCGATGGTTTGGCGCGGTCCAATGGTAACAGGCGCGCTGGAGCAATTATTACGTGACACCAAATGGCGCGATTTAGATTATCTGGTGATTGATTTACCGCCAGGCACAGGTGATATTCAGCTCACTTTAGCGCAGAAAATCCCGGTTACAGGTGCGATTATCGTCACCACGCCGCAAGATATTGCCTTGTTGGATGCACGTAAAGGTTTGAAAATGTTCGAAAAAGTGAACATCCCTATTTTAGGTATCGTAGAAAACATGAGTACGCATATCTGTAGCAACTGCGGCCATGAAGAACACATTTTCGGTGCAGGTGGTGGCGCAAAAATGTGTGCAGATTACAACGTAGATTTGCTAGGCTCATTGCCTTTAGATATGAGTATCCGCGAGCAAACTGATAATGGCAACCCAACCGTCATCAATGCACCGGATTCAAAAATCGCTAATATCTATAAGGAAATTGCACGTAAAGCGGCGATCAAAATCGCCAATGCCAGTCTAGATCACAGCAGTAAATTCCCGAATATTGTGATTCAAAATACTTAAATCGCAAGATGCGTTACCAAGGAAAAATTACGACTTGGAAAGACGATCAAGGCTTTGGTTTCATTACACCGAATGGTGGTGGAAAAGATGTTTTTATTCACATAAAATCTTTTACCCAAAACAAAAAAAGACCAATAGGTAATGAGTTGGTTACTTACGAAGTGCTTACTGGTGTGAATGGTAGATTAAGCGCCCAACAAGTGCGTTACGTAGGTGAAATTAATAACAGACCTGTGACAATTGGAAAAAGTGTTTATCCAATTTACTTCACCATAATATTTCTAGCGCTAATGTGCTTAGCTGTGTATTTAAATACTTTACCCTTGTTTATATTGGCCATTTACGCCATTACTAGCTTGGTCACATTCATTTTGTATTGGACAGATAAACGCGCCGCAAAAAAGAATTTACAAAGAACTCCTGAAAAGACGCTCCAATTATTAAGTCTTCTCGGCGGTTGGCCTGGCGGACTATTTGCACAAAGAGTTTTTCGGCATAAATCCGTTAAGCAATCGTTCCAATTCACCTACTGGACAACTGTTCTTATGAATATTGCCATTTTATTTGTGATTGCTTCACCAGCTGCACGTCGATTACTAAGCAAACTGCTGGGCGTTTAATTTTATTGTCGTGTTTAAAAAATGGATTCCCGCACCCGCGGGAATAACAGGCTACTTGAGCTCTACACCAAAACTATATACATCCACACCATTCTCAGGTGCAATCAAAGTCGCAGGAATCCTCACCCCTTTGCGCCAATTATCCACCGCTTCTTGTTTACCGCTACCCGTGACTAAAAACAACACTTCATGCGTGTTATTTAAACGGTTTTGACTCATGGTCACGCGGTCAGCAGGCGGTTTTGGTGCATCAAAAACAGGTACAGCATCTGCACTGTTATCGACAACCTGATTTGGAAATAAACTGGCGGTGTGGCCATCTTCACCCAAACCTAAAATGACCAAATCAAACGCACGCACGCCATTTAAAGTTTTTGCATAGGCTTTTGCGCCCTCTACATTACCTAATTCAGTTGGAATATCATGAATCTGGTTTTGTGGAATCGCTACCAGATTTAACCAGGCATCACGCGCCATTTTGCTATTGCGCTCTACATGATCTACTGGCAAACAGCGATCATCATTGTGATAAATATGCCAGTTCGCCCAATCGGCTGATTGCTGGCTTAATAATTGATACACACTTTTAGGTGTACTCCCGCCAGCCAACACCACTAAAAAGCTGCCGCGCTTATTAATAGCCTCTTCCGCTGCTGCCAAAATGCGCTTTACAGCAGCTTGGTTAATTGCATCTTGTGAGTTAAATGTATGCCAGCGCGTGTCAGAACTTAAGCCTGTGAGTGAATTATTTTGCATTGTAACCAACCTAATTGAAACTTTAAAAATTGAAATTGAATTAAACCTAAAAAAGAAAAAAGCAGCCTAAAATCGCTCTGCTTTTTTTAAAAGTTTGATTATATTTATTCAGTCCTTCTGCATTTGAGAAGCACCCCTAAATTTGTTATAATTATACGCAACTCAATTAGATAATTCTTAAAAAAATTTTCTATATTTGATCGCACTACATCCATAAGATGAGTGCTTTTATCATCCTCATACCATAGGAAAATCGCATGAAATTAGCAATGATAGGCTTAGGCAAAATGGGCGGCAACATGGCTGCACGTTTATTACGTCATAAAATTGAAGTCGTTGGCTTCGATTTCAACAAAGAATTCGTCTCTAATCTAGTAGAAAAAGAAGGCATGATTGCAGCTGACTCAGTTGTAGATGTCGTGAACAAATTAGAAGGACAAAAAAATCGTTTGGCTAATGTTGCCAGCTGGCGAAATTACCGAAAATCAAATCAATGACTTAATCCCGTTATTAAACAAAGGTGACATTATCGTCGATGGCGGTAACTCTAACTATAAACACAGCCAACGTCGCGGTGCAATGCTTGCAGAGCACGGCATTGGCTTTATTGATTGTGGTACTTCTGGCGGTGTATGGGGCTTGGATAATGGCTACTGCCTGATGTACGGCGGCGAGAAACAATATGCAGATGTATTGGCTCCTTATGCACAAGCACTAACTCACGCAGACCGCGGTTGGGCGCACGTTGGCCCAGTGGGCTCTGGCCATTTTACCAAAATGATTCACAACGGTATCGAATACGGCATGATGCAAGCATTTGCTGAAGGACTGGACTTAATCAAAGGTAAAGAAGCGTTCAACCTTGATTTGGCTCAAATCACTGAACTGTGGCGCCATGGTTCTGTTGTACGTAGCTGGTTGCTAGATCTGACTGCTGAAGCGTTAAAAGGTGATCAGTCATTAGAAGGCATCGCTCCATATGTTGCTGATTCCGGTGAAGGTCGCTGGACAGTAGTTGAGGCTGTTGAGCAAGGCGTTGCGGCGCCAGTATTGACAGTCGCATTACAGGCGCGTTTCAGAAGCCAAGATAAAGATGGTTACAGCTACAAATTATTATCTTTAATGCGTAATGCTTTTGGCGGCCACGCAGTTAAAAAGAACTAAATCAACTTAAATAAACGTCCTTATCTAAGTATCTTGAGATTATTTTCAGGATGATTTTTGGACGTTTTTTAATAAACCCATCGTCATTTCCATTTTTCGGGAATGACGCAATGGCGAAATTTTTACTTAAATTAAAATATTCAGGTTTTAGATAAGGCTTAGGAAATGACGCAAACCCTTGCAGCTAGTAACGATATTGACCCATGTACGCTTGTGCTGTTTGGCGCAAGCGGCAATTTAGCACGTGTAAAACTTTACCCTGGATTGTTTAGACTGGATTCTATTGGCCGCTTACCTGCGGACTTAAAAATCCTGGCCGTTGGTCGTCAAGAAGTGACTTTGGAAGCATGGCGTGCTGATATTAAAAGCATGTTGGATGCTAAATTCAAAAAGGGCTATGACGCAGCAGCATTTGAACGTTTCATTGCGCGTAACTATTATCATGCTAATCCACCAACTGACCCAGATGCATTTATCAAGCTTAAAAACACTTTAAGCAATGATGCAATTTTCCCGCAAAACTTAGCTTACTTTTTATCCGTACGCCCTGTAGATTTCGCACCGGTTGTGGAATCATTGGCAAAAGTTGGACTGACGCAGGAAGACAAATTCTGGCGCCGTGTGGTGGTTGAAAAGCCATTTGGTACCGATTTAGCATCAGCGAAAGAGCTGCAATCTGGCCTGACTAAAAACCTAAAAGAAAGCCAAATTTACCGTATTGACCATTATTTGTGTAAATCTGCGCTACAAAATATTCTGTTACAACGCTTTACTAACACGATATTGGAACCAATTTGGAACAATCAATATATTGATCATGTGCAAATCACCAATACTGAAATGTTGGGCGTGGGCGACCGCACACAGTTTTATGATAGTACCGGTGCATTGCGCGATATGATTCAAAGTCATATTCTGCAAACCTTGGCCTTAACCGCCATGGAGTTGCCAAAAGATTTAACGCCAGACGGCGTGCGCGATGCCAAGATTAAAGTGTTAGAACAAATTCGTCCAATTCCAGTAGACGAATTAAACAAACACGCTTTCCGTGCGCAATATGCAGCGGGCAAAGTCAATGGCGAAAAAGTACCGGGCTACTTAGAGGAATTGGGTAACAAAGATAGCGTGGTAGAAACCTATGCTGCGCTTAAATTGTTTATTGATAACCCACGCTGGAAAGGTGTGCCATTTTATATCCGCACCGCAAAACGCTTGCATGAAGCCGATACACGCATTTCTATCCGCTTTAAAAAAGCGCCGTTGCAAGTGAACGAGCAAGATCAAAACTGGCTAATTATCGGTATTCAGCCGCGTGAATGTATCAAAATGGAAATTCAAGCCAAAGTACCAGGTTTGGATATCAACACGCGAACCATTCAATTAGATGCGGCAAACCGTTTAGCAGAAGATGATACCGTTGATGCTTACGAAGCTTTGTTGCTTAACTTAATGCAAGGCGATAACTCAAATTACCTGCATATTAGTGAAGCCGAAGCGCAATGGCGTCTGGTTGATCCAGTGGTTAAGGCTTGGGCAGCGGATAAAACGCCTGTGCACCAATACCCTGCTGGCTCTAGTGACCCAGAAGCCTCAAAAGTTATTTTTGAAGCCGAAGACCAATTTTGGCGTTATAGCATTGAATTGGGCGGCGACAAACCCAACTAAAATGCACACTGATTTTTAGCAAAAACTTTTATCACACAATCTTGTAATGCACTTTATAATGCGCAATCTTAGTTAGATTAGCATTAGAAAAGTGCATTATTTTTTGCATCAAGACCAGAAAGCTTAAAGTACAAATATGAGTATAAAATCTGATAAATGGATACGCAAAATGGCTGAACAGCACGGCATGATTGAGCCATTTGAGCCGAATCAAGTCAAAATGAATGCTGAAGGTCAGCGCATGGTGTCATATGGCACATCTAGTTACGGTTATGATATTCGTTGCAGTAAAGAATTTAAACTGTTCACTAACTTGAATAGCACAATTGTAGACCCGAAAAATTTCGACCCGAATTCGTTCGTTGAAGTGAATGCCGATTACTGCATCATTCCACCCAATTCATTCGCGCTTGCCCGCACAGTTGAATATTTCCGTATTCCACGTAATGTATTAACCATCTGCTTGGGTAAATCGACCTATGCACGTTGCGGCATTATTGTGAACGTCACGCCGTTTGAACCGGAATGGGAAGGCTACGTGACACTAGAGTTCAGCAATACAACACCGTTACCAGCAAAAATCTACGCCAACGAAGGCTGCGCGCAAGTATTGTTTTTTGAAGCTGATGCAGATGATATATGCGAAACCAGCTACAAAGACCGTGGTGGAAAATACCAAGGGCAAGTTGGTGTGACTTTGCCCAAAATTTAAATAGACAATTTAAAACGGTAATTTAGCATTACCACCCAATTGCTGTGCCTAAAGGCCATTCCAGCCAAAGATTTATTAAAGGAATTTGAATGAAATTTCGTTTCCCGGTTGTCATCATTGATGAAGATTTCCGTTCTGAAAACTCCTCAGGCTTGGGCATTCGCGTACTCGCCAAAGCTATTGAAGCCGAAGGTTTTGAAGTGCTGGGAGTCACTAGTTATGGTGATTTAACCTCATTTGCACAGCAACAAAGTCGTGCTTCTGCCTTTATTTTGTCAATTGATGACAATGAATTTGTTGAAGGAAACCACGATGCTCTGGACAACTTACGTAAGTTTGTGGATGAAATCCGCTACCGTAACGAAGAAATCCCCATTTTCCTGCATGGTGAAACACGCACCTCGCGCCATATTCCAAACGAAATCTTGCGCGAACTTAACGGTTTTATTCATATGTATGAGGATACGCCGGAGTTTGTGGCGCGCTATATCCTGCGCGAAGCACGCACTTATTTAGATAGTCTGGCGCCACCATTTTTTAAAGCTTTAACAGAATATGCGGCCGACGGCTCTTATTCATGGCACTGCCCTGGTCACTCTGGCGGCGTCGCATTTTTAAAATCACCCGTTGGACAAATGTTTCACCAGTTCTTTGGTGAAAACATGCTACGGGCTGACGTGTGTAACGCGGTGGACGAGCTAGGCCAATTATTAGACCACACTGGACCTGTTGCGGCTTCTGAGCGCAATGCTGCGCGCATTTATAACTGTGACCATTTGTATTTTGTCACCAATGGTACATCGACCAGTAATAAAATGGTTTGGAACAGTACCGTTGCGCCAGGCGATGTGGTAGTGGTTGACCGCAACTGCCATAAATCGATTCTGCATGCGATTATCATGACCGGCGCAGTTCCCGTCTTTTTAATGCCTACGCGTAATCACTTTGGCATTATTGGGCCAATTCCAAAAAGTGAGTTTGAATGGGAAAACATTCAAAAGAAAATCGATCGCAACCCATTTATATTGGATAAAAACGCGAAACCGCGCGTGTTAACCATTACCCAATCGACTTATGATGGCGTGCTGTACAACGTAGAAGAAATCAAAGACATGTTGGATGGCAAGATTGATACGCTGCATTTCGATGAAGCTTGGTTGCCACATGCAACATTCCATGATTTTTACGGTGATTATCATGCCATTGGCGAAGGTCGCCCACGTTGCAAGGAAAGCATGGTCTTTTCAACGCAATCTACGCATAAACTGTTGGCAGGCTTAAGCCAGGCCAGCCAAATTTTGGTACAGGATGCCGAAAATAATAAGCTAGATCGCGACATTTTTAATGAAGCATACTTGATGCACACCTCTACCAGCCCGCAATATTCTATTGTGGCGAGTATCGATGTAGCCGCCGCCATGATGGAAGCGCCTGGCGGCACTGCATTAGTTGAGGAAAGCCTGATGGAAGCGCTTGATTTCCGCCGTGCGATGCGCAAGGTAGACGAAGAATGGGGTGCGGACTGGTGGTTCAAAGTCTGGGGTCCAGACGATTTAAGCGAAGAAGGCTTGGAAGAACGCGATGCCTGGATGCTAAAAGCCAACGACGCTTGGCACGATTTCGGCAATCTGGCCGAAGGTTTTAACATGCTTGATCCAATCAAAGCGACCATCATCACCCCTGGTTTGGATATTAAGGGTAACTTTTCCGATAAATTTGGTATTCCTGCGGCAATTGTCACTAAATACTTAGCTGAACATGGCGTGATTGTTGAGAAAACTGGCTTGTATTCATTCTTTATCATGTTTACCATCGGCATCACTAAAGGCCGCTGGAACACGATGGTGACGGCTTTACAGCAATTTAAAGATGACTACGACAAGAATCAGCCGCTATGGAAAGTACTGCCGGAATTCGTGCAAAAACAACCGCGCTATGAAAAAGTGGGCTTGCGTGATTTATGTGAAAAAATTCATGCTGTTTATAGAGCCAATGATGTGGCGAAATTAACCACTGAAATGTATTTATCCGACATGGTGCCAGCAATGAAACCAACCGATGCATTCGCTAAAATGGCACACCGTAAAATTGAGCGTGTAGCGATAGACGACTTGGAAGGTCGCGTAACAGCGGTGTTATTAACGCCCTACCCGCCAGGCATTCCGCTATTGATTCCTGGTGAGCAATTTAATAAAGTCATTGTCAATTACTTAAAATTTGCCCGTGAATTTAATGAGAAATTCCCAGGTTTTGAGGCTGACAATCATGGATTGGTTAAAGAAATAGTAGACGGAAAAGCAGTTTATTTTGTGGATTGTGTAGAAAAATAAACGATTTTCACCTAATTTAATCTCACTATTTTTTGTGTATTAAATTCTAGTGTAAATCAAATCACTGTATTCAAGACCACTCGCTGCGATGTGGTCTTTTTTTTCATTTAAATGCCAATCGCTTGCATTAATATCTGCAAAGAATGCATCACCGTCTACGCTTACATTTACTTTGGTGAGATATAGTTTATTGGCAAGCGCTATTCCTGCTTGGTATAGCTCTGCCCCACCAATTAAAAATGGTTCGCCATCTTCTTTGCATAAAGCAAGGGCAGATTCTAGCGAATCAGCGATTAATGCACCTTCTACATGATAATTTTTATTGCGCGTAACAATGACCGTTGTGCGGCCTGGCAATAAACGTCCCAGCGACTCATAGGTTTTACGACCCATGATGATATGGTGCCCTGTAGTTAAGGCTCTAAAACGCTTCAAATCTTCTGGCAAATGCCAAGGCAAAGTATTGTTGATACCGATGACGTTATTTTCTGCCACCGCCACGATAATGGATAAATTTTTCATGCGCTTATTATACTGAATCAAACAGGAGTGATGCGACCAAAGCAAAACACCCTGCCTAAGCAGGGTGTTTCTTTAAGACATTAACTAACTTGTTAACGTGTATTCAGTTACAACTAATCTTCCGATTAATTATAGTGAGAATACTGTTAATCCGCCGCCGCCAGGAGCAGCGTTGTATTTAGTTAACTCTTTATAACCACCAGCAGCACCCAGTGCGTCGGTGTCGCTAGTCATACCAAGGTTCATCGCCACACCAGCCCAGCCACCGATACCTGAGAATACACCCACGTATTGTTTGCCTTTTTGACCGTATGTGAATGAGTTACCAATCACGCCAGAACCCACTTGGA
>Ga0160183_121461_pt1 | contig 12144 bp, 10 predicted proteins | sample met14sb_FD_108562 | JGI IMG/M metagenome (GOLD analysis project Ga0160183, IMG submission 108562) | Synthetic bacterial communities of pure cultures from sediment of Lake Washington, USA, under high oxygen condition - MT... | ecosystem: Engineered > Modeled > Simulated communities (microbial... >...
ATTTTCTTATAAACGCTCTTTATGCATTCAACCAATCCAAATATCTTGCGACGCCTTGCTTAACAGTCAAAAAGTCCTTCGTATACCCAGCCTCTCTTAGCCCGGATCGATTCAGTTCGAGAACGCCTTTTCTGGGAAGAATAATTCGAGCTTCAAAACCGGTAGCCTGATCGAGGTTGTCCTCATAAATGGACAAGCGATGCCCATCCGATGCAACCAGTTTCAACTTACTGTTGGATACATTAAGCAATAAGCCGTTCAAATAATAACGAACATCCTGATTAGCCATGCAGAATACCGTTTTATCGAGCGCTTTTTTAAATTTTCCGGCATTAATGAATAAGTGATTCTCTAATTCAGATTCAGCAAATTCAGGATAATTATCTGCAGGCAAACAACTCAAGGAAAAACGGCTACGACTGGAGGCGATTTTTACTTTATCGTCCTGCAACTCAAACTTTATTTCAGCGCCATTCGGCAAAAGCCTGCAAATGTCCAAAAATTTCCTGGCCGGTACCGTAATGGAACCCGGCGTAGCTGTTGCGATATTGATTTTAGCGATGATCTGAATTTCCAGATCAGTACCGGTCAAAATAAGCTGATTTTCCTCGATAACCATCAAGACATTGGAAAGAATAGGCATTGTTTGCCTTTTCTCTATCACGCTGACTATTTGCTGCAAAGGGACCAGGATTTCTTCTCTATTAATAATAAATTTCATAAAAGAATATTTTTCTATTATTACTATTAGCTTAAAAGGAAACTGTTGAAAACAGTTTTTTATCCTTAATAATCAATTAGCTGGGTTGTTATGAATAATGTGTTTAAGGGTGCTGGTTTAACGTGTACGGATTGTAGTTAACTAAACGATGTTAGTAAAAGTACATTTTATCCACAGGTTGCTCCCGATCAATGTGACAGGGTTCTCAACAGGTTGGAGTAATCTTCGGCAATCTTGTTATCGGCTTCTTTTAACTCGGCAATCCGTTTGCAAGCATTCATTACCGTGGTGTGATCACGACCGCCAAATGCATCGCCGATTTCAGGAAAGCTGTGCGATGTCAGTTCCCTGGCCAGGCACATGGCCATTTGCCTGGGCCTGGTAATGGATTGCTTCCTGTTTTTTGATGACAAATCGGCAACGCGAATTTTAAAATATTCGGCAACCGTTTTTTGGATATTGTCGATATTCACGAGTTTATCCTGCAAGGAAATTAAATCATGCAGCGCTTCCTTGGTGAATTCGATGGTGATGTCACGGCCGGTAAACTGGGCGTTGGCAATGACTCGCCTTAAAGCCCCTTCCAGATCACGAACGTTGGACGGAATCCTTTTGGCGATAAAGAAAGCCACATCCTGAGCCAGCTCGATATTAACCAACGCCGCTTTCTTCATTAAAATAGCGGCCCTGGTTTCCATATCAGGCGGCTCGATTAACACAGGAAGTCCCCAGCCAAACCGTGATTTTAAACGGTCTTCAAGACCTATAATTTCCTTAGGATATTTATCACAGGTCAAAATGACTTGGTGTTTCTTTTCCAGCAGCGTATTGAAAGTATGAAAAAACTCTTCCTGGGAACGTTCCTTTCCGGCAAAAAATTGAATATCGTCAATTAAAAGCACATCGACACCACGATAAAATTCTTTAAAGGCGTTAATGGAGTTCTGCTGCAATGCTTTAACCATATCCTGGACGAATTTTTCAGAGTGCAGGTAAACGACGGTCGCTGAAGGATTTTTTTGTAAAACCGCATTGCCTATTGCATGCATCATATGGGTTTTACCCAAACCTGAACTGCCGTAAATAAGTAATGGGTTATAAGCTTTGCCGATGTTCTCGGAAACCTGCATTGAAGCGGCCCTTGCCAACTGATTGGATTTACCTTCGACAAAATTATCGAACGTAAACGCCTTATTGAGGAAGTTGGGGCTGCTTTTTTGGCTTCCGGCAGGCTTGGCTACTTTAGCTGCGGTTGCAACAGACGAATTTCTGGAACCGATTTCCAGGCTCAAATTTAATGTACCGTTGGAAAACTCATAAATAGTTTCTTCAATTTTTGCAAAATGGTGCTCTTTAACCCAGTCCAGTACAAAGCGGTTAGGAGCCAATAATTTTATTTGTTCGTCGCTTTCTATGGCCTGAAGAGGCCTTATCCATGTACTGAAGTCAGAACCTGAAATTTCATTTTCAAGTTTAGAGAGGCAGTTGTTCCAAATTGAGCTCATTGAAATAGTAAAAAGTTGATTATAATTAATAATGTAATTTCGCTTCTTATCACTATACAGCAATAAAACATTGCGCTACAGAATTGACAGGTCAAGTGGTTTATTTTATCATCCGCTGTCTTTTTTATCTGTTTTTGTTAACACTCATCCGATCAGGCCTTAAGTACAATGAAAAGAACATACCAACCCAGTAAAATAAAACGCGTAAGAACCCACGGTTTTCGTGCAAGAATGGCAACAGTAGGTGGCCGTAAAGTTCTGAATGCTCGTAGAGCAAAAGGTCGCGCCCAGTTAACCGTTTAGTTGACGGTTGGTGGCTGAAGAAGTTTTTGGTTTCTCCCCGCAGTTACGGTTAAAAAAAACCGGCTGAATATAAAAAGGTTTTTGCTAAGCCTGTAAAATCAAGTGACCAATATTTTACCTTATTAGCCATAAAGAATGATTTCGATCATCCGCGGCTAGGCTTGGCAATTGCTAAAAAAAATATAAGAAAGGCAGTACACAGGAATGTGATTAAGCGAACTGTCCGGGAAAACTTTAGAATAAAACAACACGATTTGGGGAATATTGATATTGTTGTTTTGGCTCGTAGAGAAGCCGTAGATGCTCCGCTGGATTTGTTAAGAAAATCATTGGAAAGGCATTGGCTTAAGCTGGTATCCCGATGCGATTCATACTCATAGCAATTATAAAGTTTTATAAATACTTTATTAGCCCTCTGCTAGGCGATAGATGTCGCTTCTATCCAAGTTGTTCAAGTTATTCTCTGGAAGCGCTTCAGCTCCACGGGGCCATTATCGGCTCTTATCTCTCCCTCAAAAGATTATTAAAATGCCATCCGTTCCATGAAGGTGGCATTGATCCCGTTCCAGAAAAATTTGGTAATAAGAATGGATAATATAAGATTTATACTGATCGTTACTTTTGCGATGCTTGTTTTTATGCTGCAACAAGCCTGGCAACTGGATTATGGCCCGAAACCTGAAGTTGCTGCGATTACAGAGCCCGTAGCAACCAATACCAAAGAAGATTTACCTTCTGCCACCGGCGCAGCAGCCCAAACAGAAACGGCAGAACCCAATACCGCAGCCGTACCATTGGCAACAATGTCATCCGCCAACATCATTACCGTTAAAACCGATGTACTTGCGCTGCAAATTGATCTGAAAGGCGGCACCATCCAGAATCTGGATTTACTAACCTACCCGATAGAAAAATCCAACACCGTCGTAGATAAATTACGTGCGATGATCGGCTTATCGGTTGCGGAAAAAAATACCGCTCCGGTACGCTTGTTTAACAGCAATCAGGAAAAATTATTTGTCGCCCAAAGCGGTTTAATTGCCGACAGCGGTTTTGCAACTGCGCCGAGTCATCACACCGTATTTAAAAACGAGCAGACCAATTATGATCTGCAACCAGGACAAGACAGTTTAACAGTGCCCTTAACATGGACTGATAATAACGGCCTGACTATTACCAAACTGTTTACCTTTAAACGCGGCAGTTATGACATCACGCTGGAACAAAAAGTCAAAAACGATTCTGCCAAGCCTTGGTCGGGCAGACAATACAGCCAATTGCTTAAAGCGCCGGATACGACCAGCAAAGGTGGCATGCTGACCGGCGGTATGAGAGCTTATGACGGCGGCGTTATTTATACCGAAAAAGAAAAATACCAAAAAATAAGCTTTGATGACATGTCTGATGAAAATCTTGATGTTGCAACCAAAGGTGGTTGGACCGCATTGATTCAGCATTATTTTGCCTCCGCATGGATTCCGCCTGCCGATCAGGAAAATCACTTTTATACCAAAGTGCTGAATGACGGCCACTATGTTATCGGAACTTATTCTGCACCGGTTACCGTTAACGCAAACTCGGATGCGCAGTTTGTTGCCCAATTATTCGCCGGTCCTAAGATCCAGCCTATGATGGAAAAAATAGCGCCGGGGCTTGAGCTTACCGTTGATTACAGTTTTTTAACCTTTATCGGCAAACCCATCTATTGGTTGTTGAACCAGATTCACGATGCCGCCGGTAACTGGGGCGTAGCTATTATCGGCGTAACACTGTGTATTAAATTGCTGTTCTTTCCATTGTCGCAATCAAGTTACAAATCAATGGCCAAGATGCGCAAAATTCAGCCGCGTCTTAAAGAACTGCAAGAACGTTTTGCCGATGACAGACCGCGTTTCAATACTGAAATGATGGCGCTGTATAAAAAAGAAAAGGTCAATCCATTGGGCGGCTGTTTGCCCATCTTGGTGCAGATTCCGGTATTCATGTGTTTATATTGGGTACTGAGTGAAACCGTTGAATTTCGTCATGCGCCTTTTATGTTATGGATACAGGACTTATCTTCACAGGATCCATTTTATGTGTTGCCGGTCATCATGGGCATCACCATGAAAATTCAGCAAAGCTTAAACCCTGCGCCGATTGATCCGATCCAGGCTAAAGTGATGAAGATGTTCCCGATCGTCTTTACCATCTTCTTCCTGTTTTTCCCGGCCGGTCTGGTTTTATACTGGGTAGTCAACAACACCCTGTCTATCATTCAACAGTCGTATATCACCAAGCAAATAGCTAAAATGCCATAGGCCTACGTGGATATAGAAAACCCAGATACCATTGCAGCCATTGCAACACCGCCAGGGAATGGTGGTGTCGGCATCATTCGCATTTCGGGGGCATTGGTTCCCGAAATCGCCAAACACCTCGTCAACAAACCATTAACTCCCCGACTGGCCCAGTATTCATCTTTTACCGATGACGACGGCTCGGTCATCGATTCCGGCATCATCCTGTATTTCCCTGCTCCCGCCTCGTATACCGGCGAAGACATACTCGAACTCCAAGGCCATGGCGGCTCGGTCGTATTGGACATGCTGTTACGGCGGGTTTTATCGCTGGGCGCACGCTTAGCCAATCCCGGCGAATTTACCGAACGCGCATTTCTTAATGACAAACTCGATTTAGCCCAGGCTGAAGCTGTCGCCGACTTGATTGAAAGCAGCACCGAACAATCGGTCCGCTCCGCGCAAAAATCGATGCAGGGCGTTTTTTTCAGTACAGATTAATGAACTGGTCGAAGAACTGACCGAGCTCAGAACCTACGTCGAGGCGGCGATCGATTTTGTCGATGAAGAAATCGATTTCCTGACCGACGGCGTGGTCGAAAACCGGATTGTCAAAATACTGCACCGTATTGGAGAAATCCAAAAAACAGCGCAACAAGGCCGCCTGCTGCGCGACGGCATGACCGTCGTATTGGCGGGCAAACCGAACGCCGGAAAATCCAGCCTGCTCAACGCGCTGGCCGGACACGAAGCCGCGATAGTCACCGACATAGCCGGAACCACGCGCGACGTGTTAAAAGAGCGCATCCAGCTGGACGGCATGCCTTTGCATATCATCGACACCGCAGGCCTGCGCGAAAGTGACAATGCGATAGAACAGGAAGGCATCCGCAGAGCCCACGAAGAGATCAAAAACGCCGATAAAATTTTATTGCTGATCGATGCAAGGGAACCGGAAACAGAGTCGCTGTTAAAAACCCTGCCGCCGGGCGGCAACATCACCCAAATCTACAATAAAATAGACCTGCTGGGCCTGGAGCCGGAAATCAAACAAACCGAACTTGGTACCCAAATCTACCTGTCGATAAAAACCGGCGACGGCATGGAATTGTTAAAACAACATCTCAAACAGAGCGTCGGTTTTAACGAGGCGACCGACAACGTGTTTATCGCCCGAAGACGGCATATCGAAGCCTTAAACAAAGGCCATGAATTTGTCGAAAGCGCTTTAGACCAGTTAAGAGGCAGCCAAGCCGGAGAACTGGTCGCGGAAGACTTAAGACAAGCGCAAAACAGCCTTGCGGAAATTACCGGAAAATTCACCTCGGATGACTTGCTCGGGAAGATATTTTCCAGCTTTTGCATCGGCAAGTGAATTGGTAAATCAACCATTTTAAAGATCGGAGTTTTGCCCTTAAAGGAGCGATACTTGTTTTTACTGTTTGAACCTTATTGACCGCATGTAATCGAACGAATACAATCGAATCATGATTACAATACGCACCTTACCCAAGTTCGATGCTTGGCTTTCCGGTCTACGCGATGGGATGACCAAACGCCGGTTAGTGGCTAGATTGAGAAAGGCCCAACTTGGCAACTTGGGTGACATTAAGCCTGTAGGTGATGGTTCGGCCCTGGTTGGCGGATGTATTATGTCCAGAGAGGCGATGTAATAATTATCATGTTGGGCGGCGGTGATAAGTCCACCCAGGCCGCAGATATTGCCGAAGCCAAACAGTTGGCTGATTCTTTGGAGGATTAAACCGTGACCGATAAAATTAATATATCAAGCCTGCCTGAGTTTGACGCTTCCCACTATCTGGACAGTGAAACAGCAGTTGCAGAATATTTAACGGCTATTATTGAAGATGGCGATTCGGCGTTATTGGCAGCGGCACTGGGCGACATTGCCAGAGCGCGAGGCATGACAGACATTGCTAAATCAGCAGGACTTACACGCGAAGCGCTTTATAAAGCACTTCGACCCAACGCGCACCCACGCTTCGATACCATTTCTAAAGTCTGTAAGGCGCTTGGGGTTAAACTCCATGTTGAGCCTATTTAAGCCAATGGCCGGACAGGGATTATTTCAAGCTTTCATTTAAAAAATTGAATAATTTTTCACTTTTTATCCCTATATTACCCTTCAAGCATATTAAGTTATTGTGTTAAAAGGCTACGTTACTTTATGTATAAGCAAGTAACGACCGCCGCGACATCTCGGCGAATTGTAAAATCGATCATTGCTTCAATCGCGTACGATAGACACACCAAAATAACCCCTTAGTTATCCCTATATATAACCCGTTGTCGGCCAAAACGGACAGCGGCTCAAAAGAAAAAAATCCATGTTCAAACAAGCCTTCAAAAATATCGACGACGTCATCTGGAAAGAGGCCGGTTGCGCCAGCGAACTGGATTACACCGAGCAGACCTCGTGGCTGCTGTTCCTGAAATTTCTGGACGGCCTGGAGCAGGACAAGGCCATGGAAGCCGAGCTGGAGGGCAGGAAATACGCGTTCATTCTTGACCTGCCGTACCGCTGGGAAAGCTGGGCCGCGCCCAAGGACAACGATGGCAAGCCGGACCACAACAAGGCGCTGACCGGCGACGATCTGCGCGACTTCGTAGACCGCGAGCTCTTTCCCTACCTGCACGGCTTCAAGCAAAAAGCCAATGGCCCGAACACCATCGAATACAAGATCGGCGAAATCTTCGGCGAGATCAAGAACAAGATCCACAGCGGTTACAACCTGCGCGAAATCATCGACCACATCGACGAACTGCGTTTCCGCTCGCAGACCGAAAAGCATGAGCTGTCGCACCTTTACGAAGCCAAGATCAAGAACATGGGCAACGCTGGGCGCAACGGCGGCGAGTATTACACACCGCGCCCGCTGATTCGCGCTATCGTGCAGGTGGTGCAACCCAAAATTGGCGAAAGCATTTATGACGGCGCGGTCGGTTCGGCGGGCTTCTTGTGCGAGGCATTCGACTACCTGACGGCCCAAGGCAACCTCACCACCAGCGACCACAACATCCTGCAAACGCGTACTTTCTACGGCAAGGAAAAGAAGTCGCTGGCTTACGTGATCGCGATCATGAACATGATTCTGCACGGCATCGAAACGCCGAACATCATCCACACCAACACCTTGGCCGAGAACCTCGCCGACATTCAGAACAAGGATCGTTACGACATAGTGCTGGCCAATCCGCCGTTCGGCGGCAAGGAGCGCAAGGAAGTGCAGCAGAATTTCCCGATCCGCACCGGCGAAACCGCGTTCCTGTTCCTACAGCATTTCATCAAGATGCTCAGGGCCGGAGGACGCGGCGGCGTGGTCATCAAGAACACCTTCCTATCCAACACCGATAACGCGTCGGTCAGTTTGCGCAAACTGCTGCTGGAAAGTTGCAACCTGCATACCATCCTCGACTGTCCCGGCGGCACTTTTCAGGGCGCGGGCGTAAAGACCGTGGTGCTGTTCTTCGAGAAAGGCGCGCCGACCCGCAAGACCTGGTACTACCAGCTCGAACCGGGCCGCAACATGGGCAAGACCAACCCGTTGAACGACGCCGATCTTGCCGAGTTTATCGAATTGCAACAAACTAACGCCGACTCGCCCAAAAGCTGGAGCGTGGATGCGGCCACCATCGACCCGGCAACCTTCGACCTCTCGGTGAAGAACCCCAACGGCGGCGAAGCAATCATCCATCGCAGCCCGCAGGACATCATGGACGAGATTGCCGCGTTGGATTCCGAGAGTGCTAAGGTGCTTGGAAATATCAAAAAACTACTATCAGGAGCGGCTCATGACTGAGGATATTCGCTGGAAACAACGCTTTGAGAATTATAAGCTTGCCCTCTATCAGCTCACGTTGGCAGTTGAATTGTCGCGGCAGCGACCGCTGTCCAACCTTGAAAAACAGGGAGTCATACAAGGATTCGAGTTTGTTCACGAATTGGCCTGGAATGTATTGAAAGATTATTTGGCGTACGAGGGCATTCAAGGCATCGTGGGCTCGCGTGGCGCCGTGCGCGAGGCATTCAAGCGTGGCCTGATTGAAGATGGCGAAACCTGGATGGATATGATCGAAAAACGCAATCTCTCCAGCCATACTTATAACCTGGAGATTGCGGAGGCTCTAATCGTTGCCATCATTAACACTTATCACCCCGAATTTCTTGCACTGCAAGAAGACATGCAGCACAAAGAATAGCCATGTCAAGTTTTGGACTTCCCGAGCAAACCCTGGTAATCATTCGCCGTATACTGGCCGACTACCCTGCAGTCGAACAGGCGATTCTCTATGGCTCGCGTGCCAAGGGCAATTACCGGAAAGGCTCCGACATCGACCTGACCTTAGTCGGCGATGGCTTGGATTATCGCATGTTGGGCGAAATTGCCGGTAGATTGGAAGACTCGCCTATCCCCTATCAGGTGGATTTGTCGATCCTGAGTTACATCGATAGCCCAAGTTTGTTAGAGCACATTGAGCGGGTTGGCGTGGTGTTTTATCAGCGGGCCAAGTGGGGTGATGGGCAATGAAGGCAGGGTGGCAGATTAAGACGCTTGGAGAAGTTTGTGAATTTCAGCGCGGGCTTACCTACGCCAAAAGCGATGAGGTTGATGTGTCCGACAACATCGTTCTGCGAGCAACAAATATTGACCTCACAACTAATCTCCTTAATTTCTCTAAACTGAAATACATCAACGATAAAGTCATCGTGCCAAATAGCAAGAAAGTAAAAATGGGTTCGCTGATGGTTTGTACTGCAAGTGGAAGTAAGAGTCATCTTGGAAAGGTCGCTTTCATTGACGAAGACTACAACTATGCGTTTGGTGGCTTCATGGGAATGATTACGCCAAGGAGTGATCTACATCCAAAGTATCTGTTTCACCTAATGACATCTAACGCATACAAAGACTTTATTGCGACCTTGTCGGATGGTGCAAATATCAATAACCTGAGGTTTGACGATTTGAAGCGGTTTATAGTACCGCTCCCGCCACTTCCCGAACAGCAACGCATCATCGGCATTCTCGACGAAGCGATTGATGGCATTGCCACCGCCAAAGCCAACGCCGAAAAGAACCTCAAAAACGCTCGCGTCCTTTTCGAAAGCCATCTGCAATCCGTTTTCACCCAGCGCGGCGAAGGGTGGGTGGATAAGCGACTATCAGAGCTATGTGACATCAAGCACGGCTTCGCCTTCAAGAGTGAATACTTTACAGCCGAAGGTGATTACATCCTTTTGACCCCCGGTAATTTTTACGAATCCGGCGGTTATCGCGACCGTGGCGAGAAGCAGAAGTATTACGTCGGCGAAATTCCTCGCGACTACGTACTCAACGAGAACGACTTACTTGTGGCAATGACCGAACAAGCGGCAGGACTGCTTGGCAGCTCCATTCTCGCCCCTGAGTCAGGCAAGTTTTTACATAACCAGCGGCTTGGTTTAGTCACCAAGAAAGCCGACGTTCCGTGGATCAATGAGTTCTTTTTTCACGTTTTCAATACTCAAGGCGTACGTAAAGATATTCATGATACCGCCTCGGGCGTGAAGGTTCGGCACACTTCGCCGACGAAAATTGGTGAGGTGAAGGTTTCTTTCCCAATATCGATTGCTGAGCAACGTACCATTGTTTCGACACTTGAAGAGCTCAGCGAAGAAACCCAACGCCTAGAATCCATATACCAACGCAAGCTCGCCGCCCTCGACGAGCTGAAAAAATCCCTGCTCCACCAAGCCTTCAGCGGGGAACTATGACCTGTATAAAAAAACCGGTTTTTTAAACCTATCCGTCATAACGTGATAACAAAAATGCTATTTTTATACACGTTATCCTTAACATGATAAGATAATTTAAATTTCTTATCATGAGTTGCGGGTGAAGAAAGTGGTTGAATTGGAGATTCCAAGCAATGATAGCCTGGAAGTTAAAGCCGTCTGGCAAAGCCTGGCTGAGGCGCATCGCTATTTAGCCGAGCTGAAAGGCTTGTGCGAAGCGTTGCCTAACCGCGCGATTCTTCTGGATACGCTGGCTATTCAGGAAGCGAAAGACAGCTCTGAAATTGAAAATATTATCACCACGCATGATGAGCTTTACGCTTACGAGCCCAGCAGCGCGGCGTCGCCTGCCGCTAAAGAGGTGCAAAACTACATTGCCGGGCTAAGGGCGGGATTTTCCGACGTGCAGGAGTCCGGCTTAATCCGCTTGAATACGATTTTGCGGGTGCAGGAAGCCGTCGAGCAAAACAACGCCGGTTTAAGAAAATTGCCGGGGACCATGCTTAAAAACCAGCATACCGGCGCAACGGTGTATGAGCCGCCGCAAGATGCGCGGGTGATAGAACAGCTGATGACCGAGCTGGTGGAATTTATTCATGCCGATGACGAGCTGGATCCCTTATTGCGCATGGCCATCGCCCATCACCAGTTTGAAAGCATTCATCCGTTTTATGACGGCAATGGCCGCACCGGTCGGATATTGAATCTGTTAATTCTTCAACGCGAAGGTTTGCTGGATTTGCCGGTGCTGTATTTAAGCCGTTACATTACCTCGACCAAAAACCAATATTACCGCTTGCTGCAATCGACGCGGGAAAGCCATGATTGGGTCGAGTGGTGCGTCTATATCGTTAAAGGCGTGGCCGTTACCGCCAAGAGCGAAATCAAGTTAATCAAAAATTTACGCGAGTTGATGCAGTCGACCAAACAACGCTTGCGCAACGAGCTGCCGAAACTTTACAGCCAGGAGTTGCTGAATAACTTATTCCGTTATCCTTATACCAAGATCGAGTTTGTAGAAAACGATTTAGGGATTTCGCGCATCACTGCGGCAAAGTATTTAGATGCGCTTGATGCCAATGGTTTTGTGCAAAAGAAAAAAATCGGCCGGACAAATTTTTATATTAACGGCCCGCTGTTTGACCTTTTAACCCGGATTACCTTAGACGATGAATGAAGCCGAAACCCGCGCCGAACATATCGACCCTGCTCTGAAAGCGGCAGGTTGGGGTGTCATCGAAGGCAGCCGCATCCGCCGCGAGTATGCCATCACGCTGGGCCGCATTGAGGGCCACGGCAAGCGCGGCAAGGCGCTGACCGCCGATTACGTGCTGGAATATCGCAACACCAAGTTGGCGGTAATTGAGGCCAAGGCGTGGGACAAGCTGCTTACCGAGGGCGTTGGTCAGGCTAAGGATTATGCAGGCAAGTTGGCCGTTCGATTCACCTATGCGACCAACGGCCAGGGTATTTACGGCATCGACATGCATACCGGTATCGAGGGTGAGCTGGCGCAATATCCGACGCCCGATGAACTGTGGA
>Ga0160183_101863_pt1 | contig 12098 bp, 9 predicted proteins | sample met14sb_FD_108562 | JGI IMG/M metagenome (GOLD analysis project Ga0160183, IMG submission 108562) | Synthetic bacterial communities of pure cultures from sediment of Lake Washington, USA, under high oxygen condition - MT... | ecosystem: Engineered > Modeled > Simulated communities (microbial... >...
ACACTTTGGCTGCTGGAGCATCAACAGTGATGGTGGCTGTCATTTTTGCTCTGACCGGACCATGAGCATGGGCAAAACCGGCGAACAAAAATAAAACGGTTGAAACGAGCAACGAGGTTTTTTTCATAACACTTTCCTATGATGGACACATAAAATGGAGCGGGCGATTATAAAATAAAATCCGTCCGCAAGTATTCGCAAAAGCATGTTTGCGGAAATTTTCCCGACTCCGCCATCCTACCCGCACGTATTTTATGACTACAGCTACTTTTTTCTGGCACGATTACGAAACCTTCGGCATCGATCCGCAACGCGACCGGCCTTGTCAGTTTGCCGGCATCCGCACGGATGTGGATTTCAACATCATCGGCCAGCCCATCATGGCCTACTGCCAGCCCGCCGACAATTACTTGCCACACCCCGAAGCCTGCCTGATAACCGGTATTACCCCGCAATTGGCCGCCGAAAAAGGCGTTTGCGAAGCGGAGTTTGCCGCCATTATCAATCAACAACTCGCCGAACCCGGTACCTGCGGCGTTGGTTACAACAGCATCCGTTTCGACGATGAAGTGACTCGCAACCTGCTTTACCGTAATTTTTACGATCCCTATGCGCGCGAATGGCAAAACGGCAACTCGCGCTGGGATATTATCGATGTAGTGCGCGCCGCCAAAGCCTTGAGACCGGAAGGCATCGAGTGGCCGGTTAATGCCGACGGTGTTGCCAGCTTTAAATTGGAAGAACTCACCAAGGCTAACGGTATCGCCCATGAAGCTGCCCATGATGCGTTATCGGATGTGTATGCAACCATCGCAATGGCTAAATTAATCAGGGAGCGGCAGCCAAAACTATTCAACTACTTATTGACCAATCGCTATAAAAACACCGCACTAAACCTACTGCAACTCGGCAGCTTTAAGCCCTTAATTCATGTCTCCGGCCGCTTTTCGGCCCGGAATAATAGCCTGGCCGTGATTCTGCCCTTAGCTCAGCATCCAAGCAATAACAACGAAGTCATCGTTTACGATCTTTCCGTCGATCCGGCACCTTTGCTTGAGTTAAGTGCAGAAGAAATTCAGCAGCGACTGTTTGTTGCCACCGAAGCACTGCCGGAAGGCATTGCCAGAATTCCCTTAAAAACCGTACATATCAACAAATCGCCGGTGTTGGCACCGTTGTCGGTGATACGCCCGGCCGATGCCGAACGCTTGCAACTCGACTTGGACTTGTGCCTATCCCATTTGCAGCGGATTCAGATTGCGCCATCTCTAGCGGAAAAGCTGTCGCACGTATTTACCCGGCAATATCAAGACTCATCTACCGATCCTGATTTGATGATTTACAGTGGGGGATTTTTCAGCAACAAAGACAAGGCGGCCATGGCCAGGATCAGGCAAGCCAAACCCAGCGAGCTATCCGAATTTGACACCGATTTCGACGATGTCCGTTTGCCGGAAATGCTGTTTCGCTATCGTGCCCGGAATTATCCGCATACCCTATCCAGGGAAGACGCCCAACTCTGGCAGCAATATTGCCGGGACAAGCTAAACGGCACACTGGCGACCGGGGGACTGACGCTGGAGCAGTTCAACGCCAAAATTAAACTATTGCGGGACGAGCCAAATGTAAATCAATCGATACTGAACGATTTGGCAGCCTATGCGGAAGATCGACGCTTAAAATTTTGAGTTGATGTTTTTTGCCGATTTAAAAGCCAGTAGATCGTTTCAGGAATAAGGCGCTTTTAGCGTTATGCCGTATAATGGTGACCATTTGAGTAAATTTCGACCGAGGCATCATGAGCATTAACCTGTCTAACCGCGTAAAAGCGGTCAAACCCTCCCCTACCCTGGCCATTACCGCCCGTGCCGCTGCGATGCGCGCCGCCGGCAAAGACATTATCGGCCTGGGCGCCGGCGAGCCGGATTTCGATACGCCGGAGCATATTAAAGCCGCCGCCATTAAAGCCATCAACTCCGGATTTACCAAATACACCGCCGTTGACGGTACGGCCGGCTTGAAAAAAGCCATCATTGCCAAGTTCAACCGCGATAACGGTTTGGATTATCAGCCCAATCAAATCCTGGTGTCCTGCGGCGGCAAACAAAGCTTTTTCAACTTGGCGCAAGCGCTGCTAAATCCCGGCGACGAAGTCATCATCCCCGCCCCATACTGGGTGTCCTACCCGGATATGGTCCTGCTGGCCGACGGCGTCCCGGTGATTTTAGAAGCCGGACAAATTCAAAACTTTAAGATCACCCCTGCACAATTGCGCACCGCGATTACTCCAAAAACCCGCCTATTGGTCATTAACAGTCCGTCCAACCCCACCGGAGCCGCTTATAGCCTGGAAGAATTAAAAGCACTGGGCGACGTGTTATTGGATTTTCCTGAGGTGTTGATCGCAACCGACGACATGTACGAATTGATCCTCTGGAATAAAGGCGAATTCGTCAATATCCTGAATGCCCACCCCGGCTTTTATGACCGCACTATCGTCTTAAACGGTGTATCCAAAGCGTATTCCATGACCGGTTGGCGGATCGGCTATGCTGCCGGCCCGGCACCGTTGATCGAAGCCATGTGCATCATCCAATCGCAAAGCACTTCTAACCCTACATCGATTTCCCAAGTGGCAGCGGAAGAAGCGCTGAACGGCGATCAAGGCTGCATCGACACGATGATGGTGGAATTTAAAAAGCGCCACGATTACGTGGTTGCCGAACTGAACAGCATCGATGGTATTGAATGCTTACCTACCGACGGCACCTTCTACGTGTTCCCGAATGTGGAAAAGCTGTTGAACAGACTGGACGGTATCAACGACGATCTGGAATTTGCCGAATACTTAATCGAAAAAGCCGGCGTGGCCCTGGTGCCAGGCTCCGCTTTCGGTTGCCCTGGCCACATTAGAATCTCCATTGCCACCAGCATGACCAATCTGGAAAATGCCTTACTCAGAATCAAACAAGCGGTTTAAGGCCTATTAGGATTTGTCATCGCGAACGGATAAACCGACATTAATTTGCCATTTTTCAATTGACAAATTTAATCAATGCTATAGAATTCGCGGCCTTCGCACTTCATCAGTAAGAAGGCCTCGGTGGCGAAATAGGTAGACGCACGAGACTTAAAATCTCGCGACCGAAAGGTCGTACCGGTTCGATTCCGGTCTGAGGCACCATAAAAATAAAGGACTTTGGTTACACCTGGTCCTTTTTTTATGCCTAATGATTGCCACGTTCCCTTTGAATAACGCCTCGGTAAAACTGGTTGAGCATGAAGAAAATATTTCACTTTAAACGCAGAAATCCGCCGCTGCTATGGCGCCTCAAGTGGTTTCTAGTTTTAGTCACTATCGGCTGCTTAGAAATACTCCCGGTCCCGGTCACCGACTCAATCCTGATATTTGTCTTAATCTACAGACCACTGTGGTTCAAAAATGTGGTCAACAAGCTCTATTCTCATCTGCCCTCTGCATCACCAGAAGAAACCGAGCTATCCTATTTTTCCAAATATCAATTAGATCACCCCAAGCATTTCAATAAGTGACAGTCACCGGCGTCCCTCTAGTCTGTGTCGAGTATCCAACAGCTTTAGAGTTTAATCAAACCCGGCGAACCGCCTGACCGTCAGCGCCGCGCGTTGCTCGATCAGCTGTACGAGTTGTTCAATCACTGGGTTTCCAGCAAATTCATGATCCGCCGATGTCTGCAACCTGCGAGCAACCACCGGTAGCCGTTGGCACAAACCAAGAATGCGTTTTCGGGTTTGCGCTACCGACAAGCCCGCCGCTTGGGCAAAGCGGTCCCAGTGTCTTGCCTGCACTTCGCTAAATTTATATTTGCCACCCAACTGCATTGCCATCTTGGGCGTCAGACTGGGATAAACGGCGGTTGACAGGACGTCATAAAGTGGCGCCAGAACGGCACCCTTGTCGGCATACAAGATAGAAAAGTTCTTGGCATGGGCGTCGTGGTTGCCAATCAAGGCATTGAAAATGACCGCATCCAGCAGTCGCAACACCTGCGTCGCACTCGGTCGGGTCACGCGGCGGACCAAATCGAAGCACCGTTCCAAACCCGGCCCACCCTCGTTCTGATATTTCAGTTCCGGTACCACGCCTAGTGCCTGGCAGAAATCTTCCTGATGCAGACGCACGCATTGGCCAATTGCAGTTTGAGTTCTGTCATAACGCTCAACCAGCAAAAATGAGCGGTCGCGAATGGCACAAATCCTCGACTGTGCGGTCTGGAATTGCATTGCACCTGCCAATGCCAGACAGAAACCTTCGTTGATTACACTGTCTTCCACGGCAGCGATGGCCGGTTTGAGAATATGGCTACTGGGCGTGCCATTGCGGGGCAGACCGATTCGTTGACCATCAAATACCACCGGCAACTTATCCTGAGCGCCCGCCAAGGACAGGCGCAAGCCATCTCGACCAGCCAGCATCGGCCGCTGTGGCAATTCATCCAGCAAGGCCACTACGTCAGAGTCGGATAACCAGTCGATCTCGTTCGCTGGTTCAGATACAGCGGGTAATCGGTCTGGCGGCAATAGCGAAACCGCACCAGCGCATTCGCCGCCGATATGATCGAGCAAGGCAAAGTCGTTCTGCTTCGAGACCTGAAACTGGCGAGCAATCAGTTGGCGTAATTTGCCTTCCGGTAACAATCCAGCAAAGAAAGGCCGCGTCTGTTGGTCGTTGAAAACCTCTACTTGCAACGGTAACGAGCAGGACAGCGGGACAGCGTCGGCATGTTGCAGCCAGTCGGCGCAGTAGCTAAATTGCAGTCTGCCTTCAACCAGGGCCAAATCCCCCACTCGACGATCAAATAAATAGACAGCAAGCAAATGGCTCATGGTGCTTCGGTTATGTCCGGCAGGCCATCGAGCATGACCTGCCCACCCAGTGCTTCAATCACGCGCATCACCGTTTCCAGACGCACGGTCGGCTTGCCTGCTTCGAGGTCGACGATAAAGCGAACGCCCACGCCTGCCGCCAACGCTAGTTCGGATTGAGTTAATTCGAGTTGTTTGCGGGCAGAGCGTAGCGCTTGGCCAAGTTGTTGGGTAGATTGGATGTTGATCATGAGGTTTTTCCCGTTCGGGAAATTATTAGGCGAAAACAACCAATATACAAGTTTAATTTCCCGAACGGGAAATTTAATTTAGAATTTACGATAGACAAGCATTGAAGTTCCCGTTCGGGAAAAATAACCCCTTTCAGTGTCAGCTCTATTCAGCTCAGTCTGACTGTGATGGTTAGCGTTGTATGCTGATGATATAACTTAGGCTAACTGCAAGTACGAACCAAACAATAACCGACAGCAAATGACTAGCAAACAGAAAAAAACCAAAGCAACCTGGAGCGACGTTAAATCCAAATTGGCTGACGTCGATCGAGTTGGTCTGATCGGGCTGATACAAGACCTATACTCAGCCAATAAAGATAATCAAACGTTTCTGCATGCCCGATTCGGGTTGGGTGAGGATATTCTCAAACCCTATAAGGACACGATTTCCCGCTGGATTTGCCCGGATGTGATGCGTAATCAACCTATTTCAGTGGCCAAAGCGAAGAAAGCGATTACCGATTACAAAAAAGCGGTCGGTCAACCTGAAGGACTGGCCGAACTGTCAATTTTCTATTGCGAAGAAGTATTTGTTTTCCTGGGCTACTGCGGCATGGACGATGAAGGGTATTTTGATGCCTTGGTGCGAATGTTCGAACAAGCGTTGAAATATGTCATGGCATTGCCGGAAGCCAAACGCTCGCCGTTTATAGACAGACTCGAGCAAGTTGCGCTGCAAGGCCGGAACGTCGGCTGGGGTGTTGGCGAGGATATGGCAATATTGTTATCCGGATATGACATTGATGACTAGTAATGCGCTTTTAGCCGATCTTCAAACTAAAAACGCAAGGCTGATTGCTTTACTCGAAGCACATAACACCGCGTGGAGGTTACCGCCAAGGCTTCCACCAAAAATAGATCCGATACCTGCTCCCGCACTTGGCAATTGAAACTGACTTCGTACGATCGCTTGTTTCCCAACACAACTCAACATTAGCCTGGACGCCTCTGAAGTATTAGATCAACACGCCCGCAGCATCCTGTCTCACGAGCGTCTGGAGGTGGTGCGTGTCAACACATCCAGGCCCTGGCCCACCAGTAAGCCCGCCAAGACGCCAAAGCCCATCGCCGCTTGCAGGTCGGCCGGATGATCAAGTTCGTCGAATTCATCAAGCAGACCGAACGACCGCACAACCTGCACGAAATCGGTAAACCTCATGTCATGACCTTCTGGAAGGCTCACCGCGACCTGGCGCCAAAAACCGCCCATGCCTATTGATTGGCATTATGCGTAATTTGGGAATGGACGGACAAACCAGGGCAGCCACCCAAACCGATGTGAATAGTCAAAACAATTTCAGATGGCACAGATGACTAAAACCACTATCAACAAAGTTCGGCAAAATCCGTTCTTGATGGCTTTTACTTTGCTTGCTCCGGCCTAAAAATGTTAATTTCCATGTTTTGGCCACTCGATTTACTTGGTAGTCCTGATTCGACATTGGGAATTTGATTTAGTAAGGACATATGCAGACACCAACCCCCACGCCGCTACCACGTTATCAACTCAGTCGTTGGGCCAAGTGGTTTGCAAAAGATCGCCGCTTTCACGCCTTTGTTCTCGAGCCAGAAACGCTGGTGTTAATCGATGAGCGCCAAAAGCAACTCAAGCTCCAAATCTTGAACCTTCAGCCTGGAATTGGCATCGACCCCGGTTGGTTTTGGGATACTTTGTTGTTTACGTTAAATGATGGCCAAACGCTACGCTTTGGCGGCGTCGACAAAAAGCAGTCGGCGTTGTTGCTGGCCACGATTAAACGCTATGTTAATCAACGCATTCAAAGGTTTTACCAGCAGTTAGTACCTGCACTGATACAAGCATCCCAAGAAGCCAGATTGCTGCTTTCCAATAAAAAATACATTCGCCGATCCATAGCTGAACAGTGGATAGGCAATCATTTGTGGTTGGCGGCGGGACTTAAAAGAACGGATTGTCTGCAGCGTTTGCCAGCCGAGCTTCATCAGGATTATCTCGCTATTCGGCCTCTATTGGACGACGCACACCAGCAGGTTGCCAAACTCAATCAAACCTTTATCGCTCGACAGGCTCAGCAATTCAAAGACTTCTTTGATCAGGTCGAAACCAATCCGCTGACCGAAGCGCAACGTAACGCTTGCATCATCGACGAGCAGCATAACTTGGTGCTGGCCGGCGCGGGTACCGGCAAGACCAGCACCATGATTGGCCGCGCGGGTTACCTGATCAACGCCGGTCTGGCAAAACCCGAACAGATTTTGATGCTGGCGTATGCCCGCAAAGCGGCGCAAGAAATGGAAGAGCGCATCCAGTCCAAACTGGGGATTCAAAACCTGACGGTTAAAACCTTTCATGGCCTGGGTTTAGACATCATTAGCCAGGTTGAAGGTACCAGGCCGGCCATCGACAAAATGGCCGAAGACGATACCTTGCGCGCCGCGTTTGTCGATAGCCACATTCAAAGCTTGCTGGAGGATGAACGTTATCGCTCGCGGCTGCTGACCTATTTTCTGCGCTTTGCCTACCCCTATAAAAGTCAATTCAATTTCAAGAGTTTGGGCGCCTACAATGCCTACATCCTTGAAAACGATATTCGTACGCTACAGGGCGAGCTCGTTAAAAGCTACGAGGAATGCGAGATTGCCAATTTCTTGTATCGACAAGGCATTGCCTACCAATACGAGGCCAATTATCAGGTCAACACCTCAGGCCCGGACTACCGCGTCTACCAACCGGATTTCTTCCTGCCGGCTTACGGCATTTACATCGAACACTTTGCGGTTAACGAACACAATCAAACACCGCCTTTTATCGAGCAAACCAACTATCTGGCCGGCATGGCCTGGAAAAGGGAGTTACATCAAAAATATCAAACCCCGTTGATCGAAACCTACAGCTACCTGAAACAACAAGGCCGATTGACCGAGGTACTCAGCGAAAAATTGCAGGCTGCTGGCGTTCAGTTCCAACCCTTACCGCAAAATGAACTACTAAACCAACTCAATCAGCTAGGCCAGGTATCGGAATTCAGCAAACTGATGGCGCAAATTCTCAGCTTGTTCAAAGCCGCTTATCTCAGCATCAAACAACTGGTCGAAAAGGCGGACAAGCATGAAGACCAGGAACGCATGCGTGCTGCCGCGCATTTGTTCGAACCGATCTACCAAGCCTACCAACAACAGTTGCGCGACAACGCCACCATCGACTTTGACGATATGATTGGCAGAGCCATCGAGTACGTCGAATCCGGACGTTTTAAGTCTCCGTACCAATACGTGTTGGTGGACGAGTTTCAGGATATTTCGGCCAGCCGGGCGCGCTTACTGAAAGCATTGATGGCCCAGCAACCGGAAGCCAGCCTGTTCAGCGTGGGCGATGATTGGCAATCCATCTACCGCTTTACCGGCAGCGACGTTGCACTGACCAAAGACTTTCAAACCCACTTCGGCGATACGGCGACCAGCGTGCTGGATCAAACCTTTCGCTTCAATAACAAAATTGGCGAAGTGGCCTCGCGCTTCGTCATCCAAAACCCCAGCCAGATCGACAAACAGATCCGTAGCCTGCGGCTTGTCGAGCAGGCTGCCGTATCCCTCATCAAAACCGATCAGGATTTAACGGGCATACAGGCGGCACTCGACGACGTCGCCGGCAAGGCCAACCCATCTGCCAGCGTGTTGCTATTAGCGCGCTTCAATTTCAAACGACCCGATGTCGCCGCCTTAAAGCGCCGTTATCCGCAACTGTCGCTGCAATTCATGACGGTACATGCCTCCAAGGGCAAAGAAGCCGATTACGTGGTCGTGTTCGGTTTGGAGAAGGGCGAACACGGCTTTCCGTCGGAAAAAGCCACTCACCCCTTGCTAGAACTGTTGTTGCCTCAAGCTGAGGCCTTTGCACACGCCGAAGAGCGTCGCCTGTTCTACGTGGCACTGACGCGGGCGCGGCATCACGTGTATTTGGTCACCAACGGCCTTAACCCGTCGCCATTCGTCAGAGAACTAATCGACGGCGACTACGCCGTTACGGTCGACGAATTTACCGGGCCCGGTTTTCAAGAGCAAATTGCCGATATTCCCTGTCCAGCATGCAAAACCGGCTGGATGGTACCGCGAGATAGCCAGTACGGCAGCTTTTTCGGCTGCAATCAATATCCATTGTGCAATCACACGCAACGGGCTTGTCAATGGTGTGGCGGCGGCTTGAAAACTCAAGGCCGCTTTCTCGTTTGTGAAAATCGCCGTTGCGACTTCGTCGAACCGATCTGCCCACATTGCCAAGGCGCCATGGTGCTGCGCAAAGGACCGCATGGCCAATTTTGGGGCTGCTCGCATTACCGAAAAAACACAGCGTTTTCCTGTTCGCACACCGAGCAATTTATCGATTTACAGGCCGCCAAGGTCAACTGCCCCGTCAATGCCACCTAAGAGCGGCTCCGGGCATGGTCTAAACTTGATCCGGTCTAACTAGAGAACTACAGCGATGAGTGACGAAAAACGCCTATCCACCACCCAACTGGCCAAATTACGCGGGGTGTCCCAAGAGCAAATGTTCGGGCAGTTGACTGCACTGGGCCTAATCGAAAAACAAGAAGACAAATGGCAGTTAACCGACGCAGGCAGTGCCGCCGGCGGTGTCTATCTAACCGGTAAATACGGCCAATACGTTGCCTGGCCGGAAGATTTTCAGTTGCCGAACGCGCCAAGCAAAGTCGATGCGCCGAAACTACTGACCGCCACTGTGCTCGGGCAACAATTCGAACTGCCGGCCAACAAAATGAACTACATCCTTTCAGAGCTCGGCTGGATCAAAAAAGGCTTGAAAGGCTGGCTGGTTACCGAGCAAGGCTTGGCGATGGGCGCCGAACAAGGCGAAGACAGCCGTTCCGGTATTCCTTACGTGCGCTGGCCGGAAAAGATCACCCGCAACCGCGCGCTGAAAGACAATGTCGATAACATGAAAGGCGTCGATAAACCCAAGACCGACACCGACAAAATGGACAGCTTCCGCCACAAATTCGAAGCCACCCACCGCACCACCGACGGCCACTTCGTGCGCTCCAAAGCAGAAATGTTGATCGACAATTGGCTGTACATGGCGGAAATCGTCCACGCCTACGAACGAAAACTGCCGATCGAAGAAGAAATGTACTGCGACTTCTACATCCCCACCGGCAAGGTCTATATCGAATTCTGGGGCTACGACAACGATGCTAAATACCAAGCCAGAAAACAGGAAAAACTCGCTATTTACCAGAAATACAATTTCAACTTGATTGAATTGACGGATAAGGACGTGTTGAATTTAGATGATATTTTGCCGAGGTTGTTGTTGAGGTTTGGGGTGCAGGCGTATTGATTTTAACTCAGTCGCTTAAAAAATAATTGGACGCGTAGGCTGGGTTGAGCGTTAGCGATACCCAGCATAAAATATCGTCAATGCTGGGTTTCATTGTATTCAACCCAGCCTACGGCCCTGCACAACCGCCGGATTTACGCCACTTCGCTTTGATCACGAGAGCTTCGCGGAATTATGACCGCTCGCCCTGCTACGCAGCGACCGCCTTCTATCCGATTCTTGTCCATCGGCTCGCAGCTTCGCTACGCGCTTCCTCCCCACAATCAGTCACCCTCATGCAGTTGCGCTTCGCTTCGTTCGCTGTGATCAACTTACGGTAGGACTTTCACCTACAACAGCCCGCCCGTGCGGTCGCACATAAAAAAACCGCTTGCGCGGCTATATGCCGGTAGATAATGAGTCCGCCAAGACCCTTGCCACCATGTGGGCGACGAATGCAGAATAAGGCCACTATCCTAAGTTGTCAAATGGGTTATATAATGCTGCTGAAAAAGGCGCTACATGTGTGTGCTGAATGAGATTTTTATTGCAATTCAGTTGTTTAAAAGTCTTTTGCCTCCACAATACAAATTTCATAGCTAGACTAGCTAGACAGAAGTCAGCTATCGTCTTTGCGAAACTTTCAATGTCTTCAAGCGTCCAATTGAGCTCTTTGAGCATTGATACAAAATAATGGATAAGGCTATGTTAAAACTGGAAAATAAATCGATTGCACAAGCCATTTTTGTGGCTGGCTATAAAAGAGATTTAGAAATAAGGACCAAACAATTTGAGATTGAAAAGGCTTTTAAATCTATCATTCCTGCCGTTTCTGTTAATACCAATATTGATGACAATGCTAATCCTCAAGCAGCTCGCGTAATACTATCAAATGGACTGATTTCTGCGCATTTTACTCAAGTATCCGCTCAGCTTAATTTAGACATAAACGATAAAGATTGGCCCGGCTTGGATGATATTAAAAAATATATTATTCATAATGTGACAATATTTCAGGAATGTTTGTGCAGCGTAGTTCCGCTAGCTTCTCAACTGGAGCGCGGGCTTGTTGTTGCTGTGAAGTATCCTGTAGATATTGAAAAATATAGTGATGTCGATATTTTCGGTTATATACAAGATAAATTTATTTCTTTACCGTCTTTTGGATTACCCGCTAGTGCTAGTTTAAATGTTGGCTATAAAACGGATGACAATTATTATATAAGCCTTGGGATATCACAGTATAAGATGGCATCAAGTGAGATTCCTATTGGATCAAGCGGTTTAATATTAGACTTTTCATCTCTTCCTATATCTGAAACAGGTATTGAGTTGAAGGTTGATATCAATAGCAGACCTTTACTGAATACTTCTAACACGAAAGATGTAACAGGTACTATTTTAAATAAAGTATTCGATTTTATATACGGCGATGCTGATAAAATAATGGGGATAAAGTAATGAAGCCAATGCGTGTTGAGAATGATTTTCGAACTACGTCAGATATTGGCAGCGGTATTCTTTCCGGTGGCTATCCTTCAGGAGATGTTCTTTTTCGAGTTGTAAGCACTGATGGCGCTCGATGGGAGCATGTAGCAGTAACACAGACACAATTCGTGAGGGATGGCCTCAATCAGTTATGTGAT
>Ga0160183_109330_pt1 | contig 11931 bp, 8 predicted proteins | sample met14sb_FD_108562 | JGI IMG/M metagenome (GOLD analysis project Ga0160183, IMG submission 108562) | Synthetic bacterial communities of pure cultures from sediment of Lake Washington, USA, under high oxygen condition - MT... | ecosystem: Engineered > Modeled > Simulated communities (microbial... >...
CGGCAAATCCATCTGCCAGCGCAAAGAGCCGCGATGGCGAGGACTCAGACCGGCGATATCCGGATTGAGCGGGTCCTGGGGGATTTCCATTTTCAAATGGCTGTAATTGCCGCTGAAGCGCATCCAATCCAACACATGCCATTCGCTGGCAATCTCGATGCCGCGTGTGGTGAAGTCTTGCTGGGCGTTACTCCAGATCAAAGACTGGGTCAGCCCCACCAACTCGCCGCGGCGGAACATCACCAAGTCGGAATAATGATTGCTGAAGGCGGTAATGTCGGTGGAGAATTTTTCGGTCCACTGGGTGCGGTAACCGATTTCGGCGGCAAAGATTTTTTCTGCGCGTAGCTTGGGGTCGGGCTGCGCGATGACCTGGATCTGATCAAAAGGCGCCGGCAAACCTGTCGGTACGCCGCCCAGCCCCACGTTGGCCTGCGCTTCGCCGCGCGCCGGGGTGCGCGACGCCCTGGAAACCGAGGCCCATACCGAATGCACTTGGTCCGGCGTCCACATTAAACGGGCGTTGGGCTGCACTTGCGTGTTACCGAAATGGCTTTCTTCCAATTTGGTACCCAGCGTCAGGCGCAGAGTGTTGTCGATCAACGTGATGTCGTCTTGTACGAACACGCTGCCGTTGTGGTAACCCAAGCTGTTGGGTGTGAAGGCGATAGCCGAAGTGTTGACCGTGGTACTGTGAATGAATCGGTAACTGGCGCCCCACATCAAATCGTGGTCGGCATTGGGATGCAGGCGATGCTGAAAATCGATGTCCACCATGTCCTGACTGTCGGACAACGCTGCGGCACTGAAAGCGACCCGGTCGTAATAGCCTTGCAGCATAAATTCCGAACCGTCGCTGAAATTACCTTCCCAACGCGCCAGCAGGTTAGCACCGTCGGCATGGTCGTCGAAATTGAACTCGCGGTTAAACGGCGGCAGCACCGTTTGCGGCGTGACGGTATTGCCTATGGTCTTGCGGTAAACATCGCCTTGTATCGTGTAACGGCTGTCGTTGGAGATCCGGTCATCGATACGAAAACCGCCCTGCACCGAGCGCCAATCGTCGTGCAGTCTGTCTCCGGCCGCATTAACAAAAGTATCGCGTTCAAAAGTTTTGGCGTACACCCGGTAACTGCCGTCGTCGCCGATACGGCCACCGTGCCGGTAACCGGCAAAGCCGCGCTCCTGATTGCCGCCACCGGCCACGAACAAATTGCCTTGGGTGTCCTTGGCTTTCTTGGTAATGATATTGATCACCCCGTTTACCGCGTTGGCGCCCCACATCACCGCACCCGGTCCGCGTATCACCTCGATACGCTCGATGTCTTCCATCAGGGTGTCCTGCAAATCCCAGAACACCCCGGAAAATAAGGGCGTATAAACACTGCGGCCTCCATCAGTACCAGCAATTTATTGGCATAACGGCTATTGAAGCCACGCGCGGTAACCGCCCAGACACTGGCGTTAATTTGCGCGACCTCAAGACCGGGCGCCAAACGCAGTGCGTCGGGAATACTGGTGGCCCCGGAACGGCGAATGTCTTCCTGACTGATCACGAACGCCGCCGCCGCGGTATCGGATACGGTCTGCGATTTTCTGGACGCCGAGGACACTTCCATTTGCATCAGTTCGTTGATGGAAAAAGCTTCGATATCCGGCGCGTTATCGGCCACCGCGCTACCGAAGATATTGACGTTAAGCGCCACACCGAACAGGAACAGATTTAATCGATTCGTCGCTTGTGTTTGATACCGGCCAGTCAGCCATATCGTTGATTTCATTTTTTTTATTATTTTGAGGTGACAACTATTTTGACGAGGAGGGCCGTCGGCTATCCATCCAGCGATACCTTCTCCGGCAAACCGTTTATCAAGATAGTCGCTAAATGCCGATAAGGCGTCCGCAACGCGCCAACATCGACAAATTCATTGCGTTTTTTGAGGGCTATCACATTTCATGCGGAGGAATTGCGCACCAGCGACAAGTAATCGGCTCGGCGCTAAGGCAGCGCAATTTGCAGCCGATCCGTAAAAGTGAGTGGTAATCCTTACCGAACTATGGAAGTACCCTTGATTTGTACGTAGACGGCCATACCTGGCTGCACATCTAACAACATCGCCGATTTTTGGGTGATATGCGCCAATAAAACCTCGTCGCCGACCGCCAATTGCACCACCGTTTGGCCTTGCCCCATTTCGCTGAGCGCCAGCACCCTGGCCGGCAGAATATTCAGGATGCTGGAGGCTTCCGGCGGTTGCAGGGTAATACTGACGTCGCGGGCGTAAATTCTGATTCTCACCGGGCTACCGACCGGCATGTCCAAATACGGCAAACTCAAGCTGCCGCCGGCGAATTCGGCATGGCTGAGATGATACTCGGCTTCGTGGCTGATCAACTTGCCCTGCCAGACGCTGGCCGCTTGCCGATCCAAAGCCATGGGGCCGTCCAGCCGAGTCAGGGTTTCCGCCAGCGGCCCGCAGGCCAATGCTTTGCCGGCGGCCATTACCAGCAGGTGGTCTGCGAGTTGATTGACCTCCTGCAAAGAGTGGGTGACGTACAGAATCGGGATTTGCAGATTCTGATGCAAGCCGGTCAGGTAAGGCAGGATGTCCTGCTTGCGTTGCTCATCCAGCGCGGCCAGCGGCTCATCCATCAACAACACATCCGGACTGGCGGCCAAGGCCCTGGCTATCGCTACCCGTTGCCGTTCGCCGCCGGATAAGCGGTCCGGCAAACGCTCCAGCAACGGTCCTATCGCCAGTAATTCAATCGCTTGCTCCAGGGAAAACAGCCTATCTTTAGTTCGCAAGCGCCGCACGGCGTAATCCAGATTGCCGCGCACCGAAAGATGCGGAAACAGGTTGGCTTCTTGAAACACATAGGCCAAATTACGGCGATGGGTGGGCAGGAAAAAATCGTGTTCACTGTCTTGCCAAAGCGTTGCGCCGATTTTCAAAAAGCCCTGCGTCGGCCGTTCCAAGCCGGCGATACAACGCAACAAGGTGGTCTTGCCGGAACCGGAATGCCCGAACAGCACCGTCACGCCGCTGGCGGGCAATTGCAAATCCACATCCAAAGCAAATTGGTCGTAAGCCAGGCGCAAGCGGGCCTGAATGCTGGGCACTTGGGACATAGTCATTTCAAGGATTGCGTCAGGGTTTGGGTTTGTTGGCTGTTGTACAGCAACAGTAGCACCAAGAAAGAGAAGATCAGCAAGCCGCCAGCCAGCCAATGTGCCTGACCGTATTCCAAGGCTTCGACATGATTGTAAATTTGCACGGATACCACGCGGGTTTTGTCGGGAATATTCCCGCCCACCATCAATACCACGCCGAATTCGCCGACGGTATGGGTAAAACCCAGCACCCCGGCGGTTAAAAACCCCGGTTTCGCCAAAGGCAGCGCCACGCTGAAAAATCGATCCAGCGGCCCGGCTCCCAAAGTTGCGGCGGCTTCCAGCGGCGCATCGCCCATCGCCACGAAGGCGTTCTGCAAAGGCTGCACCACAAACGGCAACGAATACAACACCGACGCCACCACCAAACCACCAAAGCTGAACGGTAAAGTGCCGATACCCAGCCATTGGGTAAATTTTCCCACCAGCCCAGCCGGCCCCATCAACACCAATAGGTAAAAACCCAATACCGTCGGCGGCAATACCAGCGGCAATGCCACCACGCTATTGATGACGCCTTTCCAGCGCGAACGGCTGCGCGCCAACTTCCACGCCAGCGGTGTGCCCAGCAATAACAACAGCAGGGTGGCCAGACTGGCCACGCGAAAAGTCAAAAACAAGGTATCGAGATCGGCGGCGTTTAGCATGCAGGCTTGGTCTGAGTGACGGGAAAATCGCTACTAGGCGACACATCTGCCGTCTATTTTCGCTAATCGGACGGGTAGAACGCCAGCGAAATACACATTGGCTTTTAGAAAAACTGCTGGTACGACGGGTATCGGCAAAATAGGCGCTGCTTGGTCAGCGCCTGGCCTGTTTGCTAATCAAGCCCTATTGATCAAGGCTATGCCGTTCAGGCTGAGCTTATCGAAGCGTAGGCTGGTGCGCCCTTCGACAAGCTCAGTACCCTCAGGAACATCAAAGCGACCTTAACAACCAGGGCTTACTTTCCAATAATCTGCAAACGGTTTTCCAGCTTGGCCGCCACCAAGGCATCGTAATGCCGTTGCAGCATCGAATCGGTTGGCCGCGGAAACAAGGTTGCCTCAATCTCGCTTTGCAATTGCGTCAAAAAATGCCGCTTGAGGACCGAATCCTCGGGCAGTCCCGGCGCTGAACCACTGACATCGCCTGCTGCTTTACTAGCGCCGCTGGATTTAACGGACTTTGCATAAGCCGACAGCATGCAACCCAAGGGCGCGAACGCGCAGGCCGCCACAATCAACATAATCAAACCGACCCATATCACTTCACTCATCTCATCACCTTAATGACATTGCCAAAAAATCGGCGACAGGCTTTGGCACGCACCTGACGCCCTCTTGAAAATCCCAATGGTTTTCAATTGACCCGCAGCAATATCAATGCCATGGAACACCACGCCCGCAAGCCTGGAAACACAAGGACTTTCAGGTATGTGTCACAGTTTGTATGTATTGTTTTGAGACAGTGATGCGACAAGATTGCAACATTCGGAAAACATTGTCAGCAATACAATGGCAGAAGTTTTGCCTATTGCCCAATCGTTTCAGTACCTGATCACCGATCAGTTTCAGCCCTTCCGTTTGCGCCGGGTTGCGGCTTTTTGCCGCCAGCGGATCACCCCGGTTACGAATAGCACCGGGCAGGCTAGTCCGGTAATAAACACCAAAATCCGCCCGGTCATGCCGAAGGCCTGGCCGGAATGCAACGGCCACTGCCAATGAGTAAAAATTTCGCCGGCCGTGGCGGTCAGCAGGCTGGGGTCGTCCAGATCCAGAATCTTGCCGCTGTAACGGTCGATCACCGTGCAGCGGCGTTGCAAAATACTGCCGGGTGCATCGACGCCGTCCTGGCACACCGTATAGGTTTTAGTCGGTTCCGCAGCCCCATAAATCCAGTGCGGCCGGCCTTGCGGATACTGCTTAAAGGCAATCGCCACCGCCTGATCCATACCGATGGCCGGAGCATTTGGATAAGGCGGTTGGGATTGAAACCAGTAGCGGTAAGTCACCGGCGAGAACAGTTCCAGCACCGGCACCACGTTGTGCGGCAGCACCATGTAAATCCCTGAGAACAGAACCGGCAACATCACCAGCAAGGTGTAAAAACCGCTGGTTTTATGCAGATCGTAATTGAAGCGCACTTTACCGGCCTTGGCCTTGAAGGTTAATGCGTTGCGCCAATGGCCGGTCAACGGCCACCAGACGATCAGGCCGGTCAAGGTGGAGACGATCAGCAGCGCCGCCGAGACGCCAACGATGACGGCGCTGATGTCCTCGGACGGAATCAACAAGGCGTAGTGCAACTCGAACACGCAATCGATGAAGGTTGCCGGCAACCAATCGCCGGAGCGGGTCAGCAACATTTTTCCGGTGATTTGCGCCGTATAGGGATTGACGCCGACGATCCAGCGTTCGTTTTCGGTATCGGTGGTTGGAAATTGGTAACGCAGTTTGAAGGCGGCCTCCGCATTGCGCGGATATACCGAAAAAATATGTTTGGCGTTCGGCGGCATCACGGTTTTGCCGGCGGCAAAGATTTCGGCCAGCGGCCGATACTGTGCACCAGCCGGTTGTTCAACCACCAATAATTCGGGATGCAGCCATTCGTCGATCTCGGCGTAAAAAACCAGAAAGCTGCCGGTAATCCCGTAAATCGACAGCAAAAATCCCAAGCTCAAACCCAGCCACAAATGCACGTCCAGCCAGCGTTTGCGGCGGGCTTTCAGGCGGGACAAGGCTGGATTGTGCGGATTCGCCGGAATGGTCGAGCGCGATTGTTGAGGGACGGCAGTCATGGCGATAGCGAAAAGGTCACGTAAAGGGTGCGAAAACAAAAGGCGTCGATACCTGAATAAGACGTTTAGGCCCCGGAAAATCCCAGTCCCATTTTGCCAGGCCAGCGTAGGTTGGGGTGATTAAAGGAACCCCAACACAACAACCTCAAAACCATCCTCCAGCTATCGGCAACAGAACATCAACGATACCGGTAATTTAGAGGCCAAAAATGTTGGGGTTCGTTACCTCACCCCAACGTGACCCATAGAACGGTCTAATACTCCAACTTGATCGAGCCCATGACCGCCAACGGCTCGGCGGGTAGATTGGTGCGGCGCGAGCGCAGCACGTAATACTCAGCATCGTTGACGTTGTTGATGTTGACCTGGGTGGTCAAATTCATGCCGCCCAGTTTGCGCTTGTAGGCCGCCATCAAATCCAGCCGAGCATAGGATCTGTCGAAATAGCTGTTCGCGGCATCGCCGTAACGGCGTCCGGAAACATAAACCCCGGCACCGACACTAAAGCCTTTCAGCATGTCGCCGTCGAAGTCATACTTCAACCAAGCGCTGCCCTGATGGTTGGGCGCAAAAGGCATACGGTTGCCGATGTTGGCTGGTGTCCCCGTGTCGTCGATGACCTTGGCGTTGGTGTAAGCGTAGGTGCCGATGACACTCAAGCCCTCGTACAGCTGACCTTGTACGTCCAGTTCGACGCCTTTACTGCTGCCCTTAACCGGCACTTGCGCATAGATCACATCGCTGTTGGGATCTTGGAAAAATTGGGTTCTTTCCAGGTCGAAGTAAGCCACGCTGGCGTTGAATTTGCCGTCGAAAAATTGAGTTTTTACCCCGCCCTCGAACTGGGTGGCATCGAATAGATCGTACAACTTGGCGCCGCCGTTGTCGTAATCGTTGGCCGGACCGAACGACTCGGTGAAACTGCCGAACAACGACAGCCAGTTGACCGGCTGGTAAACGATACCGACCCGGGGACTGACCACATCGTCGTTACGCGCGTCCTTGCCGTCCGGCGCCCACCAGCTCAGGTCTTGCATCCTATCCACCCAGTCATAGCGGAAGCCGCCCATAATGTGCAGCTTGTCCCAAAGCGTCATTTGATCCTGAAAGTAAATGGCCTTTGAGGTGTTCTCGGTAGCGATGACGTCGTTGTAAGACGCACTCCGGATTCGGCTTACCTGAGCGTCGGTAACGGCCGCAATATTCGGGTTAAAGATGTTGATCGTGTCGACGCCGCCGCTGGCAACCTCGTATTTCAATTGACTGTTGTAGTACTCGCCGCCGAGCAACAGTTTATGCTTGATGCCGTAGGTTTCGAAGTCGAACGTGCCGTTTACCCAGGCGGTCAGTGACTCGGCGTTTTCCGGGCTAAACCAGTAATTGCGCGACACGTTGCCGAAGGCGTTGCCGGGGGTTTCGTTGACGCGGCCGGTATAGAAACCCTGCCAATACTTTTGATACTGCGACGACACCACGCCGGCGTTTAGCTTGACCTGGTCGTTGACGCGGTGGTCGATTCTGAAATCGACCAAATTGTTGGTCGTGGAATTTCTTAAATCCGAACGGCCGACGAAGGTTCTGGAAATGGGAATTCTGGCCAATTGGTTGCCGACCGCGGGCACACCGTAGTCATAGGCGTTGTTCTCGTCGAAGTATTCATAGGATAAGGTGAACTTGGTGTCCGCCGTGGCTTCCCAACTCAGGGTAGGCGCGAAAAAGATCCGGTCATTACCCATGTTTTGCCGGAACGAACCGGTATCCAGATACGACATGTCCAACCGGTAATTCAGGCCGGCTTCCTTGCTGATCGGACCGGTTGCGCTGGCTTCGGTACGATAGAAATCGTAGGAGCCGAAGCGTTGTTCCAGCGAATAGTAGGGCGTCGAGCTGGGCTGCTTGGTCACGGTACTGATCAAGCCGCCGGGATCGCCGAAGCCGAACAGCATGGCCGATGCGCCTTTAATCACTTCCACGCGCTCGACGTTGGCCAGATCGAATTTAGTAAACGGTATGCGGATGCCGTTGCGATAGTTGACGGTGCTTTGCAGAAAACCACGCATCACGAATTGTTCGTGGTCGCCGCCATACGAATGGTAAGACTGCACGCCGCTGACATTCTTGATGGCGTCCTGTAAGCGGTAGGATTGTTGATCGTGCAGCACCGCCTTGTTGACGACTTGAATGGAGGCAGGCGTCTCCATGATGGGTGTGTCGGTTTTGGTCGCCAGCGCCGTGTTGGTGCGGGTATAACTCAAGTTGTAGGGATCATCGGAGTTGAGATCGGTTTTGCCAACGACCGTCACAGCCGGCATCGTTGCAGCCGATTGCGGCTCCAACTCGGCCGTATTTTGCAGCGTGACGGTGTTACCGCTACTGAATCGATAACTAATCCCCGACCCGGACAGTAAGCATTTCAATGCGCCTTCCAGCGAATACTGTCCGCTAGCGCCTTGCGAGTCGATACCCTTGACCAACTCCGAGTTGTAAACAAACTGCACGCCGGACTGTTCGGCCAACGCGCTCAGTGCGGAATACAAGGGCTGCGCAGCGATGTTGTAGGTGCGACTTTCGCTAGTGGCGCTGGGGCTTTCGGCCTGAGCTGTCGGCAGCGTCGCAGCGCTTATCAAGCTCAGACAAAGCGGCAATGCACCGATGGTCGATGAGCCTTTAGTTTGAGCTGTTCGCGTCCGGCTTGGGTTTCCGGTTTTTCTCATGATGTGTCCTCAGTTTGAGTGGGTTTTAGCTGAGAACGATTGGCGGCTGGCTGAGCCGTACTAAAGGATGTGTGACAAATTGTCGCAGGCAGCAAAGCGGGCCATCAGGACTGCAAAAACACCAGCGGCCCGGCGTGGATGACTTTAACCGGCAAGGTCTGTTGCAGGGCTTCCAGCCAGGCATCGATTTGCTGGATGTCGACGGCGATGTTGACTTCCCGCTCCGCCAGCCTGTCGTCCAATAAACGGATTTGGCTGCGCCGGTAGCGGTTGATTTCGGCGATAACCTGTTTTAACGGTACGAAATTCATCAACAAGCGGCCGCGGCGCCAGGCGTCGGCGTTGCTTAATTCGACTGCTTGCGGCACGCCCAACATCTCGGTATTGAAGCTTAGTTGTTGGCCGGGTTGCAGTGTGGCGCTATCGGCTTGCGCACCGTGCGCGGACGGCCTGCTACTGCGGACTTTGCCTTGCAATAGCGTAACCGCGCCGGTTTGGCCGTCGTAACGGACGATGAAGCGGGTGCCTAACGCTTCTGTCGACGTAGCACCGGATACGACCCGAAACGACTTGTGCTCGTCATGCGCCACGTCAAATTCGGCCTCGCCGCGCAGCAATTCAATGCGTCGCTCATTGGCATTGATTGATACATCGATGGCGGTATCGGTATTCAGATGGGCGATACTGCCGTCGGCCAGCGTAATTGAGGTCTGCTCACCGATCCGGGTACGGTAGTCTGCCAGCGGATGTTGCAAGTAATCCGGATAAAAACTACTCATCACGCACAGCAGCAGCGCAGCGGCCGCAGCCAAGCCCAATCCGCGCTTTAGCCTACGCCCTCGCCGCTGCCTTATCGCCAGCGCGCGACGGTGTTGCCGATCAGCGAGTAGCGGCCGCGGCAGGTGTTGCCAAAGGGTCTCGACATCACGATAGGCTTGCTCGTGTTCGGGGGTTTGCGACCGCCAGTTTTCGAACTCAGTCAATACCGTGTCATCGGCAGCACCGGACTTTAGGCGCACGTGCCAGGCAACGGCTTGTTGCTGCAAAGCTGCTCGGCGAGTTGAAGAAGTTTCGTTCATTACGGTGTTGTTTGGAGCGGGATATTTACTATAACGATCCAAGGCGCTTAAATCCACACTAAGTACATTGGCTATCAACAGCCTGCCGGCAGTGCAGCAACGCTTTTGCCAGCTGTTTTTCCACCCAACTGGTCGAGATTTTCAGTTGCTTGGCAATCTCAATATGGCTTAAGCCCTCGATACGGCTTAAATATAAAATCTCGGCGCATTGATCAGGCAAATCGGCCAGTGCCAGCTGAATGTGCTGCAATTGATCTTGCGCTTCCGCCGTTCGTTCCGGCGCTGCCGAAGCGTCGATGTCGGTTTCGTCGCCCAGATATTGATCAAGCAATTCACAACGGCGTTTTTGCGTGCGCAGATGATCGAGAGATAGATTGGATGCCACTTTAAACAGCCAGGCCTGGACTTCGGTCTCACTGGCGGGAGGTGGCTTCAGCAGCGTCAATCTCAAAAAAATGTCTTGAATCAAATCGGCCGCAGTGTCGTCGCACCGAATGCGCTGCTGCAAAAAACGCTGGATTTGCGGGCGGGTACTTAAAAAAATTCGGTAAATATCGTGGTCTGAAAATGCCATGCGCGAAGCCAGGCCATGCTGGAGTTAATCGTGGCATTTGGCGCAGCAAAGTTTACGCCATGACGGAACTCAAAGACTTAACCGCCTGAAAATATGAGATTTTCGTTCGTTCGAAAAAATCAGAGCTTTGTTAGCATTCATAAAACTGTGTGAAATGCCGCAGCTATCTCGGCATTTCACACAGCTTTGTTTTCCGTTAGCCCGAAACACTTAATCCGAAAACGGAATAAGTTTGGCGCTACCGCATCATGACACATTGTTAACAGAAACCGAGGGAGTCGCAGTTATGACTGACACTCCGGCATCAAGGAACTGCGCCAGTACTGGTCTTCCTTCTCGAACAAGCGGCGGCTTTCTTCCGGCCCCCAGGAACCAGCCGGATAGGTGGCGATGTAGTCCCGCTCGGTGACCCAATTTTGCAAAATCGGATCGACGATGCGCCAGGCGTATTCCACTTCGTCGAAACGCAAAAATAATGAACGGTCGCCTTTCATCACATCCAACAACAAATCTTCGTAGGCATCCACGCGGCGTTCGTCGGGATTGCGAAAGCTGGCGTCCAGGCTGGTGGTGCGGGTACGCATTTCTAAGCCCGGCTCCTTGACGGTCATTTCGATGCGGATGCATTCTTCCGGCTGAATCCCCAGCAATATCCAGTTCGGCGTCATGCACTGCACATGGGTATCCCGGAAAAACTGAAACGGCGGGTGGCGAAAGCAGATCGAAATCGAGGATTGGCCCTTGGCCATACGCTTGCCGGTGCGCAGATAAAACGGCACGCCGCGCCAGCGCCAGTTATCGATCAACAATTTCATTGCCGCATAGGTTTCGGTACTGCTGTCAGCGGGAATATTGGCTTCCTCCAGGTAACCGCCCACTTTTTGACCTTCGATATTGCCGCGGGCATATTGGCCGCGAAAGGCATGCGCATGCACAGCCGATTTCGGGATCGGCCGAATGGACTTCAGCACTTTGACTTTTTCGTCGCGCAGCGATTCGGCATCCATGGACACCGGCGGCTCCATCGCCACCAAGGTCAAAAGCTGTAACAGGTGACTTTGCAGCATGTCGCGCATGGCCCCGGCGCTGTCGTAATACTCGCCGCGGCTGCCAATGCCCAGCTCTTCGGAGTGGGTGATCTGCACATGGTCGATGTAATTGCGATTCCACAAGGGCTCCAGCATGACGTTGGCGAAACGAAACACCAAGACGTTCTGCACCATGCCCTTACCCAGATAATGGTCGATGCGGTAAATCTGGTCTTCGCTTAAATAGCGGCTCAGACGTTTTTGCAAGGCCTGTGCACTCTCCAGATCGTAACCAAATGGCTTTTCGATCACGACTCGTCGCCAGCCGTATTCTTCGTTCAGCAGCTCCACTTGGCTCAAAGACTCGATGACGTTGCCGAAATCGCTGGGACCGATGGCCAGATAGAAGGCCATATTGCGGGAAAATCGCGGCTGAGCGTTTAGCGTTTCCGCCAGAGTTTTATAGCATTCCGGTTGATCGAGATCGCCGCGATGATAATCCAGCCGTTCGCTAAACCGATTGAATACGGCCTCGTCCAGCGGCGTATTGGCCTGCTCAAGTAGCAAGGCCTTCACTTCGGC
>Ga0160183_107621_pt1 | contig 11437 bp, 10 predicted proteins | sample met14sb_FD_108562 | JGI IMG/M metagenome (GOLD analysis project Ga0160183, IMG submission 108562) | Synthetic bacterial communities of pure cultures from sediment of Lake Washington, USA, under high oxygen condition - MT... | ecosystem: Engineered > Modeled > Simulated communities (microbial... >...
CCCGGATTCAGGTGGCGTGATAAAAATAGCTAGAGTATGGAGGTTAGAGGAAGCGGATCGTTCAGACAATTAGTAGAATCACCTAATTTGATGCTTCCATTAAGGGCCCGCGTAGCTAAGAGTAGCCGGATGGAATAAGCGTGGATTTACCGCGAAGAGGACTGTTTGCTTCGCGGTAAATAAAAAAGCGGGGTATTATTCGGAACGGGCTTTGCTCATCTGAATCCTGGCGCGCACCAGTGTGGTAATGACTACAATCAACAAAGCCGCCAGTGAGAGTTCCAGCACCACGAATGCGGCAATTTTGAAATAGGCAAATAGCGGATCGCCAAATCGGACCAGCCAGCCGCCTGCTTCATCGGCCAATGCCGCCGCGTAAGTCGAGCTGCTTAGCCAGATTTTCAGCCGTACCGAGAACTCGGTCATCAGCATTAAATGGGTTAAGGTCAGCACCAGCATGCCCATCGAGAACAGATGAAAATGCGAAACTTCCAGCATGCCCTGATAACTGCGCGGCTGGGTAAACTGTTCTTCGGAACCCAGATAGTAGGCAATTACGGAATCGGGCGTTAAATCCATATGATGAAAATACATCATGCCGTTACTGACCCATAACAACGCGATATACACCAGAAACATTAACACCAAGGCATTGAGTAAGGATTTGCGATGCTGCTCGCCGGTAACAAAATAACGCATTAATGGTTACCCTGATCTTTTACCAGCACCTGGTAAATAGCCATCACTTTGCGAACGCTGCTGACGGCCGCTCGGGTGCTTAAGGTCGCGCCGCTGATGCCGTCGACACCTTTATTAAAATCCATGTCCGCTAACGGACGCTTATATAATTGTTCAAACCAGCGTTCCGGCGGTTGATATTCCGGCGGCTCATGGAAAGCGAGGGTAGTGACATTGCGTAATTCGCCATCCGCGGTCAGCACTATCATCAAGGTTTCCGGTTTGGTTCGGACCGTAACGGTTTCAATCGCCGCATAACCGAGCACCTTGCCTTGATCTTTGCCGACATAGAACGTAAACAGGCCGGAATCGAGTTTAACCTTGGCCAGTTCCTCGATTTTGGCGATTTGTTGCTCATCGGGGAATAACGATAACTGCTCGACCTGTGCGCTTTTGCCGAACGCCAGCTCCAGCGCTTCATTCTTGCTGTAAAAGATTGTGGCGAAGCTTGGGGTTGCTGCGGTCAACAGCAATAAAAAGAGAATAAAAAATCCCCCTTGCCTGATTGTTTTCATAGTGTGTCTCGTTTGCTGAATTGATTAAACTTAGATGGATAAACGCAAATAGTTTAACACCACCAACAAACAATGGATTTTACTTATTTAACGCAAAGAACACGAACGGCGGCAGTCGTTCGTGTTCTTTATGCTGAGAAACGCTGATGAGTTAGAAAATAAAGCCGAAGCCCAAGTTGAAATCATCCGGCAACGGGCCTTGTTTCGCAACGTAGTTGCGGTAATCGGCTTTGATGACGACATTGGGGATAGGCTTGTATTGCAAACCCACCTGATAGATTTGCCAATCTCTGGTTGGGTCATTGGCAAAGCCACTCGGGGCTTTGGCCATCGTGTTTAGCCTTTCATAACGGAAAAAGGGCGCAAGATATTGGGTTGTGTCTTGCCATAATAAGGGCAGCACATCGTAACCGGCCTCTGAATACCAGCCATAGTTTTGTGAACCTACGACTTGGCCTGCATTGGGATGATCCGGGTCAACCGGCCCATTTCTGGCTATATTCGCTGCACTGACGAGAGCCGCATCGCCGATATGACCCCATGAGCCTAAGGTACGGAATTCAAGGCCACGATATTTCCATTGCACATGCGCTTCATAAAGTTGCGTAAAAACATCGGCCTTTTGCCCGGCAAAGGTCTGATTTTGCCCTGAATTGCCAACATAAGCCGAACCGCCGACAGTAACGCCGGGTAATGCGGCAGGATCATAATCCATACGCGCAACATAACCGAAGTTTTCGGCTTTAGCATTGCTGCCTCCGCCCCGCCCCTCGCGAATACCATCGGAAGTGAATCCTGTGGCATCCAATCCGCTGACTACATAAGCGGTATAAGTCAGATTGGGTGTGATTGCGCCAAATAAACCTGCGCCCATTTCGCGCCAAGTACTCGGTATAATGCGCTGCTCAACTTCAGGACGATGGTTACCAAAGTAAAATAACGGTTCATGAATCCGGTTGACCAAACCCATCGGCATTAAAACCAAACCTGCGCGAACATTGGCCCTCTGATCAATAAAGAAATCCAGTGACGCGAATTCGACTGAAACTTCGCCTTTTGATTCGGAGCCTTCACCGGTAGAGGCATGCTCGAATTCAAGCTCACTATTGAAAAGTATGCGGTCGGTAAATTTATAACCCGCATACAAAACCATTCTTGCCATATCGGCACTGTCATTACTGCTGCCCTTATCTCCAACCTTAGCGGAATAATTGCCTTCGCCATAGCCGCCGATGGATAAACCTTTACCGGCCGAATAAACCTTCGATGCAGCAGGTCCCATGCCATAGGCGCTTTTGTATTTCGCTTCTTCCGGAATGGACAGATTGGTCCGCAATTTTTCAACTTCCTGGCTTAATACATCGGTTTTTCGCTCTAAAGTCTTCACGTCGCTGCCGGCAACAGTTTTGGCCGGAGCCGGAACGGCTGCCTGCATCCCTGCTTTCATTTCATCAATTTGCTTTTGGTGCGCCTGGATGATTTTCCACATATCTTCCATAGTCTGCGGTTTTTCCAGTGCGCTGACAGGCGCGCTTAAAGTGACAAGTGCTGCTAGTACCCCGCTTTTTAAAAATCTATTTTTTTTCATTGATACGGCCTCTCACAAATAATGGGTAAAAGCAGTATAAGGTAAATGGTTATGGTGGCGCAAACGATTCTTATTTAAGTCTTAAAATGTGGTTTTAGTGCTTGCATCCTTAAGTTGATGCTTGAGAAATCAGTTCTACTCGGTAATATTGGGTCGCAGCAGGCGATTAATGGGGTTAGTCGGTATTAAATTTGTTTTGTAACTGCAAGACCAGATCCTTAATCGCCGTTTCCTGTGCCATGATGCTCTCGCATAAGCGGAATTGGCTGATTGCGCGTTGTAAGTTTTGCTCGGGGTCTGTGACCTTGAAATACCGATTCCCTTCCAGATAATCGGTATAAAACCGGATGCCTAATTCAAAGGGGATCAGCCGGATGGCGGGGTATAAATAGCGATAATCGTGTTCGGTAAAAAACGAGCAGGCTTCGTTTAGGTAGCTTTTTAACAGAGCGGCGCAAATATCCGGATTAAACCTGACCGGATCGGCACTGTAACAGCAAGAGCGCAGACAATCGCCAATATCGTAATGAACCAGGCCCGGCTTGACGGTGTCCAGATCGATAATGCTGACGATTCTTTTGCTGTGTCTATCAAACAGGAAGTTGTTTAATTTGGGGTCGCCATGGATAACCCTTAATGACAGTAAACCCTGCTGCTTTGCATTTTCCAGATCATCGGCGATAGACTGAAACCGGGTGATGAAGTCAGCGCAATAACGCTGATCCGTGTTGGCCGGTTGCTGCCTTACCTGATGATAACGCTTTAAATAGCCCGGCGTTATATGGAAGCCGGGCAGAGTGTCATACAAAAGCAAAGGATCAAGATCGCTAAGCAAGCGGTGAAAATGCCCCAGCGCAAATCCGGCCTGCTCCGCGTCACTGATAGAGCCTATAGTTTCAATGCTTTCGGTCTCGGCGATAAAGCTCAACGCCCGCCAGCAATCGCCGTTTGGCTCCTGATAAAGCGAGTCGTTATCTCTAGTCTTTAAAATTTCCGGAATTTGCAGCATGACCAGAGTATCGGTTTTTTGCGCGATATGCCGATTAAGCGTAGCCAGGTTGGCCATGATTTGTTCAGGCGCAGGAAAAACCGTGCGGTTTATGCGTTGCAGAACAAACGGGGATGAGGGTGTGGAGACCAGATAAGTGTCATTGATCAGGCCATTGCCGAGCGGGGTTATCCCGGTAACGGCACTAGCAAACCGGCTGGCGATGGGGAGTAATGTGTTCATCAAAATACAATTCTGGGAGAGGACGTTCCATCAAAAATCTGATCCGTAGGAAAAACAGAGTCCACGAAAGTCACGAAAGGCACGAAAAAAAGCAAAATAATCGTGTTGTGAAATTGTTCGTGCCTTTCGTGGACAATTCTTTAAGCAGATTCCCTGGCCTTGATTAATGCCGTTAGCGTCTTCAGCGCCTGCCCTCGGTGACTCAGCGAATTCTTAACGGCCGCCGGTAATTCCGCCGATGCGCAGTTTTGCTCCGGCACCCAGAACACCGGATCATAACCGAAACCGTTTTCGCCGACGGCGCGATCCAAAATCCTGCCTTCCCAAACGCCTTGGGCGATCACCGGACAAGGATCATTCGCATGCGCCATAAACACCATCACGCAGATAAACCGCGCCGTGCGCAGTTCATCCGGTACGCCTTCAAGTTCCCGTAACAGCTTGTCCACATTGTCCCGGTCGCTGGCGCCAACTCCGGCATAACGGGCCGAAATCACGCCGGGCGCGCCGTTCAGGGCGTCAACCACCAGTCCCGAATCATCGGCTATCGCCGGTAACTGGCAATGCAACGCCGCGTTTCTGGCTTTCAAAATGGCGTTTTCTACAAAGGTAGCGCCGGTTTCTTCCGCGTCGATAACATTAAACGCGGATTGCGGAACGATGGGATGATCAGCCAGTATCGCCTGAATTTCCCTGATCTTGCCGGGATTGCCGCTGGCCAGGACGATTTTTTGTAATGTCGAAAAGGTCATTTATGATTTTCTATCGCGAACCGTTGTTTTTCCAGCAATTCCTTGATGCCTGAACCTGCCAGCGCCAGCATTGTGTCCAGCTCTTCTTTCCTGAAGGCATGACCTTCAGCCGTCCCCTGCACTTCAATAAACGCAGCGGCGTCGTTCATCACCACATTCATATCGGTTTCCGCGTTGCTGTCTTCGGCATAATCCAGATCCAGCACCGGCACGCCGTTATAAATGCCCACAGAAACCGAGGCGATTTGTCCGTGCAGTGGATTGGTCTTGATTTGTTTGCGCTTGAGCATTTTTTTGTACCGCCAGCGACAGCGCGACAAAACCGCCGGTAATCGATGCGGTACGGGTTCCTCCATCGGCCTGCAACACATCGCAATCGATCATGATGGTATGTTCGCCCAACGCCTTTAGATCAATCGCCGCCCGCAAGGACCGGCCAATCAAACGTTGAATTTCCAGAGTGCGTCCGCCCTGTTTGCCGTTACTGGCTTCACGCCCCATCCGGCTGTGGGTCGAGCGCGGCAACATGCCGTATTCGGCGGTAATCCAGCCTTCGCCTTTGCCCTTAAGAAAGCGCGGCACACTCCTGTCGACACTGGCCGTGCAAAGCACCCGGGTATCGCCGAATTCAACCAGGACAGAGCCTTCTGCATGTTTGGTAAAACCGCAGGTAAATTTGATGTCTCTTAGTTGGTCCGGGTTACGTCCGCTTGGTCTCATAGTTGTTCCGCTGAAATGAAAACCGCACAGTATACCTGAACAGCGTGCTGCCCGACTGTGCAATTTATCAACGGAAGTTGAGGTGCCGCTAAGAAATTTTCACCACGAAGATACGAAGGACATGAAGAAAAAATATAAAACCTCGTGTCCTTCGTGCCTTCGTGGTGAATTTTTATGGTTTGAACATCCGTTAACCGCCAACAAGCGCCTGCTGCAATTCGGCAACCGACTGCGGACGATTTTCCGGCTGCAACGCCATCGCCCAGTCGATGGCTTTTAGCAGGTGTTCCGGGAATTTTCGGTTAAACGCCTTGACCGCAGGAACCAGTGTGTCCTGTTGCACTCGGTCCCGTGCAGGAACCGGCGTTTTGTTCTCCAGGCAATTGCGCATACTTGCGCCCACCGCATAAATATCCGTCCATGGGCCTAGCTGGGCGCTCAAGTCATGCTGCTCTATCGGCGAGTAACCCTTGGTCAAAACCTTGCTTTGCTTGCCCAAGTGCGATTTCGGATAGCTCTGAATCGCGCCAAAATCCAGCAACAACGCATCATTGCCCGGCCGCACCAGAATGTTGGAGGGCTTAATATCCAGATGAATAAACTGTTGGCTATGAATATGTCCCAGTCCTGCCAATAAGGAGGTGAACAGGGGCAATAAAAAATCTTCGGAAACAGACAGCGTTTTATCCCTTAACAGCTTATCCAGCGTAACTCCGTAATCGTAAGTCATCACCATATAAACGGTGGAATTGGCTTTAAAAAAACCGATAACCTGGACAATATTGGGATGCTTTAAGGTCGATAAAACCTTGGCTTCTTCAAAGAACAATACCCGGCCGCGCTTGAATAAAGCCGCCGCTTCTTCGCTGTTGGCGACCACCATATTATTCCAGGTTCGGTGGGCAAATTTTCGGGGCAGATATTCCTTAATGGCAACCTGAAACTGATCCTTTATTTGTCTGGCCAGATAAACGGAACTGAAGCCGCCATGCGCCAACTCCCGCTCAATCACATACTGGTCTATAATGGTGCCGGTTTGCAGGTAGTTCCACTCTTTGGGATAAGTTTGCGGATCGTAGTATTCAGCCATTGTGTTGTTTGTTTGTACTAAAAGCGCATTAATTATAGGTGAAAAATGATTAGAAGCATGACCGCGTTTACCGGTAACGAGACAGAAATCGGCGACTTAACCATAAGCTGTGAATTGCGCTCAGTCAATCACCGTTATTGCGACATTAGCTTAAGACTGCCGGATCGCCTGCGCTTTGTTGAAGCCGATCTGCGCTCAGCCATCGCCGCCAAGATCAATCGAGGCAAAGTTGAATGCTCATTGAGCTACAAGAAACAGGCTAAAAACGGACAAGGCTTCATCATTAATACCGATGCCGTCGCCACACTGCTTGCCGCGACCCATACCATAGAGCAGCAAATGATGGGGCCTTTGTCCTTTTCGGCGCTGGATGTACTGGCATTTCCCGGCATCCAGCAGGAACCGGATATTGACAAAGAGCAACTCAACCTGGGCATCGCAACCCTGGTCGATCAAACCTTGGCACAACTGCTGGAGGCGCGCGAAAGAGAAGGCGCTCAGCTTAAACTCCTGATTGAAGAGCGCTGCGCAAAAATGCTGATTTTTGTCGTTTCAGCGGGTAAACGCATGCCGGAAGTACTGCTGCTGATTCGCAATAAACTGAATGACCGGATTGCCGAACTGGTCGCGCAGCCCGATTTCGACCGGCTGGAGCAGGAACTGGTGCTGCTGGCCCAAAAACTGGACATCACCGAAGAACTTGACAGACTGGAAACCCATATCACTGAGGTGTTGCGGGTACTCAAGCAAAAAGACCCGGTCGGCAGACGGCTGGATTTTTTAATGCAGGAATTGAACCGTGAAGCCAATACCTTGGGCTCCAAATCGACCGACAAGGAAATGACCAAAATAGCCATCGAGCTTAAAGTGCTGATCGAGCAAATGCGCGAACAAATTCAGAATATAGAGTAGCGCTTCAAAACGACGCTTAAAATCCTCTACAAGCCGCGAACCTCGCGGCTTGTTTGTTTTATGCCCCTATCGATAGACCCAGTTGGGCGCCAACGCTCCGCCTCCATGAAGAACAGTGTCCGTATTTGCTTTCATGCTATACTCAAAAACGGTTGATAAACTCGTTATTAACGACTTGGCAGTCCCACATTACCTGCTTGCGATTGACGCCTAAAAAGAACCCAACTTCATGGCTCGCTTAAAACACACAAAGGTTATTTGGATAGCGGCCACTGCGTTGGTCTACTACTTTTTAGCCCACTTCGGGATGGCATTATTTGCGCTTAAGCCGGGTAATATCACACTACTCTGGCTGCCGTCCGGAATTGCCCTGGTTATGTGTCTTCATTGGGGTTACCGGTCCATCCCTTTCATTGTCCTGGCCAGTTTCGCCGCAAATTTTTCAGGCATGTCCGCATTCTCAGGGCCGGGGCCGTTTTTGCATACGGCAGTCGCCGCCATCGCAGATGGGATGGTTGGGATTATAGCCCTGCATGCCTTTAAATACTTCTTGCCGAATGGACTCACACGCAGCCATGATCTGGTTCTGTTTGGACTTTGGGTTTGTATTGCCCCGACTTCGATAACAAGCATCATCCTGTCGATTAATTTGGCAGTCGGCGGCTATATCTCATGGGCTGAAACCGAAAATTTTTTCCTCATGCTGGTTTTGGCCGACAGTCTCGGCATTCTGCTGGTTTATCAGGTTTATCAAGGCTGGCACGATGACGGAAAAATGAGTCGAGCGGAGTTGAATTGGCTTGCCGGAACAACGCTGGTCATGGCCGTCTTATTGACGCTCGGTTTTACTACATTACCGGGAGCGGTCTTTTTTATCGTGCCGCTACTGTTGGTGCTTTCGTTCAATGTGAATCTATTTGGCGTGGCAACGATAAGTTCCGTCTCCTTAATGAGTATCATCGTTGCCACCGCGCATAATGCCGGTCCCTTCGAGGTAACCGATCCGGCGGATTCAAACTTTCGACTGATGGCCTTCGTTTTTTCGAGTGCGTTGACAATACTCGGAATCGCCCTGCAAAACCGGCAGTTGACTTCAATTGAACGCTCCAGCGAGTTGTGGAAAGACGCCGCAGAACATGATCCGTTGACTGGACTGATTAATCGGCGCGCTTTTCTGCCGCGCTTGCAAAACGAGCATCAACGGGCTTTGCGTACGGGTAACACGTATACTTTTGCCATGCTTGACCTGGATCATTTCAAGTCGATCAATGACGCCTATGGACATCATTGCGGAGATGCTGTGTTATGTGCGCTTGCGGCAGTTATGGTCGAAAACTGCCGGTCTATCGATGCGGTGGTGCGCATGGGCGGCGAAGAATTTGGTATCCTGTTTCCCGAGTGTCATATCGATGAAGCATTAATCGCGTTGGAGCGCATACGCAAGCGGTTTGAAAGCAGCTCGACGATGGCTGACGGAAAATTGATTTTCGTCACTGTTAGTATTGGAGTGGCAGCGTTTGCAGGCGCCGAGGAAAAGGACACTGAAGTGGTTGAGCGGGCCGATAGAGCGCTCTATGCCGCCAAGGCGGAAGGACGCAACCAGATAGTCGTAGGGCTTTAAGGTGATCGTTTGAGTTTAAACAGCCCACAGGCAGTCATAGTTGAATCCATTGAAACAAGAATTGGCCTCAAAATCCCCGGATTTTGAAAAAATATAAAAAATTCAGCGCCTTTGCAGCATGACGGTTTAAATTGCAATTAATAGAGAATTCCTTATGACGCCTCCCAATAACTTATCCCGGTTTTCGCGCAGCCTCTGGCTGGCCTTGGGCATGTTTGTCGTTTTCTCCATTCTTTTTGTCACATACGTCCGTTCGGAAAAGCAGATTGATCGCGCCAATGAGTTGCGGCTTCAATCCCACTTGTTGGCTGACGAATTACGCCAGTCGTCAGATGATCTTACCCGTATGGTGCGCAGCTATGTCATTACCGGCAATCCCATCTATAAACAACACTTCCAGGACATTCTCGATATCCGCGACGGCAAGATGTCGCGCCCGGTCGATTATCACAACATCTATTGGGATCTGGCACTGGCTGATGACTTGCGGTTGCAGCCAGACAGCGGACAAAAAATTGCCTTGCAGGAGCTAATGCGGCAAGCCGGTTTTACCGAGGAAGAGTTTGCCACGCTGGCAAAAGCCAAGGCCAATTCGGATGGACTCACCGGCACCGAATTCGCCGCGATGAAGCTGGTCGAATCCACAACCACGCCTACCGATGCCAACCGTCTGAAGGCAAGCCTGATGTTGCAAGACGCAGCCTATCACCAGGCCAAGGCGGGCATCATGCGCCCGATCGGCGAGTTCTACCGGCTGATGAATCAACGCACCCTGAATGGCATCCACGCTGCGGAGAATGCGGCTGCGCTTTTACGCATAGCGCTCGTCTCATCCGGCTTGCTGTTGGTCTTCATGTTGTGGCGCGCTTATCGGGCTTTGTACGCCACACTGGGTTCATCGGTGGATGAGTTGTATGGACGTATTATCCGCATAGGCCGCGGAGATTTTTCATCCGCCATTCCTGTCGCACGCGGCATGGAAAACAGCGTGCTGGGCTGGCTGTCGGAAACGCAGATCAACCTTGCCCGCTTTGATGTGCAGCGCAAGGAGGCCGAAACGCTAAATCAGCGCATGACCCAGCTTTATGCCGCGTTGAGCCAGTGCAACCAGGCCATCGTACGTTGCAGCAATGAACAAGAGTTGTTTCCGCAGATTTGCTGCGATGCGGTGACTTTCGGCGGCATGAAGATGGCCTGGATAGGCATGTTGGACGAACAAAGCAAACAGCTTAAGCCGGTGGCGTCTTATGGCAGCGGCACGGAATATCTGGAAGGGATTCAAATTTCGTCTGATGAAAACGAGGTGGCCGGGCGAGGTCCAACCGGAACATCCATGCGTGAAGATCAGCCTTTCTGGTGCCAGGATTTTCAGCATGATCCTGCAACCGCCCCCTGGCACGAGCGCGGTGCAAAATTCGGCTGGAACGCTTCAGCCGCGCTGCCCTTGCACAGAAACGGCGCGGTCATTGGGGTTTTTACGCTGTACGCCGCCGAAATCAATGCCTTCGATCGATCGGCGCGCAACCTGCTGGTTGAAATGGCGATGGACATCGACTATGCGCTGAACAGCTTTGAGCGCGAGGCGCAGCGCAGGCATGCCGAGAGATCGCTGGCAGATTCGCATCATCTGCTTAAAATGATTATCGACACCGCGCCTATGCGCATTTTCTGGAAAGATAAGGAGTTACGTTACCTGGGCTGTAATCCCGCTTTTGCCAAGGATGCCGGCGAATCGGTTCTACAGGATGTGGTCGGCAAAGACGATTACCAGCTGGCCTGGAAAGAACAGGCGGAATATTATCGCGCCGACGACCGGCTGGTCATGGATTCGAATACGCCTAAGCTGGCTTTTGAAGAGCAGCAAACCACGCCAGACGGCACAATCATCTGGCTGCGTACCTCTAAAGTGCCGCTTCAGAATGAGGCCAAGGAAACCATCGGCGTACTGGGTATTTACGAAGATATAACCGAGCAAAAGTGTATCGAGGAACGTATCCACTATCTGGCAAATTTCGACCCGCTCACCGGATTGCCGAACCGCACCCAGCTGAATGATCATCTTAAATATGCCCTCAGCCTGGCGAAGCGCAGCAACGGCCATTTGGCCTTGATGTTTCTGGATCTCGACCATTTCAAAGACATCAATGACTCGCTCGGCCACAGCATCGGCGATGCCTTGTTGATCGAGCTGGCCAAGCGTCTGCGCCTGGTGCTTCGGACGGAAGACACCGTGACGCGCCTGGGCGGGGACGAATTCATTTTGTTATTAC
>Ga0160183_102221_pt1 | contig 11245 bp, 15 predicted proteins | sample met14sb_FD_108562 | JGI IMG/M metagenome (GOLD analysis project Ga0160183, IMG submission 108562) | Synthetic bacterial communities of pure cultures from sediment of Lake Washington, USA, under high oxygen condition - MT... | ecosystem: Engineered > Modeled > Simulated communities (microbial... >...
CCGAAATCTTCCGCCGACAATTAAACCGTCAGCGATGCGCGGCCTTTCGCTCTGCGCGCATTGATCACTTTGCGACCGCCCACAGTAGCCATTCTGGCACGAAAGCCGTGAGTTCTAGCGCGTTTGATTTTGCTGGGTTGATAAGTTCTTTTCATGTGCTACTGCCTTTGGTGATAAAAACGGATAAAAAAGGCTGCGAATCATACGTGACAGGCTTGCCAGTGTCAATTTGACTTGTAAATTTCCAAAACAGTGCAAAATGGACTACTCTCTGGAACACTAACAATGCATTCAGCATTAATGAAGGAGACTTGTCATGCATAAATTACCGTTTAAATCGATTTTAGCAACCAGCCTGTTAGTCGCCGGTTGCGCCACCACCACCGGCTGGACTCCCACGGTGGACACCTATAACGATCCCAATGCGTTCCGCTTGAATCAGGATATGCAGGAATGCGAGCAACTGGCTTCGCAATCGTCCAGCACCGTTAAAGACACTGCCACCGGCGCAGCAGTTGGCGGCTTGATAGGCGCTGCGGGCGGCGCGGCCATTGGCGCGGTAGTCGGCAACCCCGGCACCGGTGCAGCCATTGGCGCAGCGGCCGGCGGCATTGGCGGCGGCGCTCAGCAAGGCATACAAGCCAACGACCGCTACAAAAATGCCTATCGCAACTGCCTGAGACAGCGCGGCCATAACGTCGTCAATTAATCTGCATTAAGCCGTCACTATTTTGGAGGCATTGGTTTCGTTTATCGGTGTTGCGATCATCATTGTGCTGGTATTCGATTACACCAACGGTTTTCATGATGCCTCCAATATCATTGCCAGCGTCATCGCATCCCGCGCTATGACGCCGGTGCAGGCGGTTTTAGTGGTGGCAATCTTCGAATTCCTGGGGCCGCTGCTAGGCGGAACCGCCGTCGCCAACACAGTCGGCACCCTGCTGGATCTATCCTCCATTCCCAAAGCGGATGCGCTGTTAATCGTAGCCTCCGGACTTTTCGCCGCAGTATTCTGGAATTTGGTTACTTGGTGGCACGGCTTACCATCGTCGTCATCACACGCGCTGATGGGCGGCTTGATCGGCGCCACGCTAATCGGCATAGGCAGCAAACCCATAGATTGGGGATTCAACGCTTTAAGTGAAGGCCGCATACATGGCTTCAGTAAAATTCTACTGGCTTTATTGCTCTCGCCCGTCCTGGGCTTTCTGGTGGGCTTTATCATTCAGCGACTGACGATGTTCTTATTGCGGTCCGCATCGCCAAGCGTTAATCGGCAGCTGCGTAACGCCCAATGGCTGACCGCCGCCGCGCTGGCCTTTTCACACGGCGCCAACGACGCGCAAAAAAGCATGGGCGTGTTGACCTTGATTTTGTTACTTAGCGGGGAAATCGACAGCTTTAAAGTGCCAGGCTGGGTGATGTTGTTTTGCGCCAGCGCAATGACAGCAGGCGTATTGACCGGCGGCTGGCGTATCGTGCGGACCTTAGGTTTTGCCATTTATAAAATCCGCCCAATCCACGCGCTAAACGCACAGCTGAGCGCATGCCTGACTATTTTCGGCAGCTCACTACTCGGCGCCCCGGTGTCCACGACGCACGTTGTAGCATCGGCCATCATGGGTATTGGTGCATCTGATCGCCCCAGAGCGGTACGCTGGGGAAAAGCCTTGGAAATTTTGCGAACCTGGCTGATCACCATCCCCGGCGCGGCCATGATCGCCTGCATCAGTTTTCTGATATTCGACTACTCTCTCAAATAGCCGCTGTAATCTTCATGTCATCTCCCAAGCTTTCACTGGCCTCCCGGCTGTTTCAGCGAATATTCCCGAAAACCGCCGACTTCTATCTATTGCTGCACCAACAGTGCCAGCAGGTCTGCGTCACCGTCGATAATCTCGTCCGTTTCATGGCCAGCGAATCAGTCGAAGCCGGCAAGATGTTGAAAGAAGACGAACACGAAGCCGACCGGATCCGCATGCACAACCTACACGAACTAAACAGCTCGTTTGCCACACCGATTGATCGCGAAGACATTTATCGCGCCATCGCCTCTATGGACAGCATCGTTACCTATTGCAAAAGCACGTATAACGAGATGGAAGCCCTGGAACTGAACCCCGACAGCCATTCGCAAGCGATGGTCATTGAGTTGCAAGTGGGCATCAAAGCACTGGAGCGCGGCTTCGCCGTATTAGGCAAAGCCCCCGCCGAGGCCGAGCAACAGGCCTTTGCCGCCCGCCACTCGGAGCGCCGCATCGAGAAGATGTACCGCAAGGCCATCGCCGATTTATTCCAAGGCGATGACTACTTGAATATGTTTAAACAACGCGAACTTTATCGGCATTTGTCCAATGCCGCCGACAAGGTTCATGCCACCGCGAATGTACTGGAAGACATCATCGTCAAACTGGGCTGAATAGTGCGGCAAGCCGTTTAAAATAGCCGGGTGCAGCCCGTTATTTTCAAGGGCAGAATGCGTCCGGCATCGCCCCCAAAAGCCCCAACATCCATGCTACAATCTGCCCCGGTTTAAATCCTGTTACTCAAAGAGGTTCACTTCGTGGCAAACATCACCAGCCGAAAATCCGCAATGACTCTTTTTTCATCACCAGCCTGCATAATGAGCCACTGCGCCAGGCTAGTTGTATACGAAAAAGGCGTGCCAGCGGAAGTTGAGTTTTTCGACCCGAATGACCCGCCGGAAGATCTGCTGGAACTGAACCCCAACGGTAATGCCCCGACTTTCGTGGAACGCGACTTAGTGCTGTACGACGCCCGCATCATCATGGAATATCTGGATGAACGCTTCCCCCACCCCGCCTTGCACCAAATGGACCCGGTTTCCCGCGCCAACGCCCGGATGCTGATCAAACGCATCGATCAGGAGTGGTATCCGCTGCTGGATGACGTTCTGGTCAACGGTGACAAAAAAAGCCGCGAAGGCTAAAAAACAACTCCGGGAAAGCTTACTGGCTGCCGCGCCGGTATTTGAAGCGACACCGTATTTTATGAGCGACGAGTACTCTCTGATTGATTGTGCGATGGCGCCATTCTTGTGGCGACTTCCCAGCATCGGCATTGACATTGCCGGCCTAGGCAAAGGCATCACCGCCTACGCCAACCGACTTTTCTCCAGACGGGCTTTTCAAGAAAGCCTGAGCCGCGAAGAAAAAGACATGATGCAAGCCCCAAGCAAATGACCCCACTTAAACCCTATCTGATTCGCTCCATCTACGAATGGATCGTCGACAACAGCCTGACCCCCCATCTGTTAGTCAACGCCGACTACCCCGGCGTAACGCTGCCGGGCGACTTCGTGGAAGATGGCCGAATCGTACTGAATATGCGCCCGGAAGCCATTCAAGGTTTGGTGCTCGGCAATGAAGAAATCCAATTCAACGCGCGGTTTGCCGGCAAACCCATGCGCATTATCGCGCCGTGCAAAGCGGTGTTGGCCATCTATGCCAAGGAAAATGGCAAAGGTATGATTTTCGACCCGGAAGAGAATGAGGACGAAACCCCGCCGACACCGACAGAGCCCAAACCTCCGCAAAAACCACAACTAAGAGTGGTCAAATAACAAACGCGTGCCGAAAAGAATGCCTCTGCGCCGAGGCATTCCCTCAACCCGCCTAAACAAGCCAGTTAAAAAAAGCCCCCTCCAGTTGCCGACAATTGGCACTGAAATCCAGCCAAACACCTGTACACCGTAAAGACACCGACTAAACTGTGCGATAGAATGCCGAGTCACTTCAATCCGTGGGGATAATCGATGTCGCACGATACTGCCAAGGTCTATAGCGAGACCGAAATCGCCGAACGTTTAGCACAGGAACTGCCGCACTGGTATTACGAAAACGGCTGGATCCGCCGCAAAATCAAGACCAGCGGCTGAAAAGCGACTTTAATGGTGGTCAACACCGTCGGCCACTTGGCGGAAAAAGCCTGGCACCACCCGGATTTAACTGTTTCCTACGCATTCGTGATCGTCAAGTTGGTCACGCATTCGGCAAAAGGCATCACCGATAAAGATTTTCTGCTGGCCAAAAAAATTGAAGAAGTGTTGTTGTGGGATGCAGCGGAAACCTCCGCCGGCATCTTTGAAGGCACACCCGACGATCCACGATTCAAATATATTAAAAAAGATTGAGGACTTTCCATGACTGAAATAACCGAGGTACCCAGCCCTTTTTGCGGCATGGGTACCGACGACCTGAGCATACAGGTGGACGGCACAACCTTGAAAGTGACCGCAAACGGTTGCTCGGTTAATACACCGGCATTCGAACAAGCCATAGCGGACACCGTGCCGCGCATTGCCGGACAGGCAGCGAGTTTGGAAGCGGCGACCACTAAAGCTGCGGAATTGCTACGAAACACCCATCAACCTGTGATCGGCGGCTGCGCCACCGACGTCAACGGCATGCGCGCATTGCTGGCTTTAGCCGACAAAAGCGGCGCGGTGGTCGATAACCTCAATTTTAATAACGCACGCCGCAATTTACTGGCTTTGCAAGACTCCGGCTGGATGAATACCACATTAGCCGAACTTAAAAACCGTTGCGATTTATTGCTGATAGTCGGCACCGATCTGGAAGCTTTTGCCCCGCGCTTTTTCGAGAAGTATTTGTGGAATGAGGAAGCCATGTTCCTCGACAACACGGCAAACCGGGAAATTATTTATCTGGGCAAAGCACCGTCGGAAAACGCCTCAACCTCTCCTACCGGCCAAAATGCCCGCGTACTACCTTGTGCCGACGCCGACTTACCGGATGTGGCTGCCACATTGTCGGCCCTGGTTAAAGGCCACTTGTTACACGCACAAAGTGTCGCCGGCATCGCCATTAGCGAGCTACAGCTTATCGCCGACAAACTGAAGGCCGCGCAGTATGGCGTCATTCTGTGGGGCGCGGCGGCATTGGCATTTGATCAAGCTGAGCTAACCGTGCAAACGCTATGCAATATTGTCAAAGACCTCAACCGACTGGGCACCCGTTGCTCCGGCTTTCCGTTGGGCGGCAAGGAAGGCGACCAAACCGCCAACCAAGTCTGCGGCTGGACCACCGGCTACCCGGCGCGCGTCAACTTTGCCAGAGGTTACCCCGAGTACGATCCTTATCTGTACGACTGTCAAACACTGCTAAATAACGGCGAAGCCGATGCCTTGCTGTGGGTTCAGGCCTTTAACAGCAGCGCACTGCCCCCAAAAACCCACTTACCGACTATCGTTATCGCTCGCTCCGGCATGAAGTTCGAGAAAGAGCCGGATGTGTTCATCCCGGTCGGCACGCCCGGCATCGACCATGCCGGCCACGCTTACCGCCTAGACAATGTGGTGGCGATCCGCCTGAAAAAATTGCGCGACTCCGGCCTGCCCAGTACCGCCGAAGTCCTGTCCGCTATCGAACAAGCCCTTTAGGACCAAACACATGTTGATAAAACTTACAGGTGGAACCGTTTACGATCCGGCCAGCGGCATCGACGGACAACAGCAAGACATTTACGTGCAGGACGGCCGCATTATCGATGCGCCTAAAGACGGCAGACCGGTTGACAAAGAATACGATTTGCGCGGCAAAGTAGTGATGTCGGGCGCCATCGACATGCACACCCACATCGGCGGCGGCAAAGGCAACATCGCCCGCACTCTATTGCCGGAAGACCATCGCCAGGACCCGGTGCACCGCACGCCGATTACCCGCTCCGGTAACGGTCACGCGATGCCCAGCACTTACGTGGCCGGCTACCGCTACGCGGAAATGGGTTACACCGCCTGTTTCGAACCTGCGGTATTACCAATCAACGCCCGCCAGGCGCATATGGAAATGGGCGATACGCCGATTGTGGATAAAGGCGGCTATGTCATGTTGGGTAGCGACGACTTCCTATTACGCATGCTGACCGCCAACAAAGATCAAAAAGCCATCAATGATTATGTCGCCTGGACGCTGAACGCCGCCAAAGGCATCGGCATTAAGGTGGTCAACGCCGGCGGCATCAATGCGTTTAAATTCAACCAGCGCAAACTGGATTTGGACGAGAAGAACAGCCATTACGACGTCACGCCCCGACAAATCTTGCAAACCTTAGCTAAAGCGGTGCAAGAACTCGGCATCACTCATCCTTTACATGTGCATGGCTGCAATTTAGGCGTACCGGGCAATCTGGAAACCACCTTAAATACCATCGAAGGCATCGACGGCTTGCCGATGCACTTGACCCATATTCAGTTCCATAGCTACGGTAAAGAAGGCGATTTCAAATTCTCCTCCGGTGCCGCGCAGATCGCCGAGGCAATCAATAGCAATCCGAACATAACCGCCGACGTCGGCCAAATCCTGTTCGGCCAGACCGTCACCGCCTCCGGCGATAACATGCGCCAACACGCCAACCACCGTTTCGCCAGCCCCAATAAATGGGTGTGCATGGACATCGAATGCGATGCCGGCTGCGGCGTGGTGCCGTTTAAATACAAGGACCAAAACTTCGTCAATGCCTTACAGTGGGCCATCGGTTTAGAAATATTCCTGTTGGTCGAAGATCCTTGGCGGATCTTCCTGACCACAGACCACCCCAACGGCGCGCCGTTCACCAGCTATCCACATCTGATCCGCCTGCTGATGGACCGCAGCTTCCGCAACGACATGCTGGCGACCATCCATCCGGAAGCGCAAAAAATGACCACGCTAGCCTCGATCGAGCGCGAATACACACTAAACGAAATCGCCATCATGACCCGCGCCGGCGCAGCCCGCATCATCGGCCTGAAAGACCGTGGTGCTTTGAGTGCAGGCAACTTCGCAGACATCACTGTTTACACCGAAAACGCGGACCGCCAGACCATGTTTACCAAACCGGATTATGTTTTTAAGGACGGCGAACTGGTCGTCAAAGACGGCGAAGTGGTGAAAGTTACCTGGGGCACGACCCATATCGTCAAACCGGACTACGATCTATCCATCGAAAAAGACCTCAAACCTTATTTCGACAAATACCTGACCATGAAACTCGGCAACTTTTAAAATCAGCGACGACGAAATTAGCGAAGACGGACGCGGCAGCTTGACGGCGCATCCGTTGCGAGGTGCAGCATGATCATAAATGGCGTAACCATAGACAAAACCTTCGCCGAAGCCTTTCCGATGAAGGCGACGCGCGCCATCATCACCGCGCAAAACGAAAAATGGGCGATGATTTCCGCGCAAGCGATGACCGGCTTCGCGACCTCTGTAATTGCTTGCGGCTGCGAGGCGGGCATCGAACGAGTGTTGAGCCCGAACGAAACGCCCGACGGACGGCCCGGTGTCGCCATCATGATTTACGCGATGGGCGGCAAAGGTTTGGCCAAGCAATTGGAAACCCGTGCCGGGCAATGCGTATTGACCTCGCCAACCTCGGCACTATTTGCCGGCATCGAAGGCGGCAAGCCAATTCCGTTGGGCAAAAACCTGCGTTACTTCGGCGATGGCTTTCAAATTGCAAAAAAGATCGGCGGCAAGCGCTACTGGCGAGTGCCGGTAATGGACGGCGAGTTTCTGACCGAAGCGACGACCGGCATGGTGGACGCGGTCGGCGGCGGCAACTTCCTGGTGCTGGCAGAATCGCAACCACAAGCTTTGGCAGCCTGCGAGGCGGCGATTGAGGAAATGCGCAAAATTCCGAATGTGATTATGCCCTTCCCTGGCGGCGTGGTGCGTTCCGGCTCCAAGGTTGGCTCCAAGTATGCGTCATTAGGCGCATCGACTAACGATGCCTTCTGCCCGACGTTAAAAGGCGTCACCAAAACAGATCTGTCGCCGGAAATCGAATCGGTGATGGAAATCGTCATCGACGGCTTGTGCAAGGAAGACATCGACAAAGCCATGCGCGTCGGCATCCAAGCAGTTTGCGATCTAGGCGCGGCTAACGGTATCAAGCGCATCAGCGCCGGCAACTACGGCGGTAAATTGGGACCGTTCCACTTTCATTTGCAGGAGATCATGGCATGAGCGCGTTAACCTTTACCCTGAAACAGCCAACCGACCAGCGTATCGACATGTCGCCGCTGGTTTGTCAAAAGCTGCAAGGTTTGGACGTCGATGCGATTGCCGCCATCGAACTACAGAATGGCAAAAGCCGCCGCCGGGTCGACGAGCTGTTCTACATCACCGGCATGAACACCCAAGAAATCATTATCGCCTATAGCAATAACAAGCTGGACTTCATTGGCAAGGAGTTGGACGGCGGCAGCATCAGCGTACAAGGCGATACCGGCGCTTATCTGGGCATGCAACTGAAATCCGGCACGATCAACGTCAGTGGCGATGCAGGCCTGTATGCTGCATGTGAAATGAAAAACGGCTTGATTCAAATCGAAGGCGATGCCGGCGATTTTCTGGGCGGGGCCCTACCCGGTAACAAGCAAGGCATGAAAGGCGGTACGGTGTTAGTGAAAGGTAATGTCGGCCAGCGTGCCGGTGACCATATGCGCCGAGGCCAGATTTTGATCGAAGGCAATGCCGGCGATTATTGCGGCTCGCGCATGCTGGCAGGCACTATCGCGGTGATGGGTAACACCGGCCGCTATCTGGGCTATGCGATGCGGCGCGGCACTTTGTTGCTATGGAATCAGCCGCAATTATCCGCGACCTTTAACGACTGCGGCTCCCACACACTGGCCTTCCTGCCCATACTGTTCGCATCGTTCAAATCCTTCAACTCCCGTTTTGCCGACAGTGGTGCGGCGTTTAACCGCGTGCAGCGTTACGGCGGCGATATGGCGGAAACCGGACGCGGCGAAGTGCTAGTCCGAATCTAACTCATGGCCGCGCAAACCCGTTACGGTTTGCGCGGCGCATCTCAAGTGAAACCGATACTCACCACCACCAATCACAACCGTAATGTCGCTGGCCTGAAATATGTTTACCCGGTCATCTCCCGCCGTGCGGGTGGTTTATCGATAGGTGTCAATTTCAATCCGAACAATACCTGCAACTGGCGCTGTATTTACTGCCAAGTACCGCAGTTACAGCGCGGTAATGCGCCGGAAATGGATTTTGCCTTACTGGAGCAGGAACTGCGCTTCTTTTTAAATTACGTGCAACACGGCGATTTTTTTGAGCAATTTAACGTCGAAATCGATCACCGCGTTATCAAGGATATCGCCATTTCCGGCAACGGCGAACCGACCAGCTTGATAGATTTTGATAAAGCCGTGCATCTGATCGGCAAGATCGCCACGGAATCCGGAGTGTTTCCAGCCAGCAAATTTGTATTGATCAGCAATGGCAGCTTGATACACCAATCGACAGTGCAAGCGGGCTTGGCGGAATTGAGCAGACACAACGGCGAATTATGGTTCAAGCTGGATAGCGCGACCGAACAGGGCCGCAAGTTGATCAACAGCACGGGCCAAAGTCAGCAAAAGTTATTGGAACGTCTAGAAATTGCCACCAGACTTTGTCCAACCAAACTACAAACCTGCATGTTGCATTATCGGCAAGCGTGGTCTGACAGCGAAAAACAGGCCTATTTAGGGCTTTTGCAGGAATTACGGTTTGGCCAGATTAAACTGCAAGAAATTATGCTTTACAGCGTGGCCAGGCAATCGTTCCAAATGGAAGCGGACGAACTGGAAAGAATGAGTGTTGAAGAAATGAATGCGTTTGCCGCTGACATCAAAGCGCTGGGCTATGATGTCAGCGTTAGCCATTAAGCCTTCACGTCGAGAAGAGATCCGAGCGTTTTTTCATGAACCTTGATCATTTTGGCACCAGCCGAGGTTTCCAACTCAGCCTCTTTCAAGCTCAGCACCGGCTTGAATAAGTCAGCCGAACCGACATCTTTTGAGCCGCCGACTTCCTGAGCTTGCACCGGCAAATTTGCAATCGTTTGCGCGGCGGTACTGGCTTTTTGCTGAGCATTACTGATCAGACTGGTTGCGCTATTCATTACATTGCTAATCATGGTACACCTCCTGCAAATCGAGATTGCATCATACCGCTCCGGTTATCGGCTTGCCAAGCACGGAACTTTAACTTCCCGACAGTGTTTTGCATACCCAGTCACACTTACGTAACTATTTGTCTTTCTTGACTATTTTTACGTAGATATCTTTCAGAAATGGCAGGCCTTGGCTCTGAAATTTCGACCAGCCGTAAACACCGACTTGCTTCAGTAACTCAGCTAATTTTTTCGCCGCCGCCTCTCCGCCAACCTGCTTAAACTTGGCTTCTACTATTGTGCTCCACTGCACTCTAGGCTGACCGTCAGCATCCAGAAACACCCTATCAAACAACCACATTTCCGCGACGGAAACCGTCCACATAAACGCAAACGACACCGCCATACCGCCGCCCGCCACAATCACCAGCCAGGCGAACATCGGGTTCAGCTTCGTCAACCACCACGACAAAATATCCACCAGCAAAAACATATAGGGCATACCGATCGCAATACATTTGTACTTGATGGTACTGGTTTCCGAAAAGCTGAAAATCAAGCCGACAAACATGAAAATAAAACTGATGCCGAACAAGTGAATATGTGACACCCGCGTCAGCGAACTGAAGGTCGCGCCTTCGTCTTCCTTGGTCAATTCCTTCAACACTTTAAAATCGCTCAAATCCGGGACCGGTGCGTCTTTGTTGTGACACATCACACACCGTTCCTGAATGATTTTTTCGATACCATCGTCGATAAAATCGTCCTTGTCGGCACCATCGCGTACCCATTGGATAATGGCGAACCGTTCCTGTTCGGATGCATTCTCCTTCATGGACCCGTTCAGCTTGGTTTCCAGCACGGTTCCCGAACGATTGCCGTAATAACTGTAAACAATGTCGTCTATCGACAGACCAAACTTGCCGTCAGCCATACCATGAGTAAACAGAATTTGGATCAAAGCCATCAGATAGCCAACCGCCACGGTAGTCAAATAGCCGGTAAACAGCACTTTGACCGGGGTATCCATTTGTTTTAAAGAAGAAAATTCGCGTGCCATAGTCAGTTACGCCGGTTTGGAAGGGATGGCTGCATTATAGCTTGGTTATATTGTCCTCGACCGAAAAATCCATTTTGTAACAGGCATAAAAAAGGCCCTTGCAAGCAAGAGCCTTTTTACCCGTAACCGTTAACGCTTATCTGGGCAGGACGTTCGCGGCAGTCAAACCTTTAGGACCGGATTCGATATCGAACTGAACCGACTGGCCTGGAGACAAGGTTTTAAAACCTTCGCCCTTAATTACGGAATGATGCACAA
>Ga0160183_118791_pt1 | contig 11142 bp, 10 predicted proteins | sample met14sb_FD_108562 | JGI IMG/M metagenome (GOLD analysis project Ga0160183, IMG submission 108562) | Synthetic bacterial communities of pure cultures from sediment of Lake Washington, USA, under high oxygen condition - MT... | ecosystem: Engineered > Modeled > Simulated communities (microbial... >...
CGCTGTTTTATGTCCACTGATTTGCTTGCAGATTGGTTTAAAACTCTTCCCAATCTCCGTCATCTGTACCGGTTTTCATCGATACTTTTGCTGGAGCTGGTCTTACAACAGGTCTAGCGGTTGCCACCGGTTTTGGTGCGCTGCGCATTGGACTGCTGTGTGAACGACGCTCATGTTGAGCAGCACCTTGCAGCTTAAAGCTACTAACCACATCCATTAAGCTAACGGCTTGGTCAACGAGTGATTCAGCTGCTGCTGCTGCCTCTTCCACCAAGGCCGCATTTTGCTGTGTCACTTCGTCCATGCTGGTAATCGCGTTATTCACTTGATCAATACCAGCACTTTGCTCACTTGAAGCCGCTGAAATCTCACCCATGATGTCCGTCACACGTTGTACTGATGACACAATCTCAGTCATTGTGTTGCCAGCATTTTCAACCAGGCGTGTACCCTCTTCTACTTTGCTGACAGAGTTAGAAATTAACTCTTTGATCTCTTTTGCAGCACTGGCAGAACGTTGTGCCAAATTGCGCACTTCACCCGCCACCACAGCAAAGCCACGGCCTTGCTCACCCGCACGTGCCGCTTCTACCGCAGCGTTTAATGCAAGAATATTGGTTTGGAAAGCAATGCCATCAATCACGCTGATAATGTCTTCAATTTTGCGTGCGCTCTCGTTAATCGCGCTCATGGTTGTCACTACGTTGCCAACCACTTCGCCACCTTTGACTGCTACACCAGAAGCAGCAGCAGCCAATTGATTGGCTTGTTTAGCGTTCTCTGCATTTTGTTTCACTGTAGATGAAAGTTGCTCCATGCTTGAAGCCGTTTCTTCTAGTGATGAAGCTTGTTGTTCAGTACGTTGTGATAAATCGTTATTGCCAGTTGAAATCTCACCGGCAGCAGTGTTAATGGTTTCGCCTGCTTCACGTACAGATAATAATACTTCTGTCATCTTATCCATGAGTGAGTTTACGCCATCGCACAAACTAGCGATCGCACCGGTTTTACCAGCAAGCGATACACGGTGTGTAAGATCGCCTGATTTAGCCAGTTCGATCATTTCATTGGTTTCAATCACTGCGCTTTCTAATGCTTGCTCAGCCAGCACTTGCTCTGTCACATAGTTTGCAAAGCGAACGACTTTATAAGGCTTACCTTTGGCATCTAACACTGGTGCATACAAGGCTTGAATCCAAATCTCTTTACCATGATTAATCAGTCGTTTAAAACGACCTGTTTGAGATTTACCTGCGTTTAAGTTTTCCCAGAACGCTTTATATTCAGGTGTATTCACTTCTGTAGGATCAACAAAAGTACTGTGATGCTTACCTAATACTTCTTTAAGCTCATACCCTACGGCTTCTAGATAAATAGAGTTTGCATCAACAATATTCCCATCTATCGAGAACTCAACAATACCTTGCACCCCTTTAAATGCAGCAATCTGATCTTCATAATCTGCATTTTTTCGTTTTTGCTCAGTAATATCGGTTGCGTATTTCACCACTTTAAATGGCTTACCATCCGCATTAAATATGGGGTTGTAGCTAGATTGCAACCAAATTTCTTTGCCGCCTTTTGCGTAACGTTTGTATTCGCCGCTATCAGGCTCGCCTCGGGCTAATTTCTCCCAAAATGCTTTGTACTCACTGCCAGTACGATAAGTAGGATCCACAAACATGCTGTGATGATTGCCCACGATTTCTTTCAGGTCATATCCAGTCGCAGCCAAGAAATTATTATTGGCGTTAAGAATATTGCCTTTCAAATCAAACTCAATCACCGCCATAATTTTATGAATGGCAGACAATTGACCGGAGTAATCAGCAGATTGAGTACTTTCTTGCGTAATGTCTGATGCAAATTTCACTACTTTGTAAGGCTTACCATTCGCATCCACAATTGGGTTATAACTGGCCTCTAGCCAAATTTCTTTGCCGCCTTTGCCTACGCGTTTGAACTTACCGGAGATATACTCACCACGGTTCAATTTAGCCCAAAATTCGCGATATTCCGCACTTTTTGCATAGTCTGGCTCTACAAATGCACTATGGTGCTGCCCTACAGCTTCTTCTAAGCTATAGCCTAATACCGCCAAAAAGTTTTCATTCGCTGTCAACACTTTGCCATCTAGGCCTAGCTCAATCGTGCCTTGTGATTTACTAATGGCTTCCAGCTGTCCAGCTGTATCTACAGCGCTATATTTTTTCTGTGTGATGTCTGTCGCATATTTCACGACTTTATATACTTTGCCTGTGGCATCAAAAATCGGGTTATAGCTGGCTTCTAACCATACTTCACGTTGGCCTTTAGCAAAGCGTTTATATTGACCTTGGTCAAACTCGCCTCGGGCTAATCTTTCCCAAAACTGTTGATATTCGGCACTTTTTGCATATTCTGCATCCACAAACATGCGATGGTGCTGTCCCACCACCTCATCCTCGCGATAGCCAGCGACTTGTAAAAAGTTGTCATTGGCTTTAAGAATCACGCCCTCTGGGCTGAACTCGATGACTGCCAACACTCGATGAATTGCCTTGATTTGACCACTTTGATCCAATTGATGCACATCAGTTGTTTTATTACCAAACAAACTGCTTAATCCATTTAATATTGAACTTGCCATGAGAAACACCCCTTTACCTTTTACCTAGCCTGCATAAGTTGTTAGCGACGATGTAATTTGCTTTAATGTACTGCTGCTGTATCAATGAGTTCCATTTCTTGGCTGCTCATTAATTTTTCAATGTCCACCAAAATGAGCATATGCTGCTCAACAGTGGCCAACCCTACAATGTATTTAGTGTCTATGCTGGTCACTAAAGTCGGCACTTCACGTAGTTGATCTTCTTTTAATGCCATCACATCAGATACACCATCGACCACGATGCCCACAATACGGCCACTCAAGTTAAGAATAATGACGACTGTAAACTCGTCATATTCCACCTTGCCTAAATTAAATTTGATGCGTAAATCCACAATCGGCACGATCTTGCCGCGCAAATTGACTACCCCTTTAATAAAGTTTGGGGTATTCGCAATTTGCGTCACTGCGTCGTAACCGCGGATTTCTTGTACTTTGAGAATTTCCAGTCCGTATTGCTCTGTGCCTAGCACAAAAGTTAAATACTCACCTGCGGCGCTCTTAATGCCTGCGCTCGTGTTGGTGGAAACCGCTTCAGTATTCGTGTTCATTGCATTCACTCCTTATGCATTCGCTGGATTTGAAATGGAGGGGACAGCTTGATGCGAAAAAGTCGCAGCCCCAGTAATATAATTGGTGGTTTGGCCCATCTGAATAATCGCAGGCACATCCAAAATAAGCGCTACTGAGCCATCGCCCATGATGGTAGCGCCGGATACGCCTGGTACTTTCTTAAAGTTGGTTTCCAAACTCTTAATCACCACTTGCTGCTGACCCACTAAACGATCGACAAACAAGGCTGATTTTTTACCATCCGCTTCAATGAGCACTAAGACGCCTTGTGTTGGATCTGTAATGTCGGTGTGATGATTGAATAAGCGATGCAGCGCAATAATAGGCAAATATTCACCACGCACATGCACCATATAGCCTTCACCTGTGACTGTTTTAATGTCTTCTGCTTTAGGTTGTAATGTCTCCACAATTAAGTTGAGCGGCACTACATAGACGCTATGACCAAGTGAGACAGACATACCATCTAAAATAGCAAGCGTCAGTGGTAACGCAATCGAAATTGTCGTACCAAAGCCTAAAGCAGAACGAATCTCGACCACACCACCCATGGCAGTAATGTTTCGTTTCACCACGTCCATCCCTACACCTCGGCCAGACACATCGGTCACGACTTCAGCAGTTGAGAAACCTGGCGCAAAGATCAGTGAATACACGTCGCTATCCGACATGTTCTCATTGACAGCTAAACCATTGGACTGGGCTTTGGCTAAGATTCTGTCGCGGTTTAAGCCTGCGCCATCATCCGTGACCTCAATCACAATGCTGCCTCCTTTATGGGCCGCTGACAGCGTTAATGTACCAGTCTCTGACTTACCTGCAGCTCTACGCTTTTCAGGTGTTTCAATACCGTGATCCACACTGTTACGCACTAAATGCGTTAATGGATCGACGATACGCTCGATCAAGCCTTTGTCTAATTCTGTGGTTGCACCAATGGTGACAAACTCTACTTTCTTGTTCAACTTGCCTGCTAAATCGCGCACCATGCGTGGGAAGCGTGAGAACACAAAGTCCATTGGCATCATACGAATCGACATCACAGACTCTTGCAAATCGCGTGTATTGCGTGTGAGCTGACCAACGCTATTGATTAAGGCCTCGTTCTGCACTGGATCCAATGCGTTCACACGCTGCTCGATCATGGCTTGAGTAATGACCAGCTCGCCAACTAAGTTAATCAGTTGATCGACTTTTTCAATCCCGACACGAATCGATGTCGTTTCCGCATTGGCTGGCGCTTTGTCGGACTCGCGTCTGGCTAATGTACGTTTCTCTGCTGGCTCTGCGCTACCTGCAGCTGGTTTAGCCGCTTCCGCTTTGGCCTCGACAGCAACAGCACTGGCACCTGCATTTTCAGCCGTCAATTTAGTGTCGTCACCAATGAGCTGCGCTTTCTCTGCATCTGGATGTGGTTTGAATGGCGCAAAGAAACCGTAGCCTTCTTCTTGGCTCTCTTTACCATCTTCGGCAAACAAGCCATAGCCTACCTCTTCCTCTACTTTCACTTTACCATTGGCAACGGGCTCTGACTCAGCTTCGACCACAGCAGGTGCTGAGGGAGCAGGAGCAGCCACGGCAGCTTCAGGTGCAGCACCTGGCGCATTGCCCAAGGTAATGACCAAATCATCCGGATCTAAAATAAAGGAACAGATAGAGACGATGTCATCTTGTGTGGAGTCAGTAATTAAGGTCAATACGTAGCGATCATTGGCACCTTTTGCCGCAGTCACCTCGCCTAATAGCGCTAATTCATCTTTAATATTAGATAAATCTTTTTCTGAAATTTCTGGCAATGCCACATTAAACACTTGGTGGCCTGGTGGTAAATCGATGGCGATATCTGCCGCAACAACCGGTGCTGGCGCTGCCGCAACAGGCGCGGGCGCTTCAACAGCAGGCGCAGTCTGTGGTGCTGGCGCGGCCTGTTGAGCTGGTGCATCTTGGCTTGCCTCAGATAAGGATTTCAATACCATTTTGACATCAGCCACTTGGTCTTGATCTACATCAGTCGCATGGCGATGTCCATCCAGTTCCATTTTCAACACATCTTTGGCAGCCAAAAATGCGTCTACATGTTCACCGGTCAATTTCATTTCATTTTTACGAATTTTATCCAACAGGTTTTCCAGCACATGCGTAATTTCCGCCATGTCCATAAAACCAAATGTTGCAGCGCCGCCCTTAATGGAGTGCGCTGCTCTAAAAATCGCATTTAAATCTTCTGTATCGGGCTGATCAATATCAATCCCTAGTAACAGGCGTTCTGCTTCAGCAAGCAGCTCATCTGCTTCATCAAAGAAGACCTCATAAAACTGACTCATGTCTATTGTCATTGTGGTACCCCGTTTTTCATTGTGTACGTCCGGCTTGCATCTATTAAACTCGCCCAACGTTGCGGATATCTCTTCATCTCTATACTTTATGAACCAATTACTTTTTGTACAACTTCGATCAAACGCTTCGGATCGAACGGTTTAACTAACCAGCCATTGGCGCCAGCAGCTTTACCCTTTGCCTTCATTTCGTCGCTAGACTCCGTGGTTAGCATCAAAATAGGCACCTTTTGGTAAGAACCCAATCCGCGTAAATTTTTAATTAAAGTCAGGCCATCCATAATCGGCATATTTTGATCAGTCAGCACAAGGTCTACTGTTTTTTCTTTGGCTTTGTTTAAGCCATCTTGTCCGTCTACCGCTTGCAACACATCGTAACCAGCAGCTTTAAGGCTAAATGCCACCATTTGACGAAGTGAACCGGAGTCATCGACTGCTAAAATTGTTTTTGCCATTTCGTACTCGCTTTTATTTTGTTAAAAATTACTACCCAAAAAATAGAGTGATACTTGTGCCTAGAACAAATCAATATCGCCGGTGGCCATATCTTTTTGTCCCACTGCTTTTCTTAAATTGCCTGAAAGTGCATGACTACCAGCATGCAAAATGTCGTTGATATTGACCAAAAACTTGGCAATATCATCATGCTCACGCTGTGCGTCCATGTCATACCCATGTTCAGATAGCTCTTGTAATAGCGCTTTCAAACCATTCACACGATTGATCGTGCGGTGTAATAATTGACTCGTCATGTCTTGAAACTGCATACCCGTCACCACTGAATTTACTTCATTACCAATCTTTTCCTCATATTCTTCAATTGCAAAAGTCATGGCTTCATCTAACTGGCCAGAGGTCACCAATAAATTATGTTGGTGTGCAATCAAGTCATGAATCTTCATAAAACTGGTGCTGAGTTTCTCAATCGCTTCATTCAATAAAAAAGCGGTTTGCTGTAGATCAGATTCCACTTCGACCAAATGCTGATTACCGTGGTTAGCCACGGCTGTCAAAAGCGTTCTTAACTCATTGATGGGTAATTTATTCATTTCCATAACATCATGCCTCATTGCACTTCATCTCAATTTGTTGAATACCGTTGTAAAACCAGCTTAATTGTTGCACTACTTTGGCGATACAATACCCGCTGGCAATACCACACCAGCCTGATTACTCGTTATATCCGCATGCTCACTCTCTGCATCTTTCAGTGCATCTTCTTCTGCTTGCTTATTCATTACCACCAAGCTAATACGACGATTGGTAGGATTAAATGGATTCTCTTTGTCATATAAAGACGCAGAAGCCAGCCCCACTACGCGAAGTAGTTTTGACTCATCCATACCGCCTGCAATCAGTTCGCGGCGTGAAGAGTTCGCACGATCAGAAGACAGCTCCCAATTGCTATAGCCTTTGTCGCCATTCGGATAAGGTGCAGCATCGGTGTGCCCAGATAAACTGATTTTGTTTTGCACGCCATTCAACATTTTGCCAATTTCATGCAGAATCTCTTTGGCATACGGCTGTAAATCAGCTTTAGACGATTCAAACATCGGACGATTCTGTTCATCTAAGATTTGAATACGCAGACCTTCAGGTGTAATGTCTAACATCAACTGACTTTTGAATTTCTTTAAGGTCTCGCTTTGATCAATCGTTTGCTCAATCTTTTGTTTCAAATCTTCTAATTTGGCTTGCTCCGCTTTTTTCAATGCTTCTTTTGCATCTTCAATCGTGACTGTTTTCTGCTTGCCCGGTGGGCCATCCACGGGTTTCACCTGGCCTTGTTTTTTGGTGATGTCTCTACCACCCGTGTTTTTAATCGCCGAATCCGTGACGCCCATCGCAGGGCCGCCCATCATGGCGACCTTCAATGGTGTTTTAAAGTATTCTGCAATGCCTTCTTTCTGCGCTTTAGAGGTAGACCCCAACAGCCACATCAAAAGAAAGAACGCCATCATGGCTGTCACAAAGTCAGCATAGGCAATTTTCCATGCACCGCCATGGTGGCCACCACCACTTTTTTTAATCTTCTTAACAATAATCGGTGCAATACGATCTTCAGCCATAACTGCTTCCTCTAACTATCTATTACGTCAATTCAATCGAATTATTTAGCTGCTCTAGCTTGTTTTACATGGTCTTCCAACTCAGCAAAGCCTGGACGCTCTGTGGAGTACAGCACTTTGCGGCCAAACTCAACCGCAATGGCCGGCGCATAGCCATTCAAGCTTGCCAATAGCGTCACTTTGACGGTCTGGAACATCTTGCTGGACTCTTCTAATTTCTGCTCAAGCAAACCAGATAACGGGCCAACAAAACCATAAGCCAACAGAATCCCTAAAAATGTCCCCACCAATGCGTGCGCAATCAAAATACCTAATTCAGCTGGCGGCAATGCAACGTTTTCCATGGTATGCACTACCCCCATCACCGCTGCTACGATACCAAATGCGGGCAAGCCATCGCCTAGTTTGGCAATACAATGCGCTGGCACATGGCCTTCCATATGGTGTGTTTCAATCTCGTTATCCATTAAGTTTTCCACTTGGAATGCATCCATATTGCCGGATACCATCAAGCGTAAATAATCGGTAATAAACTCAACCAAATGATGGTCGTGCAGGATTTTTGGGTATTTGTTGAACAAGGCACTGGACTCAGGATCTTCGACGTCCTTTTCGATTGACATCATGCCTTCTTTACGGATTTTGCTAAGAATCTCAAACAAGAGCGCTAACAAATCCATGTACAGGGATTTGGTATATTTGGAGCCTTTAAAGATAGTAGGGAGTGCTTTTAATGTGGCTTTGAGTGCTTTTGTGTCGTTGCCTACAATAAATGCACCGACTGCACCACCAAAAATCATCAGCACCTCCAGCGGCTGCCATAAGCCACCCAAGTGCCCTCCCGCCAGCGCATAGCCACCAAAAATGGTGCCGCACACTACGATGTAACCAATAATGACAAACATGTTATCGTCTCCGAACAGCCAATAGAAAACTTCTTAAATTGGTATCAGAATAACAAGCGCGGACAAAAATCAATTGAGGGAATAAAGGGCATTTTTCAGGCTTTTAATCCTGTTCATCCGTGATGCTTTAAACAGGCACTATGTATTGCTGGAAGGATTGGGAACTTAGGAGAAGCGTGTAATGACGCAGGTTTAACGCTTAGTGGCTAGCAGTTATGCCATGCGCCACACAAACAAGTCAGGTGTAGTATCGCCGGTCTGAATAATCTGCTCTGGCATGACATTGGGAATATCAAACTCAAGGCTGACCAAAAGTGTGTCATGACGCATTTCTTGGCTGGCTTTTTCCCACAATTGAGACATCGCTGCGGGTGATAAGTAGGCAAATACAACATCATAGTCTGCAAAATTTAAGGCATGATAACTACCCAGTGTAAAGGTGGCTCGCGAGCCTTTCAAATAGGCTCTTACTTTGCTGATCAACCAAGGTAATGGTGCAACTTCAATGCCTTCGACCATATCATTGGGGCGGTGCTGCGCAATGTAGGTGGAGACATCACCCAAGCCGCTGCCAATATCGATCATGCGTAAAGCATGGTGTGGACGATGTTGTTGCATCAAGTTGTGCAATGCTTGCCATACGGCTGGACGGGAAGGATAAAACGGGACTTGTGTTTTAAATGTGGTCCAGTACAGGGCCATGGTCACCACAAATCCAATGAAATATACGCTGCTGGGCACATGCAAAATGGACATCAGCCATAACGCCAGCGGGAAGAAAAAGTGAATCCAGCGCCACCATACTGCCATGCCTACACAGGTGGCAATAAACGTAGCAAACATGGACTGCAATAAGACCAAAGAGAACACATAAAACGTCATGTCAGCTGTTAACAGTGCGCTCTCAGCCGGTGCGCTCATTTTGGCGTACATCAATATCACACCGAATGCGGCAGACTGTACTAACAGTGCTAATAGCGAAGGCGTCTTACTAAGGCTTTGCAACGCACGTTGATACCAAGCAGTGTCTTCAAAAAATCTGTCTGGACGGTGTTGGCTATGAAGTTGCATTTGCGCTCGCCTCAATCATTCAATCTATACAATTAAGCTGTCATAGAAACTAATTTGTAGCTTAACTCTTTGGCTTTTTTGGTTTTGCCTGCACGTGAAGGCACATGGCATAAGTTACATACATAGTGTTGATTCAAGTCATAAGTGTTCACAATAAAATTGCCACCACAGCAGTTACATGCATTGAGTTTCAACATTTTGCTTTCTACAAAGCGTACCAAGGTCCATGCACGTGTCAGTGAAAGCACTGGTTCAACGTCTGCATCTGTTTGGCCATCAGTCACTTGTTGCAAGTACAAACCGTAGGCTTTGATGATGGCTTGAATACCGCTTACATCTGCGTAATCCACCATGAATTTATAGATATTATAAAAAATGGAAGAGTGAATATTTGGCTGCCAAGTTAAGAACCAATCGGTTGAGAATGGCAACATCCCTTTTGGAGGTGAGCAGCCTTTCATTTCTTTATAGAGTTTAATCAAGCGCTCGCGCGATAATGTGGTTTGTGATTCTAGGAGCTGTAAACGCGCGCCTAAACGAATCATTTCCATGGCCAATTGAATTTGTTCTGCCTCATTGACTACGCTTTTCTTTTGCATGATAAACCCCTTATTCCTTAATATCTTTTAGAGATCGAATGTCTCAAAAACTAAGCCATTGCATCGGCAGTTTGGCCTGCCATCAACACTGCTGTATGTAGGTGTGCTTGTGCACGATCTTTAGTGTAGTTAGTCAACATGCCTAAAATATCGCTATCATCAAAACGGAAGCGTGCTAACATCATGTTGGTATTACACAATTTTAGAAGTTGTAAGTTGCTCAAGCCTTCTAACAAGTCTGCAATGTCTTTGCTGATACCTAAACGGAAAATTGCTGTTGCTTTATCGGAACGAATTAATTGTTGTGCCAACATTAAGTAGTTAAGGTTTGCATCTTTAATCTCTAACATCATTTCTTCTTGATTCATGATTGACCCCATTCTTGTCTGGTTAACGTTATAAACATGTTGTGTTGCGTTAGGCGTACTTTGAACTTATTGATGCCTAGCAACAATTGGGGTTTGTCGGTTAATTACGTAAGCGAAACGGACGCGAGCACGTAGGCGTTTGTCCTACAAACGCCTACGTGCTGCTGATGGGTTATTTTAAAATCAATGACTTAGACATCATCACTTAGTACAAGCGTGATGCTAAATACGGTTAAAAATCGACTTTCATTGCATTAAATTCCAAAAATAGTTTAAAAATAATTAAAGTTTATCTACATAGTGTCGTTACATGGTGTCGTTAAATAGTGCTGTTACATCGGGCTGTCGCATCTCTGCGACCAATTGCAATTGCCCGTGCTCACTTTTTTTCATCTATTGACGCATTAACTTCAGTAACGGCCCGCCTTAGAAAAACTTTAGGGGAAATTTAAAATATTTTTAAAAAAGTTCATAAGACATTGAATTTAAATAATAATAAAATTAAAAATATTTATTTTTTGTAGAAAAAATGCATCTTTTCAAACAAAAAACATGCTACTGGACAAAAGAA
>Ga0160183_112007_pt1 | contig 10961 bp, 9 predicted proteins | sample met14sb_FD_108562 | JGI IMG/M metagenome (GOLD analysis project Ga0160183, IMG submission 108562) | Synthetic bacterial communities of pure cultures from sediment of Lake Washington, USA, under high oxygen condition - MT... | ecosystem: Engineered > Modeled > Simulated communities (microbial... >...
TGATTGGAAGATAAGCACATGATCTATTCATCTAAGAATGCCATGACATTGGGTAAGCATGTCCGAGAAGGAACGGTAGCGATATGAGTCTTGTGACCAAAACCGGCGCCGGGCTCAATGGCTTAAACCAGTTGCGCGCCCTGATGGCCTCTGAGCGTAAGCCGGGAATGTTGATGTCGCTGGATTTCGAGCTGTTGGAAGTCGATCTAGGCAAAGCCGTGTTTGCCGGCAAGCCTGGCGAACATGCTTATAACCCCCTGGGCACCGTTCACGGCGGCTATGCGGCCACTTTGCTGGATTCCGCCTGCGGCTGTGCCGTTCATTCCAGACTAACCGGAAAGCAGGCCTATACCACCTTGGAATTGAAAATTGCCTATCATCAGGCCATGACCAAGCACACGGGCTTGGTAAGAGCGGAAGGCAGGGTTTTGTCGTTAGGTAAGCGAGTCGCTTTTGCCGAAGCCCGTCTGATTGATGCAGAAGACCAGCTCTATGCCTCGGCGTCATCGACATTATTGATTTTCGGGCGAGAGGCTAATTGATGGCCATTGCTTTGCCGAACCATTGCAGCGTAATTCCCCTGCAGCCGTCGATGCCAAGTTGGCCGCCGAGATCCTGATCAATAACAGCAGCGAATGATTATTTCGAATATCACTCAACCTTTTACCGAAGGAGGCAGCCACATGCCGAAACCAAATACGCCGTTTACACCGATTGCCCCTGACCGGCCGCAATTCCGCTTCACCAACAAAGGCTGGCTGCTGGCTGGGCTGTTGCCGCTTATGATGAATGCCAGCTGCAGCGACCAGGACAAACCCACACAATCGGTTGTCCGCCCGGTGAAGGTGTTTCGCATCGAGCAAAACGCCGTCGCCGCCGCCAGAAGCTTTGCCGGGGAAGTCAGGGCAAGATTCGAGACGCCCTTATCCTTCCGGGTGGGCGGTAAACTGCTGGAGCGCAAAGTCGACGTCGGCGACCCAGTGCACAAAGGCCAACTGCTGGCGATACTGGATGGCAACGATTACCGCCTCGCCGTGCAGGCCATTAAGGCTCAGCTGGTTGCCGCTCAGGCCGACAGCGCTTTTCTACGCGACGATCTGGTGAGATACCGCGAACTGCTGGCCCAGCAAGTCATCAGCCCGCCGGAGTTCGAACGGCACGAAACCGCCTATACCACGGCGCGGGAGCGGACGGCGGCGCTGGCAGCGCAATTGGCCGAGGCGCATAACCAACAGAGCTATACCGAATTGCATGCCGACCGCGACGGCGTGGTCACGGCCTTGGCTGTCGAGGCCGGGCAAGTGTTGGCGGCGGGTCAGGCAGTGGTGACGTTGGCCCAGCTCGACGAAAAGGAAATCCATTTCGACGTGCCCGAGCATAGACTGGCGGAAATCCAGCGCCAACAAGAAGTTAATGTGTCGTTGTGGTTAGACGATGATCGGCCGCTCAAGGCCAGAATCCGCGAGATCGCCTCGGCCGCCGATCCGGCCAGCCGCACCTATCGCGTCAAGGCCAGCTTGCTAGAAGGTCTGGACGCCGCGCAATTGGGCATGACGGCGACCGTTCATATAACGGCGAACACCGCTTCCGGTATCGCCATCCCGCTGTCCGCCGTCTATACCCCGCAAAACCAACCCGATCATCCCGCCGTGTGGTTGATCGATGAGCAGGCCGCCACCGTCAAAGCCGTGCCAGTTAAGTTGGGCGAGACGCAGCCCGGCGAACGCATTGCCGTCGATGGAGTAACTCCCGGCCAATTGCTGGTCAGCGCCGGCGTGCAGCGCCTGGCCGAGGGCCAGGCTGTCCGCTTGCCGGAACAACCGGGATTGCCTAACAATCACGGTGGCCAGGAACCTCTATCCAAGGAACAGCTATGAAAGCATTCAACCTCAGCGAATGGGTGCTAAACCACCGTTCCTTCACCGGCTTCATGCTGGTATTGGTGATGCTTGGTGGGATATTTGCTTATTACACGCTGGGCCAGCAGGAAGATCCGCCGTTCACCTTCCGTATCATGGTGGTCAAGACCCTCTATCCCGGCGCTACCGCTTTGGAAGTCGAGCAGCAGTTGACCGATAGGTTGGAAAAGAAAATTCAGGAATTGCCTAACCTGGATTATCTGCGCAGTTACTCCAAACCCGGCGAATCGGTGATTTTCGTCACCCCGCGCGAAGATACGCCACCCAAGGAGATTCCCGAGCTTTGGTATCAAGTGCGCAAAAAAGTCGATGACATCCGCATGACGCTGCCGCCCGGCAGCATCGGGCCGTTTTTCAACGACGAGTTCGGCGATACCTATAGTCTGCTCTATGCCTTCTCTGGCGACGGCTTTAATTATGCCGACCTCAAACTGGCGGCCGATTCGGTTCGCCAACAGCTGTTGCGGGTCAAGGATGTCGAGAAAGTCGATCTGATCGGCGTGCAGGACGAAAAGATTTTCGTCGAGTTTTCCGACAAGAAGCTGGCCGAACTGGGCTTGGACACGGCGGCGGTTGCTCAGGCTTTGCAGGCACAGAACGGCATGGCCCCGGCCGGCACGGTATATTCCGCGCAACGCAATCTGCCGATACGCCTGACCGGCTCGTTCGACTCGGAAGACAGCGTCGCCAATATGGCGGTACGCATCGCCAATCGCACCTTCAAGGTCAAGGATTTTGCCCAGGTGACGCGCGGCTATATTGATCCCGCCGAATTCAAGATGCGTTTCAACGGCAAGCCAGCTCTTGGTCTCGGCGTGACGATGAACAAGAAAGGCAATGTGATCGACCTGGAGCACGCCTTGGATGACACGCTTGCCGGTATGGCAAGCGAGTTACCGTTGGGTATGGATGTGGAGCCGGTCGCCAATCAAGGGCATGTCGTAAAAACGCAAATGTCTGAATTCGGCGGCACTTTTTTCGAAGCTCTGGCCACCGTGTTGGTGGTCAGCTTCTTGAGCCTGGGCTGGCGCACCGGTTCCGTGGTGGCCCTGACCGTGCCGCTGGTGCTGGCCGCGACCTTGCTGGTGATGTTGCTCTGCGGCATCGATTTGCAACGGATTTCCTTGGGTGCTTTGATTCTGGCGCTGGGCCTGTTGGTGGACGATGCGATGATTGCCGTCGAGATGATGGCCCGCAAGCTGGAGGAAGGTTGGGACCGGATTCGTGCCGCGACTTATGCGTACACTGCCACCGCTTTTCCGATGTTGACCGGGACTTTGATCACCGCCGCCGGTTTCTTGCCGGTGAGTTTGGCCAAGTCGCAAGCCGGCGAATACACTGTGTCGATTTTTCAGGTGGTGGGCATCGCTATGCTACTGTCGTGGATAGGCGCGGTGGTGTTCACTCCTTATTTGGGATTTTTGATCCTCAAAGTCCATACCGCCGCCGATGGTCCTATCCACGATTTGTTCGATACGCCGTTCTACAAACGGCTGCGGCGTTGGGTGGATGCCTGCGTGGCGCACCGTAACAAAGTCATCATCGCCACATTGGCGTTGTTCGGCCTCGGTATCGTGACCTTGGTTCACGTCCCCGAACAGTTCTTCCCGCTTTCCAACCGCCCGGAAGTCATTGTCAACCTGTGGCTGCCGGAGGGTAGCGCCTTCGAGCAAACCGAAGCCGCCGCCAAACGCATGGAAGTGCTGTTAGCCAAGGACGAAGACGTGGTACATGTCGCCAGCTATATCGGCAGCGGCACGCCGAGATTTTTCCTGCTGATCGTGCAGCAATTGGCGAATACCAATCTGGCCGAATTGGTGGTGATGACCAAGGATAACCAGGCCCGCGAGCGGGTGATGCAGCGCGTCCGGCGGATTTTGGAGACGGATTTCCCGAATGTCAGGGGCCGGGTCAAGCGCCTGAATGTCGGTCCGCCGATGGATTATCCGGTGGCGTTCAGAGTATTAGGCGAAAACCCCAACATCGTGCGCGGCATTGCCGACCAGGTAGCCGAGGTCGTGCGCGAGCATCCCGGCACCGTGGACGTCAACGACGACTGGCATGACCGCATGCCGTCGTTCCGCCTGATGTTGGATCAGGACAAGGCCCGCGCCCTCGGCGTGTCGACGGCTAGCCTGTCGCAAGCCTTGCAGGCGCATTACACCGGCATCCCGGTCGGGCAGTTGCGCGAGCAGGATAAATTGATCGACATCGTCTGGCGGGCTAGTCCCGAATTGCGCACCGCTGCCGATGAATTGCCGGACGTCGCGGTGCGCACCGCTAATGGCAAGTCGGTAGCGCTGTCGCAGTTCGTCAAATTCGAGACCGTGTTCGAAGACGGCGTGCGCTGGCGGCGCAACCGCTTCCCCACCATTTCGGTGCGCGCCGACGTGGTCGACGGCATGCTGGCTCCCGACGTGTCGGCGCAAATCATCCCGAAACTTAAACCGATACAAGACAGTCTGCCGGCCGGTTATTTCATCGAGACCGGCGGCACCAAGGAAGACGCCTGGACCGCGCAGAAGTCGATTCTGATCTGGATTCCGCTGGTGCTGATCGTCACGCTGATCTTGTTGATGATGCAGTTGCAGAACCTGTCCAGGACTTTCATGGTGTTCAGCACCGCGCCGCTGGGCGTGATCGGCGCCGCCTTCGCCTTACTGCTGTTCGGGGCACCGTTCGGCTTTATGGCGCTGCTCGGCATCCTGGCGCTGGCCGGCATGATCATGCGCAACTCGGTGATTTTAGTGGATCAGATCGATCAGGACGAACAGTCGGGGCTCGACACCTGGTCGGCCATCGTCGAATCGACGGTGCGGCGTTTCCGGCCGATCATGCTGACCGCGGCAGCGGCGATCCTGGCGATGATTCCATTGTCGCGCAACGACTTCTTCGGCCCGCAGGCCATCGCCATCATGGGCGGGCTGACGGTGGCAACTGTGTTGACGGTGTTCTTCCTGCCGGCGCTGTATGCGGCGTGGTTCAGGGTAGAGCGCAAGGACGGAGGTGTTAAAGCCCTCAGCTAATGGCAACGCTATCGAATCAACGACACTTCCCCCTTTGACAAAGGGGGATCGAGGGGGATTTATTTGAAAAATCTCCTCCAGCCCCTCTTTTCCAAAGAGGGGAGAAAAAATAGCCGTAGGGTACGCATTGCGTACCCTACGGCGCCCACGGAGTTTTACGATGAATAACCGATATTTAACACCGCTAGCCATTCTATCCTTGGTTGGTCTAATCGCTTGTACACCAACCCGCGTCGGCGACCAAGTAGCACTCAACAGCCCGGCAACCTGGCAACACGCACCCAATACTCAAACCGCCGAAACGGTGGACCTAAAGACTTGGTGGCAAGGTTTCAAAGATCCCTTGCTGGACGAATTGATAGACAAGGCTTTGGCCGCCAACCACGATCTGAAAATAGCCACCGCTCGCGTCCGCGAAGCCAACGCCATGGTCACCGTTGCCGAAGCGGCGCTGTATCCCAGTCTGGATTTCTCGCTGTCCGGCGGCCGGGAAAAACGCATCGACCGCATCGTCGGCGTGCCGGACGGGCAAGGCATCAAATTGATTACGCCGACCGCCGATGCCGTCAGCGGCGGACTGGCGGCGCGTTGGGAAATCGACGTGTTTGGTGGCCGGCATTTGGAAGCGGAAGCCGCTGCCGCGCAAGCCGAAGGCAGCCAGGAAGGCTTGCATGCGGCGCAAGTCGGCCTGTTGGCCCAGGTGGCGACCAATTATCTGGAACTGCGCGGCGTGCAGCAACGCACCGGCATTCTGCAAAACAATATCGCCTTGCAGCGCGAGCGGTTGAGGACGGTACAGGTATTTGTTAAAGCCGGACTGGCTAACGAGGCGGACCTTGCCCGCCAGCAAACGCTGTTACAGAGTACCGAAGCGACTCTGCCGACATTGGTCAACGCCGAGCAAAACCTGATCCATCGTTTGGGCGTGTTGCTGGGCGAGCCGCCGGAAAGCCTGGGAACGCGGCTGGCCGCTGTCGGCCCGTTGCCGAAACAAACGCCGATCATGCCCACGCTACTGCCGGCCGATTTGCTCGCGCAACGGCCGGATCTGCGTTTGGCGCAAACCGAAGTCAGCGCGGCGGCGGCCAGCCTAGGTTCGGCGCGGGCCGATCTTTATCCCAAGATCGTTTTGTCGGCGAGTGGCGGTCTAGGCGCGATTGCGGTCGGCGGTTTTCCGAGTCTGGCCGATAGCGTTTATGCGCTCGGCTCGGGGCTTTCGGCGCCCATATTCAACGCCGGACGCATCCGCGCCCAGATTACCGCCGCCGATGCCCGGCTGGAGCAAGTCGCGGCTAATTACGAGAAGACTTTTTTGCTGGCTTTGGAAGACGTCGAAAACGCCTTCGTCGCCCATCGTTCCGCCACCGATAGCTTGGGAAAATTGACTGAAGCGGAAGCTTCTGCGGAAAAAGCCTACCGGCTGGTCGATACCTTGTATAGTCGCGGCGCAGGGAATTATTTGGCCGTTTTGGATGCCCAACGCAGCAAACTGTCTGTGAGCGACGAACGCGCCAAAGCCGAAACGGCGGTCGGCGTGGCGATGGTATCGTTGTACCGGGCGTTTGGCGGCGGCTGGACAGTTGATTCATTGGTGAGTGGGATCGACAATGAATCGATCGCTAGCCGCGACAAGCAATAGCAACATCAACGAAAGTCATATCAATTTTTGCCCACAGGAAACCACATGACTAAATCTTATCGGCAACCCTTAATCGCGTATTGTCCATGAATAACGACCCTATTATTTCCATACGCGGGGTCAACAAGACCTATGCCGGCGGTTTTCAGGCATTGAAAAATATCAACCTGGACATCCGGCGCGGTGAAATATTTGCTTTGCTCGGTGCCAATGGCGCAGGCAAAACCACGTTAATCGGCGTCATTTGCGGCATCGTCAACGCCAGTGCCGGCACCATCATCGCCGACGGCCACGACACCGTCCGAGACTACCGCGCCGTGCGCGCCGCCATTGGCCTAGTGCCGCAGGAATTGCATACCGACGCCTTCGAGTCGGTATGGGCCACGGTTAGTTTCAGTCGCGGATTATTCGGCAAGCCGCCCAATCCTGTTTATGTAGAAAAAGTGCTGCGGGATTTATCGTTATGGGACAAGCGCGACGCGAAAATCATGTCGCTTTCCGGTGGTATGAAACGCCGGGTGCTGATCGCCAAAGCCCTGGCGCATGAGCCGACAATATTGTTTCTGGATGAGCCGAGCGCCGGTGTCGATGTGGAGTTGCGCCACGACATGTGGCGGATGGTGCGCGAGCTGCGCGCCAACGGCACCACCATCATTCTGACTACGCATTACATCGAAGAAGCCGAAGACATGGCGGACCGCATCGGCGTCATCAATAAAGGCGAACTGATCATCGTGGAAGACAAAGCGGTGCTGATGCGCAAACTCGGCAAGAAGCAATTGACGCTGACCTTGCGCCAGCCCATGTCCGAGATTCCGTCCGAACTTGACGCCTGGGCGTTGACGCTGACAGCAGACGGCGAACGCTTGGTCTACAGCTTCGATACCCAGGAAGAGGAGACAGGTATTGCCGAGCTGCTACGCCGGCTGAGCGAACACGGTATCGATTTCAAAGACCTCAGCTCCAGCGAAAGCTCGTTGGAAGACATTTTCGTCAGCCTGGTTCACCAATCACAAGGGGCGCAATCATGAATATCTACGGCATTCGCGCCATTTACCGCTTCGAAATGGCCCGCACCTTTCGCACGCTGGCGCAAAGCATCGCGGCGCCGGTGCTGACCACCTCGCTGTACTTCATTGTCTTTGGCAAAGCCATCGGTTCGCGGATGGGCGACATTGACAGCGTGAGCTACGGGGCCTTTATCATCCCCGGATTGGTGATGCTGAATCTGCTCAACGAAAGTATCTCCAACGCTTCGTTTGGTATTTACATGCCCAAGTGGGCCGGCACGATTTACGAACTGCTGTCGGCGCCGGTGTCCTGGATCGAAGTGCTGCTGGGTTATGTGGGGGCGGCGGCGACCAAGTCGGTGCTGTTGGGCTTGCTGATTTTGGGTACAGCTCGACTATTCGTGCCTTACGAGATCGCCCATCCGCTGTGGATGATCGGCTTTTTACTGCTGACGGCCGTGACCTTCAGTCTGTTCGGTTTCATTATCGGCCTGTGGGCCGACAGTTTTCAGAAGTTGCAAGTGGTGCCGATGTTGGTGGTGACGCCGCTGACTTTCCTGGGCGGCGCGTTCTATTCAATCAATATGCTGCCGCCCTTGTGGCAGAAAGTCACCTTGTTCAACCCGGTGGTGTATTTGATCAGCGGCTTTCGCTGGAGCTTTTACGGCATGGCCGACGTGGATGTGGCGATGAGCATAGGCATGACGTTTGGCTTTCTGGCCGTGTGTTTGATTTTTGTCTGGTGGGTATTTAAGACCGGGTACAAGATCAGAAATTGAGTCTGAAGCAACCTAGACGGCGCTTCATCACTCCACCAAGGAATAGCTTGTTAGGGTACGCACCGCGTACCCTTTGGTTTATCAGCTGGCGCTCAGTATCTCTTCGATCAACGCCGGGCCTCTATAGATCAAGCCGCTATAGATCTGCACCAGGCTGGCGCCGGCCGCGAGTTTTTCCTGAGCGTCCGCGCTGCTGAGAATGCCGCCGGCCGCGATAATCGGTAGTCTGCCGTTCAATTCCGTCGCCAAACCTTTCACTACCGGGTCGAACTATCTTTGACCGGCGCACCACTCAAACCACCGGCTTCGTTGGCGTGGATATGCCCCTGGATTTTATCGCGGGCGATGGTGGTGTTGGTGGCAATCACTCCATCCATGCCAAATTCCACCAGCAATGCCGCGATGTGGCTGATTTCTTCATCCGTTAAATCCGGGGCGATTTTTACCGCGATGGGCGTGTATTTGCCCTGCGCCGTCTGAAGTTTCAGTTGTTCTTCTTTCAAAGCGCTGAGTAGTTGCTTGATCTCGTCGCCTTGCTGCAGCTGGCGCAAATTCTTGGTGTTGGGCGAGGAAATGTTGATTGTGATATAGCTCGCCGCTGCGTAACTTTTCCTTAGACCGATCAAATAATCTTCAGTCGCGTTTTCCAAAGGCGTATTGGCGTTCTTACCAATATTGATGCCCAAAATGCCGCGATACCGGCAGGTGCCGACTTGCGCCAATAAATGATCGATACCCTGGTTGTTAAAGCCCATCCGGTTGATGATGGCCTGGTGTTCCGGCAGGCGGAACAGCCGCGGTTTGGGGTTGCCGGGTTGCGGGCGCGGGGTAACGGTGCCGATTTCGATAAAGCCAAAACCCAACTCGGCCAACGCATCAATGTAATCGCCGTTTTTATCCAGGCCGGCAGCCAGTCCCAGCGGGTTTTTGAAATTCAAGCCCATTACTTCGACCGGCTTGTCGCTGACTTTGGGTTTGCTCAAAACCGACAAGCCGCTGCGCTGGGCCAGTTTTAACAAATCCAGCGTGACATGATGCGCGGTTTCCGGGTCCAGGGAGAACAGTAAGGGGCGTAGCAAAGGATAAAGGTTCATGGCGCGGTTGCTCGAGTTAGCGAATACGGGGTCGGGTCAATTTCGGTGGGGCGCTGCAATATCAGATCGGTCAACAGTTTTGCGGATGCCGGGCCCATCACCAAGCCATTTCTAAAATGGCCGGCATTGATGCTGAGATTTTCAAGGTCCGGATGCTGGCCGATAGTCGGGATGCCTTGCGGGCTGCCGGGACGCAAACCGGCCCAATGATGGCAAACCGGATAGTTTTTCAAGGTCGGCAGTAATTTGGTAGCGAATTGGTAAAGCTGTTGCTTGGCGTCTTCTGTGGTGACTTTGTGAAAGCCGGCTTGCTCCACGGTGCTGCCCGCCAGGATTTTGCCGTCACGGCGCGGGATCAAATATTGATCGCCGTCCAATACCATATAAGGCAAGGTTGTTGGCGTGGCGTCGAACAGCAGCATCTGGCCTCTGACCGGCTTGATTTGCAGGTCTACCGGCCAATCCGGTAATAAATCCCGCATTAAATCGGTGGTCCAGGCCCCGGCGCTGACGATCAGGTGTTGAGCGGTGTGGGTACCGTTGTTGGTGTCAATGCGCTCAACTCGGTGGTTGGCGATGCCGGTCTTGCGAATTTCGGTACTATCGAGAAATTTCACGCCGGCTTGTATTAAGTAAGCGTGGAGCGATTTTAATAATCTGGGATTGCGGGCTTGGGCAATTCCCGGCAGCCATAGTGGTTGGTCGAGTTCGCTGTTAAACGGCTCGGTCAAGGCCATTGCGGCCGGCTGATAGTCGATGCGGTACTGCTCACACCATTCTATGGCTTGTGCGTAGTCCGGGTTTTTGCAGATCAGCATGCCGCAGTCATACCATTCTGGGTCGATACCGGTCGCGGCGAGCAGGTCCCGGCTTAAGGCTGGGTATTTTTTTAAGCTGTTGACCGCTAAATCAGAGATCGCTGCGGCTTGGCGCCAGGGATAAATCGGCAGCAAAATGCCGCCGCCGGCCCATGAGGATTCCTGGCCCGGTTTGGATTTGTCGAGGATGGTGACGTCGCGGCCAGCCAGGCGCAGTTCGCGAGCGGCTAATAGGCCGCTGATACCGCCGCCGATGATCAGAATATCCAGGTGTGTGGTCATGCAAATGCCGAGGAAAACGGGTGTAAGAAGGCTTTTTTAAGGTAACACGAAGGCGGCTTATTTTGATAGGGTTTGCCGATTGTCTATGGGTGTGTGAAAAAGCAAATGGCTGTTGTTAATTTTTGACAAATATGGATTATAGTTTACAAAGTATTTGTATCTTATTGATATAAAACAAATTTTTTGAGTAAAAAAAATAGACTTAAAACTTGTAAGGCTAGTGTTTTGCTGCTATTATTGCCCACGTGAAGAAATCCTGTGTTGCTTTAAAGCTATTCAGTCTTAACAATAATTACCCTTGGGGGGAACAACAATGAGTTTTACTAAAAGCAAATTAGCGCTGGGTGTTGCCGCAGCGTCTTTAACAATGGCTGGAGCATTCATTGCCCCACAA
>Ga0160183_104035_pt1 | contig 10952 bp, 8 predicted proteins | sample met14sb_FD_108562 | JGI IMG/M metagenome (GOLD analysis project Ga0160183, IMG submission 108562) | Synthetic bacterial communities of pure cultures from sediment of Lake Washington, USA, under high oxygen condition - MT... | ecosystem: Engineered > Modeled > Simulated communities (microbial... >...
GCCTGACTGGCGTACTGTATTTTACTTTACGCTGGTTTCTTCGGTCTGCGCTGGCGCATGGATGCTGTTTGACCACTTCCATGCATTGGTCTGGCTAGATTTGCCCATACTAATAGGCTTAGGTGTATCTGCCACAATTGCACAGCTTGCGCTCACACGTGCTTACCGCACTGGGGATACCCTAGTAGTGGCAAGCCTTGCCTATGTCACTATTTTACTGGCAAGTATCATTGGCGTGATTTGGTGGCAGGAACATTTGAGCTTGGATGCATGGATTGCCATCGGCTTGATTATTTTGAGTGGCATTATCAGCATACGTACAACACGTTAGAATTAACGCTTCACTCTATCAATGCCATGATAGAAAATGACGTAAGAAACAACTTATGCCCTCACGTCACTTTGACTAATGGTGATTGGGAAATATTAAGCAACTTCAATATTAGTAATATTAGGCGTCGAGTAAGCCGCTACGCATCGCAATCAGTGCAATTTCTGCGGAGTTGTTAGCATTCAGCTTTTGCTTGATATTGTACAAATGTGTGCCTACTGTCCGCGGACTTAAAAATAAAGTTTCTGCAATCTCATTGGTCGTTTTACCTTTAGCTAATGCCATAAATACTTCAAACTCTCGAGGGGACAGAACATCCACAGGATTTTGATCACCAGACAACTGCTGAATGGCCATTTGCTGGGCAACACTTGCCTCTAGGTATTTTTTTCCACTGGCAACAGTACGTATCGCTTTAATCAGCTCTTCTGCTGCACTGCGTTTAGTTAGATAACCCATCGCACCTGCATTTAGCACTCGCTTAGGGTGAACTGAGTCTTCATGTGCGGATAATACTAATATTTTTGCAGTATTATCTTTAGCCAAAATGCGCTCTATCGCTTCCAAGCCGCCTATACCAGGCATTGTAATGTCCATCACAACAACATTGGGCTTATGTTCAACATAGCGCTGAATCGCCAACTCACCACTTTCGGCTTCTGCCACCACTTTAATATCTGCGTCAGACTCAAGTAACATTTTGAATCCCATACGTACCACTGCGTGATCATCTACTAACATCACATTAATCTGGCTCATTGACTTACCTTCTCCCGTTATCGGGCACAAAAATTACATTAACCCAAAGGACTATCTGGCACATTGATACAGATAGAGGTACCTTGGCCGGGTGCAGACTCTATGGTAAAACTACCGTGTAACGCCTGCACTCGCTCACGCATCCCAAGCAAACCAAAGTGCCGGCTCTGATCAACCGCATCAATATTCATACCGATACCATTATCTTTGATACTTAACTGCAGCTCACCATTAGAAATCTTAATGAGTCTTATCTCTATTGTCGTTGCCTGCGCATATTTTAATGCGTTATTTAACGACTCCTGCACTATTCGATATAGATTAATGCTGATAGTTTCACCCAAGCTATGCAAGTTTCCTGATTGCAAGTTTTCTGACAAGTAAAGTTGAATATTTAGTGTTGGATGTTGCACCTGATAAGTGCTGACTAAATCTTTCAAAGTTTCAGCTAACCCCAAATTATCAAGGGAGCCAGGGCGTAATTGCCGGACGATATTATGCATGCCGTCATAGATTTGGTTAGCTGCAGAAACAATCACCTGTGCACTTGATGCAATGTCTGTCATCCCAGTGCCTGTACTATTTGCTTTTGCTTTATTCGCGATGGCAACAGCAAAGGTTTTAATCGCGGTCACATACTGACCAAGCTCATCGTGAAGCTCACGCGCCAAGCTACGACGTTCTTCTTCTATATGCTTTTGAATCAAATGCGTGAGTTGACGATTCTCTTCTAACAAACGTTCTGCAGTCAAAGACTCCGCCATACGGTTAAGGCTATGTCCAATTGTATCAAACTCAGGTAGAGGAAATTCAGGTAAGCGGGTAGTTAAATCCCCCTGTTCCATACGATTGATTGCGCCTAAAATCCTACCGATTGGCTTTAATGAATGGCTTAGCAATAAGTAAACTAAAGTATTCAGTATGATAAAAAATGCAAGCCCAACCAACATTAATTGATTAAATCCTGCCCAAGCTTCACGAATAGATCCTGCAGCGCTTGACTCTACAACCAAGGTGCCATATCGGATTCTACGCTCAACTCTTTCAACTTTTGGCTTCACCAGTTTGACGAACCACTCCGGTGGATTAACATCAGATTTGAAAGTTGACTCTGGCGAGCTATACAGCTCGTACCCTTGATAATCGTAAAGTGTAATATGGCTACTGCGCACATAACCCAAAGAAGCTAAAAAGCCCTGCAAAACAACATGCGTAGGCCCCATTTCTGGATTTAATGCTGAACTAATAATGACAGTATCTAACAACTGGACGGTAACTCGACTAGCAGCTTCTACCCGCTCGCGGATTGAAATACGGGTATCTGTCACTAATATAGAACCTACCACCAATATAAATGCAAGTGACAATAAGGTAATCAGTAAATTTAGACGGAAACGTAAGCTCATGAGTTGAAATCACTTGATGACATGTGTAGAGTTTAACAACTTTAATCAATTCGCTATATAGTGTTATTCATGAAAACATCATTTATATTATCAGCGTCAGAATCCATTCGCGACGCCATTTTAGACCATGAATCCGAATTGGAATCACTAGACCGCGCGATTGGTGACGGTGATCATTACATCAATATGAAACGTGGTGCGAATACCATTGTCGAGATTCGTGCAGAGCTCGAGTCACTCACACCAGACGCTGCGCTAAATAAAATTGGCATGAAACTACTCAGTACAATAGGTGGCGCCTCAGGCCCACTTCTCGCAAGCTTTTTTATGAGTATGGGCAAAATACTCAAAGAAAATGCAGATGATAGTGTTCCTAGCTATGCCGCTGCTTTTGTTGCTGGCGTAGAGGCTATTCAACAACGCGGAAAAGCTGGATTAGGTGAGAAAACCATGCTGGATGTGCTTATTCCTGTCGCGCAGCAGTTTTCAACGCTGGCAACATCTAATACAAATATAAAAGATATCTGCACAGCACTTATGCATACTGCAGAACAAGGTATGCTCTCTACAAAAGCACTTATCGCAACAAAAGGGCGCGCCGCAGGCTTAGGTGAACGCGCCATCGGGCATATAGACCCTGGCGCAAAGAGCTGCCAATTGATGATTGAAGCAGTTTGTAAACAAGTACTATTAATTCAAAATTAAATACGCATCCAAGCTTAAAAAAGGTCTGGTAATGAAAAAGTTTATTAATAAAATTGACGATATTTTAGTTGAAAGCCTGAGTGGCTTTGCTGGTGCACATCATGATTTGGTCAAACTTAGCCTAGACCCTAATTTTTTAACGCGCCAACAAAAAGCCATTAAGAAAGTAGCCATCATATCAGGCGGCGGCTCTGGGCATGAGCCGTTACACGCAGGCTATATTGGATATGGCATGTTGGATGCTGCCTGCCCTGGTCATGTATTTACCTCCCCGACACCAGACCAAATGCTGGCGGCAGCGGAGGAAGTACATGCCGACAAAGGTATTTTATTTATTGTTAAGAATTATGCAGGCGACGTAATGAACTTTGAAATGGCGGCAGAAATGTTGCCATTTGAATCTGCTACAGTTCTGACTAGTGACGACTGCGCTGTCATTAATAGCACGTATACCACAGGGAGACGTGGTGTAGCTGGCACTGTCATCGTAGAGAAGTGCGTAGGCAGCTTGGCAGAAACAGGCGCAACACTACAAGCATGTAAGGCATTGGGTGACAAAGTAAACGGCCTCACTGCAAGCATGGGCATTGCCCTAACAAGCTGTACGGTACCTGCGGCTGGCCGCCCTACTTTTGATATTGAAGACAATGAGATTGAGATGGGCGTGGGCATACACGGCGAACCAGGCCGGAAACGAGAAGTGATGCGAGAAGCCGATGCTATTGTCCAAGAGGTAGTCAGTGCCATACTTGATGCGTTAAAACCCTCGCCAAATAGTGAGGCTTTATTGCTGATTAACGGTTTTGGCGCCACGCCACTGATGGAGCTATATATTATTTACAATACCGCTGCTAAGTTATTTAATCACCATGGTATTAACATTACGCGCTCATTAGTTGGTAACTACACTACAGCTTTAGATATGGCTGGTGCGTCCATTACCTTATGTTTGTTAGATGATGAAATCAAACAGCACTGGGATAGCCCAGTTCATACGGCAGCGCTTAGATGGGGAGTCTAGGTAGGGCATTCAAACAACAAAAATCGCAAAATTAACCCGTTGGGGTTAACCAAAACCATTAATTTAAACAATCGACTAAAGCCATTTTTCTAACCCTACCTAACATCAGGGTTATATAGTATGATTAAATTTCAATAAACTAAATTAATTTAAAATGATTAAATGTTAGTTCAAAAGTAATCATATAAATCTAACCAATCCTTGCAAACTTACTGCATAAATTCATTGTTGAGCAAATTAGTAACACTCACTAAAGAGCGCGATGATTTGTCCCTGCAAGTTGCCCTAATCAAAACACTCACTGACTTCATTAACTCTGATCATGATGAAGCTAAAAAATCAGTCGTTATTTATCATCTAAAAGACTTTAAAAAACAAACAGTCACAATATTAACGGCTGAAAATATCAATAACAACACTGTTGTAGCTCCAGAGTTAAAACGAGCAGTGATTAAATGTATACAAACAGATAGTCGCAAAACCTATCAGTCTGAAACTCACACCATTAAGCTTCACCCACTGAGGAGCGCGATGGGACATATCGACACGGTGGTCGCGATTGATAGCGACCATTCCGATGAACATCTAGACGTGTCGATTTGTATGATATTAGAAATCTATCAGAACTTTGTTTTACTGAATAATGAAAACGAGTGTGACACGCTCACTGGTTTACTAAATCGTAAAACTTTTGATTACAAAATCAATAAAATTCTGGCTCAAATGCACAGCAATACAAACCGGAAAGAAGATAAAACTGACCAAGTTTTTTTCCTGGCAATTTTTGACATAGACCACTTTAAAAGAATTAACGATAAGTTTGGTCATTTAATCGGTGATGAAGTGCTATTGATGTTTTCACAGCTGATGCGTCAAAGCTTTAGAGAAGACGACCCTCTTTTTCGCTTTGGTGGTGAAGAGTTTGTTGGCTTTTTTGAATGTAACAGCACACCTGATATTCAAAACATTTTTGAACGATTTAAACAAAAAGTTGCTAACTTTGAATTTCCACAAGTTGGTAAAGTGACTGTAAGTGCTGGCTATACTGAAATTTCACCGTTTGACACCTCAAGCCAGATTATAGACCGAGCGGATACGGCGCTTTATTATGCAAAAAATCATGGGCGTAATCGTGTAGATTCATACGAGTTATTGGTCGCCGATGGTCGTTTGCAAGACAATAAAAAAGAAGGCGAAATCGAACTGTTTTAAGCAGACAGTTTGTAGTCACCCAGCTTGGAATTAAGATGTGTTGAAGCTTACAACACTAAACAATCCTCATTAACCAAACTCATTTTAGGCAAACACTTGCTGCCATAATGCATTCACCTGCGAAATTTCTTTTGCAATACTTTCTGCTTTGATATTCAACTGCGTAGCACCTTGCAACTTAAGCATGTGCTGCATGTGGCGATACGTTCTGTAAGCATTGGCAACACTTTCGGCCAGCGCTGCATCTATGATGTTCAAGGTTGACATACACTTCAACAACCCGATATTACCGATATTCACAGTAAGCTCAGGATGCGTAGGTGCATGTAGCAATACCAAATACTGTACTAAAAACTCCACATCGATAATGCCGCCTACCCCATGTTTTAAATCAAACATTCCTTCGTGTGTATGCTGCGCTTTTCGCATTTTTTCACGCATCGCTAACACTTCAGCTTTAAGGATGGTAGCATCGCGCGCTTGCGTCATCACCTCTACCCTAATGTCATCAAAAGTCTGGGCAATGGCGCGATCACCGGCAACAAAACGAGCGCGTGTCAACGCTTGATGCTCCCATATCCATGCTTTATTCAACTGATAATCTCTAAATGCATCTACGCGACTTACCAGTAAACCGCTATTACCATCTGGCCTAAGCTGCAGATCTGTCTCATACAGCAAGCCTGCTGAAGTCAAACTGTTAAACCAGTTATTAATACGCTGTGCAAAGCGTGCATACACCTCGCTCGCCTCGGGAGATTCATCATCATAAAGAAAGATAATATCCAAATCAGAAGCGTAGCCCAACTCTTTACCGCCTAGCTTTCCATAACCAATCACTGCAAATTTAGGGACATCTAAATGACGACCGCGTACATTTGGCCAGATTATTTCCAACGCTACGCTTAAAATTAAATCTGCTAGTGCGCTTAGGTAGTCTGATATCGTTTCTAACTGTAACTCACCGTTAATGTCTTGCACCGCAAAGCGAAAGATATATGCATGTTTAAAATGGCGCATTACATCCATTTGCCGCTCTACATCACCAGTTACCTCTGCTAACCGCTCGAGCAGCTCGGCGCGCATCGCCACAAAATCAGGGGCAGCATGTAATGTCCGCACATCTAAAAGCTCATCTAACAATATTGGATGGCTTGTTAAGTAATTAGCGAGCCACGGGCTACTGCTACACAACTTAACTAGTAATTGCATGGCATTAGGATGCTCTGCTAACAGTGCTAAATAGCTTGCGCGTCTACAGATACTTTCTAACAAATCTGTCACTCTGGTTAAGGTAATATCAGAGTTTTGCATTTGCCCTGCCTGTGAAATCACATGTGGCATCACAGCATCAAAGCGCTGACGACTTAACTCAGGCAATTGTTTGTACCGACTGCTTTGGTGCAAAATATTTAAACGGCGATATGTTTCATGGGATTCTGCAAAGCCTATGTTGTCTAAGACCTTGATTGAATCGATTTCACTAATAGAGGCATTCCAAATAGACTTTTCTGCATCTAGTGCATCTTTGCTGGCATCAGCATCATCAAAGGTGGCGTCAAAATGACGCTGCACTTGCGCGCGATATTCATCTAATTTTTGTAAAAATGTTGCCCAGTTTGCATAGTTCATCGCTTTTGCGATGCGTGCTTTAGCTTCATCCGACTTCGGTAGTTCTTGGGTTTGTACGTCATCGACATACATCAAGCGATGCTCTAGGTTTCTTAAAAAGACATATGCTTCACTTAGTTCTATTACTGTTTTTTCTGGCAGTAGGCCTTTGTTTTTTAATAAATTTAATACTGATAAGGTTGGCTTAATTTGCAAGCTAACATCTTGCCCGCCACGAATTAATTGAAACACTTGCGCAATAAACTCAATTTCACGAATACCGCCACGACCTAGCTTAATGTTATCGTGCATACCTTTAGTATTCACATCGCGCTGAATCTGGATTTTTAAATCTCGCATGCTGGCAAAAGCACCAAAATCCAAATACTTACGGAACACAAAAGGTTTTAATAATCGTGATACGGCATCCCCGCCCGTTACTTCACGCCCTTTAATCCAGGCGTAACGCTCCCACTCGCGTCCATTGTTTTGGTAGTAATCTTCAAGAGCGTCTAAATTACACACGATTGCGCCTTCAGAACCGAACGGGCGTAAGCGCATATCCACGCGGAAGACAAACCCATCTTCAGTAATTTCATCTATCGCAGCAATCAGCTTTTTGGCTAAGCGTGCAAAAAAGTCCTGATTACTGACGGATTTAACGCCTTGCGTTGCTCCATCTGACTCATATGCAAAAATCAAATCAATATCGGATGAAACATTAAGCTCACCACCACCGAGCTTACCCATGCCAATCACAATCAGTTGTTGCTGTTTACCATCAGCATCCACAGGCTGACCGTAAACTGCGGCCTGCCACTCATGCAAGCATTTAATCGCCATATTGATCGTACACTCAGCCAAATGAGAAGTGGTGGTCATCACTTCTTGCAAGTCGGCTAAACCGTTCAAATCTCTTACTATCATCCTTGCCATCACTCGGCTACGCAGTAAACGCAGAGATTTTTTTAAACTATTTTCATCAGAAATTAGCTGCGAAGCTAAAAAATTTTGCATCTCACTTAAAAGATAGGCTTGATGTAGATTTTGTAACAAATCTTGCAGTAATAGCGCATCTTTTCTGAACAATCTTTCAACAAACGGACTACAAGCAAGCGCATGTAATACATGCGCCTCACCGCTAGCAGGGACGGGGTTTAGAGATAATAAATTATCGAGTGTTAGCATAAGATTTTTCATGTAATATGGCGTAGTTACAAATACGTAACAACTTACTTTTAATGGTTATCTATCTTTTATTATTTAGATATCCTTGAACCAAATTATAAACGGGTCACAAAGATTTAAGGGGATTTTAAGCATGTCAATCGAATCAGTTCTTCACGAAAACCGCGTTTTTGAGCCTAGTGCAGACTTTGTTAAAAAAGCTAACGTCTCCGGCATGGCTGCCTATCATCAGCTCTGTGCAGAAGCTGCCGCTGATTATGAAGGTTTTTGGGCAAAGCTAGCGCGTGAATTACTGGTATGGAGCAAACCCTTTACCAAAACACTGAATGAAGAAAACGCACCATTTTACAAATGGTTTGAAGATGGTGAACTTAACGTTTCTGCCAACTGCTTAGATAAACACTTAAACACTATCCCAAACAAAGTCGCTATTATTTTTGAAGGTGATGACGGCAACACTAAAGAGGTCACCTATCAAGACTTGTATCATCAAGTTTGCCAATTCGCGAATGGCTTAAAAAAGCTCAACCTTAGTGTGGGTGACCGCGTAATTATCTATTTACCAATGGGCATTGAGGCTGTTGTTGCCATGCAAGCTTGCGCACGCATCGGCCTGATTCACTCTGTCGTATTTGGCGGTTTTTCTGCTAAAAGCTTAAACGAGCGCATTATTGATGCTGGCGCTAAAGCTGTCATCACTTCCGACGGACAATTCCGTGGTGGTAAAACGTTGCCATTAAAATCAGCAGTTGACGAAGGCATTGCAATGGGCGGCTGTGAGGCCATTGAGAATGTTGTTGTACTGAAAAAAACTGGGCTAGATATTGCATGGAACAGCAATAATATTTGGTGGCATGACTTGATTGCCGATGTGGCAGACACATGTGAACCTGTGATGGTAAGTGCAGAGCATCCGCTATTTTTACTCTACACTTCAGGTTCTACTGGTAAACCAAAGGGGGTACAACACAGCTCTGCTGGCTACTTACTACATGCCATGAACACCATGCGCTGGACCTTTGATATTCATGAAAATGATGTATTTTGGTGTACAGCTGATGTGGGTTGGATTACAGGCCACTCTTACGTTGCATATGGTCCACTTGCCATGGGTGCCACACAAATCATTTTTGAAGGTATTCCAACTTATCCAAATGCTGGCCGTTTTTGGCAAATGATAGAAAAACACAAAGTTTCTATCTTCTATACTGCACCAACGGCTATCCGTTCATTAATTAAAGCTTCTGAAACCACGCCAGAAGTCGCCCCAAAAAATTACAACTTATCTAGCCTGCGCTTGCTAGGTTCAGTAGGTGAGCCAATCAACCCAGAAGCATGGATGTGGTATTTTGAACAGGTTGGCGGCAGCCGCTGCCCGATTGCGGATACTTTCTGGCAAACAGAAACAGGCGGCCATGTGATTACACCACTACCAGGCGCTACTGCACTAGTGCCTGGCTCATGCACCTTACCTTTCCCTGGTATTGATATTGATGTGGTAGATGAAACAGGTAAAGACGTACCTTGGGGCACTGGTGGTTTATTAGTCATTAAGAAACCATGGCCTTCTATGATACGTACTATCTACAACGACCCAGAGCGCTACATCACCAGCTACTACCCAGTGGATTTAGGCGGAAAAATTTACCTAGCAGGCGATGGCGCAATTCGCGATGCTAAAACAGGCAACTTCACCATCATGGGCCGTATCGATGATGTATTAAACGTATCTGGCCACCGCCTAGGCACTATGGAAATTGAATCTGCGTTAGTAGCAAACCACTTGGTTGCTGAAGCCGCCGTAGTCGGCAAGCCACACGATGTAAAAGGCGAATCGGTCGTGGCTTACGTGGTGCTAAAAGGTGCGCGTCCGGAGGGTGATGACGCGAAGAAAATCGTGGCAGAGCTACGCGAATGGGTGGGTAAAGAAATTGGCCCAATTGCTAAACCTGATGAAATCCGCTTTGGCGACAACTTACCGAAAACACGCTCGGGTAAAATTATGCGTAGATTGTTACGTACATTAGCAAGAGGTGAAGAAATTACTTCGGACATTTCTACATTAGATAATCCAGCCATTTTGGATCAGTTAAAAGAAGTGGTGAAATAATGAAATTACGGCGGATGATACCTTCATCAATCCGCCGTATTTTGGTGTTAATTTTAGGCACCACTAAAAAATACTAACATCATGATTTTATTATATATTTGATTTATAAAATTTTATTAGGATTCACAAATGACGCATTTAAAACCGTCAAATAGGATGCCTACTTTACGTTAGGCACTAAGATGAAAAAGATAATTTTGCTACTTTCTCTTATGACTCTTCTCGTCAGTTGCAGTAGCCACAAAACAGAAGGTGTAAAAGAAGCTGAGGGAGAAACACCTGTAAAAGTTGTTATTTGTGGCGCTGGCGAATCTAACTGCTTTGTTGCCGCACGATTCAAAGACCTTGATGGATGTGAAAGCCACAAAAGATGGGCAGAAATGTTATGTGACACTCAGTCAAACCCAGAAAAGATGGTCTGCGAGAAAGATAATGGTGCAAAAGTCACTTATGCATATTGCACCCTTTAATAACGTGCCTAACCCATCATTCAAGCGGGACGCCTAACGGCGCCCCTTGTATCTTACCAACAACTCAGAAATGAGTTAAATTGCTCTGACGCGAAGAGCCGGGAGAAGGGATGCTGAGCGCGCCCCAAGGCCTTAGAGC
>Ga0160183_109190_pt1 | contig 10655 bp, 9 predicted proteins | sample met14sb_FD_108562 | JGI IMG/M metagenome (GOLD analysis project Ga0160183, IMG submission 108562) | Synthetic bacterial communities of pure cultures from sediment of Lake Washington, USA, under high oxygen condition - MT... | ecosystem: Engineered > Modeled > Simulated communities (microbial... >...
CGGATATCAACATGCCCAATGCGGAAGCAGTAATGATGAGAGCGATATCTCTTTGCCTGGTTAAACTGCGATTGAACTGAAATTGATTGAGTAAATATGCCGTTGCTAATGGTGCGAGCGTATTGGTGCAGGCAACGGCAAGTGCTGATATAAACGGCACGCCGAGTGATACTTCTATAAAGGTGGCTGCGCTAAAAATAGCGGGCAAGCTGAGGTAGCCCCAGCGCATAATCGCACCTGCAGCGATGCCCGTTGGCAGCCAAATGGGGGTGATGATTGATTCTTTGTACGGTACCATCAGTCCGAGTTTAGCCGTCACATAGTAGGCTAATGCTACCAGCACAAATTTGGCGATAACTGAATTGATATGTGTGAACATACTTATACCTTGACGTTCATTCTCTCCGACACGCCTTAATTAAGATCAAGTCCTGCTTGTACCAATTCTGCCGCACGTAACACAGCCCGTGCTTTATTTTGCGTTTCAGTCCATTCGCTTTGCGGTACAGAATCTGCCACGATACCTGCACCTGCCTGCACATATAACCTATTATTTTTAATGACACCTGTTCTAATGCCAATGGCAACATCCATGTCGCCATTAAAACCCAAATAGCCCACAGCACCTGCATAAATGCCGCGTTTACTTGGCTCTAGTTCATCAATAATTTCCATTGCCCGTACTTTTGGTGCGCCAGAAACTGTGCCGGCCGGAAACGTGGCTTTAATTACATCAATTGCATCCATGCCCGGTTTCAGCTGGCCTTCTACGTTGCTGACAATATGCATGACGTGTGAGTAACGCTCGATCATCATATTGTCTGTCACTTTAACTGAACCCGTGATTGCAACGCGGCCAACATCATTACGGCCCAAATCCATTAACTGGACATGCTCTGCACGCTCTTTTGGATCCGCTAACAGTTCTACTGATAATGCTAAATCCTGTTCGCGCGTTGCACCGCGCGGGCGCGTTCCTGCAATTGGGCGCGAGGTGACGACCCCATTATCTAAACGCACTAGAATTTCAGGCGAGGCACCCACCACATGATGATTGCCCATATCATAATAAAACATATAAGGTGATGGGTTTAAGCTGCGCAAGGCGCGATAAAGCGATAACGGCGGTGCAGTGAATTCCTGTGACATGCGCTGGCTTAACACCACTTGCATAATGTCACCATCGATAATATAACTTTGTGCTTTTTTAACCGCAGCTTTAAAGTTTTCTTCGCCAAATTCAGAAGTTGCTTGTGTGCTAGTGCTAGCACTGGCAGTTGGAATATCCGCCGTTTTACGCAGCATTTGTATCAGCTCGCTTAAACGATTACGCGCTTTTTCATATGCATTGGCATCAGTGGGATTGGCGTACACAATAAAATACAGTTTGCCGCTTAAGTTATCCACCACCGCGATTTCTTCAGAAACCATCAGTAACACATCAGGTGTACCAATTGCATCGGGTTTAGATGTCTTGGCCAAGCGTTTTTCAATATAGCGAATAGTTTCATAACCGAAATAACCCGCTAAGCCACCTGTAAAACGCGGTAATCCTGCATAAGGCGGCGTTTTAAATCGTGCTTGGAAAGATTTGACAAAATCGAGCGGATTCACATTTTCGTGCGATTCTACAACGGCATTATTCTCAATCACTTGCACATCAAAACCATGCGCTTCAATACGTATTTTGGCTGGTAAGCCAATAATTGAATAGCGGCCAAAGCGTTCACCGCCTTGCACACTTTCTAATAAATAAGAAAATGGCTGATTGGCTAGTTTGAGATAAAGTGAAAGTGGTGTATCAAGATCCGCAAATGTTTCCAGAACAAGTGGAATGCGGTTATAACCTTGCGCGGCAAGCGCGTTGAATTCGGCTTGGTTAATGGTCGTTACTGCAGGCGTAATCATATGTCTTCCTAATCATTTTTCTACTGTTTTTATAGCGTTAAGTTAATGCGTAACGCAATGTCATTATTGTGGCGAATCCAGGCGGAAGCTCGATTTCAATCTAGCGTTTCGCCAATTATTCGCTTCGCCAATAAGGGCGCCAATAGTGAAAATGATTGTTTCGAAAAGTCATATTTATTAATTCATTAAAATTTTAGTTAACCCGCTTAAATCGTCAATTATTGCATCTACCATCGTTACCTCAATCGGTATGCCTTGATTGTAACCGTAAGACATGGTAACAATCGGACACCCCGCGGCTCGTGCTGCCGCAATATCAGTGTTTGAATCACCTACTAATAAAGCGTTTGTTGTTAATACACCCAATTTTGCACAAATATATTGCAGTTGCATAGGGTCTGGCTTCTTTTTTTGGCAAACTATCACCAGAAACAACCAATTCAAAAAAATCGATTAATCCGCTTGCCTGTAATAAAGGCAGCGTAAATCTTTCCGGTTTGTTGGTCACGCAGGCCATCTTAAAATCTTTGGACTTAACCGCTCGCAGGCCAGAAATGACGCCATGGTATGGCAAACTTTTTGTGACATTGTTGGCATAATGTACAAAAAAAGCCGCTTGTGCTTGCTCTAGTAATGTTGCATCAGATTCATCATGTAAATTATCTGTTAAACAACGCTTAATCAGTGCATCTACACCTGCGCCAATGTAGTCAGTTATTCGGCTGATGGGTAATTTATTTAAGCCCAAATCAGTCAGTGCCAAGTTCATAGCTTCTGCAATTTGCGGCGCGGTATCGATCAGCGTACCGTCAAGGTCAAACATCACCAGCTTGACCTTGAATTGCTTATCCGCCGTTTTTTTGCAAATGTATTACTTTAAGCTAGAAAATTAAACGGTCGCTAAAGCCGCACGCATTTCGCCTACGATCGTGTTGTAACGATTTTTGTCAGAGTCCAATGGTTTGCTGAAAATGGCAGAGCCTGCAACAAATGTATCAGCGCCTGCGCGTGCAATTTCTGCAATATTTTGAGCGTTTACGCCGCCGTCCACTTCTAACCAGATTTCACGGCCTGTTTGTGCGGTGTAAGCATCGATTTTTGCACGTGCTAAACGTAGTTTGTTTAAGGTTTCCGGAATGAATTTCTGGCCGCCAAAACCAGGGTTAACCGACATTAATAACACCATATCGACTTTATCCAATACATGGTCTAAATAATGCAGCGGTGTTGCCGGATTGAATACCAAGCCAGATTTACAGCCTAAATCGCGAATCATCGCTAGTGAGCGGTCGATATGTTTAGAGGCTTCCGGATGGAATGTAATAATGTTCGCGCCTGCTTTGGCAAAGTCTGGAATGATACGATCCACTGGCTCTACCATTAAATGTACATCAATAATACCGCCAACGCGCGCTGCAGTTTCACGAATCGCTTCGCACACCAATGGCCCGATGGTTAAGTTTGGCACATAGTGATTATCCATGACATCAAAGTGCACTAAGTCTGTGCCCGATGTAATCACATCGTCGATTTCCTGACCAAGCTTGGCAAAGTTAGCGGATAAAATACTTGGGGCGATTCTAAAAGTTTTACTCATGGCTATAATTTCCTAACAAGTCATCTAAATTAATGGCTAAAGCGTTATTTTAACGCCATTTTACGCTTTTAAGAAATGCGCTTTTCTTTAAGATAACTTGCTTAACATAAGCTGATACTTCAAAATTACATAATGCAGCTTTATACAATTGGTGTTAACCACACCACTGCCCCTATTTCCATTCGTGAGCATGTCGCGTTTAATCCAGATGTTTTGCGTCATGCACTCAGCGATTTAACCGCGCAGAACGTGGCTGAGGCGGCGATTTTGTCTACTTGTAACCGCACGGAAATCTACGTGCAGACCAACACGCCAGAACCAATCGTCAATTGGTTGGCCAATTATCATCGTTTAGATTTCAATAATATTCAGCCCTATACTTATACCTTGAGCAATCAGGAAGCGGTAAAACATGCGTTTCGCGTGGCATCTGGTTTAGATAGCATGGTGTTAGGCGAGCCGCAAATTCTGGGGCAGTTCAAGCAATCCGTTAAAATCGCGCAAGATGCCGGTACTTTAGGAACGCTTTTACATAAATTGTTTCAGCGCACATTTGAAGTCGCCAAAGAGGTGCGCACCAATACTGACATCGGTGGCAGTTCCATTTCAATGGCAGCCGCTACGATTAAGCTAGCACAGCGAATATTTGGTGACATCAGCCAGCAGAAAATATTGTTTATTGGTGCTGGCGAGATGATAGAGCTGTGCGCAGATCATTTTGCCGCGCAAAAGCCAAAATCCATGACCATTGCGAATCGCACGATTGAGCGCGGCTTGCAACTGGCCAATAAAGTTGGTGGTCATGCGATTCTGCTAAATGATTTGCCGGGGTATTTTTCTGAATTCGATATTGTCATTACCAGTACCGCCAGCCAATTGCCGATTGTGGGCTTGGGTATGGTAGAGCGTGCAATTAAAACACGCCGTCATCGCCCGATGTTTATGGTGGATTTAGCTGTTCCACGTGATATTGAGCCGGAAGTCGCACAGTTGGACGATGTTTTTTTGTATACCGTGGATGATTTGGCACAAGTGGTGGCGGATGGCATGGAAAATCGTCAGGAAGCAGCGGTTAATGCGGAATTAATCGTAGCCGCGCGCGTTGAAGGCTTTATGCAATGGTTTAAAAAACGTGATGCGGTTCCGACCATTAAAGCCTTGCGCGACCAAGCCGAAGCAGTACGAAAGACTGAACTGGGGAAAGCACTTAAGCTGATTCAAAAGGGGGAAAGTGCCGAGGTTGTTTTGGAGGCGCTCAGTAATGCCTTAACCAATAAATTTTTGCACGCCCCTAGTCATTTACTCAATCAAACGCACGGCGATGAACACGCAAGGATTGAACAAATCGTCCGCCAGCTTTACCAAATTAAACACTAAAAGAAGTATTGAATGAAACCCGGTATATTATGAAACCTAGCATGATTAGAAAGCTCGCCACTTTAAGCGAGCGTTTAGAAGAAATAAACCGCCTGATGAGTAGTGAGGGCGTGACCAATAATATGGATGCCTACAGAAAGCTTACGCAGGAGCACGCGGAGATTACACCGATTGTTGAGCAGTATCACGCATTTGAACAGGCTGAGGCAGATATTGCCGAAGCACAGCAAATGTTAAGTGATCCTGATATGAAGGAGTTTGCCCAAGAAGAAATCGATGCAGGCAAAATCAAGCTGGAAACGGTTGAAATGGAATTGCAGAAACTATTGCTGCCTAAAGACCCCAATGACGACAAAAATATCTTCCTGGAGATCCGTGCAGGCACTGGCGGCGATGAATCTGGTTTGTTTGCAGGCGATTTATACCGTATGTATTCGCGCTACGCAGAACGTCAAAAGTGGCGCGTGGAAATCATGTCTGCCAACGAAGGTGAGATGGGCGGCTACAAGGAAATCATCGCTAAAATTGAAGGTTACGGTGCGTATTCTAAATTGAAATTCGAAAGTGGCGGTCACCGCGTACAACGTGTGCCTGACACTGAAACGCAAGGTCGTATCCATACATCCGCTTGCACAGTTGCTGTTCTGCCAGAAGCTGACGAAATTGATGATGTGGTCATTAATCCAGCCGATATTCGTATCGATACTTATCGGGCATCAGGTGCTGGTGGGCAACATATTAATAAAACCGATTCTGCTGTGCGTATTACGCATAATCCAACAGGTATTGTGGTGGAATGTCAGGAAGGTCGTAGCCAGCATGCGAATAAAGCTCAGGCGATGGCTGTACTTGCTGCACGCATTAAATCTAAACAAGTGGATGCGCAAAATAGTGCAATCGCTAGTGAGCGTAAAAGCCTAATTGGCTCTGGCGATAGAAGTGAGCGCATTCGTACCTACAACTATCCGCAAGGCCGCATCACCGATCATCGCATCAACTTAACGTTGTATAAGATTGATGCGATTACCGAAGGTGATATGGATGAGTTGATTAGTGCGTTATCTGCAGAACATCAGGCAGATTTGCTGGCGAGCTTGGGTGAAGATAATTAACTTAAATCATCAGAAGACTATTTAAATCATGGCTGTTAAATCTCATGTAGATGCAAATTATCGTTTTATTGCGGCATATCAAGAAATCAATGTTCGTATCGCACAACGTCAACAAGCACTGACCTTATATGTTATGTTAACGGTCAGTTTGCTGGCAGCAATTGTTGCATTAAAACCCTCTGCAGGCAGCAACACACTGCCAATTGAATGGCTAGTTTTAGGATTTTCAGTCGCGTCTATTTGCTTGGTTTTTCTGAATGTAATGGCTGAGCGGGCAATTGCAAATCTTCGGCGTTTTCTCTATGAGCTGGAAAAACTGGATAGCGCAAATGAAAGCTTACCTAGCTATCATGCAGATCCAGAATGGACGCTTGTCGCCAACAAAGCCAGACGATTCCATTTGTTTGCCGCTGCCGTGTTAGTGGCTGGGGGAAACGCAATTGGTATGGGAGCAACTATTGCTATCTATCCAGAACGAATTGCCGCCTATCCGGTGATCATTTGGGTTAATTTAAGTGTTGCTTTGATTTCCATTATCGCTTTACTTATTATCCCTAGATGGAGCTTTAGAACTACATAAACTTAATGCACAGTTACAGTGATTTTTTAAGTTTTCTATTCTTTAATATCCAGCTCCTGAATCTTCCGCGTTAGAGTGTTGCGCCCCATACCAAGTTGATTGGCCGCTTCAATACGACGGCCATCGGTATGTTGCAGGGCTTTAATAATCATCACGCGCTCAAAATCTTTGGTGCGCGCTTCCAGTACATTTTGCTCGCCACGATTCAATGCGTCAGATACCTCTTGCGCCAAGGCTTCTTGCCATGAGCTCGCACTGATGGTTTTGCTGGTGTCCTCTTTTAATTCTGGCGGTAAATCTACAACGTCCACGCTTTGACCCGGCGCCATCACGGTTAACCAGTGGCATACATTTTCCAGTTGGCGAACGTTGCCGCTCCAGTTAACTGCGGTTAGATAGCGCAGCGCAGCGGCCGATAGCTGTTTCGGCTCTACACCCAGCTGAATCGCACTTTGCGTTAAAAAATGTTTTGTCAAATGTGGTATATCTTCGCGACGTTCGCGCAGTGGTGGGAGCCGCAAGCGAATGACATTTAAACGGTGGAATAAGTCTTCGCGGAACAAGCCTAGCTTCACACGCTCTTCTAAATCCTGATGGGTAGCGGCAATCACGCGCACGTTGACTTTGATTGGTTGGTGGCCGCCCACCCGATAAAATTGGCCGTCACTTAACACGCGCAATAGACGAGTTTGTAAATCGGCTGGCATATCGCCAATCTCGTCTAAAAATAATGTACCGTTATCCGCTTGCTCAAAACGTCCACGGCGCGAGGCTGCTGCGCCTGTGAATGCGCCACGTTCATGGCCGAATAATTCAGACTCTAATAAGTCTTTTGGAATTGCTGCGGTATTAATGGCGATAAATGGTTTTTCTGCACGCGGACTGTGTTTGTGCAATGCGCTGGCGACCAACTCTTTACCACTGCCCGATTCACCATTGATTAACACTGTTGCGTGTGAGCGACTTAACCTGCCAATGGCCCGAAAAACCTCTTGCATGGCTGGTGCTTGACCAATGATTTCAGGTGTTTCTTCCAAAGCTACCGTTTCAACGGCTTGGCGCATGCTTTCTTCTACTGCGCGCTTAATCACGTCAATGGCTTGATCGACATCGAAAGGTTTGGCTAGATATTCAAATGCACCGCCTTGAAAAGCTGCTACTGCGCTCTCTAAGTCAGAATAGGCTGTCATGATGATGACTGGAATTTCAGGATAACGCTGTTTGATCTCACTTAAAAAATCCAAGCCAGAACCGTTTGGCATGCGGATATCACTGACCACAACTTGTGGCTGTTCGCGGTTTAAAGCGTTAAGTGCTTCGGCGACAGAAGAAAAAGTTTTGAACTCTAAATCTGTACGTGCTAAGGCTTTTTCGAACACCCAGCGAATCGATTTATCATCGTCTAAAATCCAAATTGGTTTCATATTTCTCTCATAAAATTGTTTAACTCTTTTACTTTAGGCCTTATTCAATCAATGATCACTGCACAATATTGGCATATTTCATTGCCGATGTTTCAACGGGCAGTAATATCGTAAAGCAGGTTTTACCAGGCTGACTTTCGCAATCAATCATGCCATGGTGTTGTGTCACAAAAGTCTGTGCCAGAGCAAGCCCCAAACCGCTTCCACCTTCACGCCCAGTCACCAGCGGATAAAAAATCTTATCCTTTATATCGGCAGAGATGCCGGGTCCATTATCAATAATTTGTAATTTGATTGCGACTCGATAACGTTTTTTTGCTAAGGTCACTTGGCGTTCGGCACGTGTTTTTAAAACTATCTCGGCATCGCTTGTGCCATTAGATTGCATCGCCTGTACGGCATTGCGTGCAATATTCAACACAGCTTGAATCAGTTTTTCGCGATCACCAATCAAATCGGGCAAACTGGTATCATAATCGCGGCGCACTTTGATGTTGTTGGGTGATTCTGCCAACAATAAGCTACGCACGCGTTCTAATACTTCATGAATATTGGTTGGCTCATATTTGGGTACACGATGCGGCACCAGCAATCTGTCCATCAAGCTTTGCAGTCTATCCGCTTCTTTGATAATGACCTGCGTATATTCGCGCAAACTTGGGTTAGGTAACTCATGTTCCAACAATTGCGCTGCACCGCGTAAACCACCAAGCGGGTTACGGATTTCATGTGCTAAATTACGTAATAATTCAGAGTTGGCTTGTTGCTGAATCAGCATACGCTCTTCACGCGCTATGCGTAATTGCTGATCCATCTGCTGGAATTCTAGTAACAGACTTGCTTGGCTCATTTCAACTGGTGTTACCGTGCAGGTGACTGCAAATGATTGTTGGCGCACGGTGGTAATGGCAAACTCATGTTCGCGATAAGGGCTATCATTTTTAACCGCATTATCAATGGCCAACTGTAATATTTCGCAATGCAAAAATACTTCTGAAATATAACTGCCGGATATTTGCGTTGCGCTTAAGGCAAATAAAATTTCAGTGCTGGGATTTGCATAGACCACTTGATGTGATTGATTCAGCAGTATCACCGCAGTGGCGAGGTGTTCTAAACCAGAAAAGCCTGAGGGAATATTCTGAACCATGAGTTAAATACTACAGCAATTAAATAATTGCTTGTATATAAGCAAGAGCTAAGCCAGCTTTAAATACGTTTTAAAAAAATTAATTAATGGCGTTAATTTCTTTGGTCAGTAACTCAATGTTGCGTTGATGAACATCAACATCGTCTTTTAAAGCTTTCATTTTTTCTTCGAATTTCGCAACGTTGCGGAAGGTTTTGCCATTGGCAGCTTTGTAAACTTCGGGTTTGGATTCACCTTCAGCATATGCCTCTTTCGCCTTGGCAAGAGCCTGTTTTTCAGCCTCAAGCTCAGCTTGTAAAATATCTTTACGTTTGCCGTCACGCTGATTTTGTGTGCCTGCATCTACTTTAGGGAAGTTTGCGGGAGTTGCTGTCTTTGCTTGCGGAGCGCGGTTTGTCGAGCGGTTAGCTTCGCTACCACCACTGCCAAAATTAGTGTCCGCAGGCTCTAAATCTAGTTTCTTGGCGCCTTTGAGTTTTACGTTTGAATACGTAACACGACCTTCAGAATCTACATGTTTATAGATTTCAGCATGCACTAAATTAGGCACGATTAATGTCGATAAAATAATGCTTAAAAGTGATAGTTGTTTATTCATGGCAATAGTTTAGATGAGACTGTTGTAGTTAGCAACGAGCTATTTGTGATTGTGGTTGACTGTGGTTTTTTGTGAGGTATGGCCACTGTAAATTGTGATTGCGGTTAAAAAATAATAAAGGGCGACCGAAGTCGCCCTTTATTGGTGCATGCATTAATTAACAGCTATGTTGGATTAACAACTGTAGTACAGATCAAACTCAACTGGATGTGGAGTTTGGCGTAATTTAGTCACTTCTTCCATTTTTAATGCAATGTAAGAGTCGATCCAATCCTCAGAGAACACGCCACCACGAGTTAAGAACTCGCGATCTTTATCCAAATACTCTAACGCTTGCTCCAGTGAAGTGCAGACTGTTGGGATTAATGCATCTTCTTCTGGAGGTAGATGGTACAAATCTTTAGTTGCTGGCTCACCTGGGTGAATTTTGTTTTGTACGCCATCAAGACCTGCCATTAGCAATGCAGAGAATGCCAGGTATGGGTTAGCAATCGGATCTGGGAAACGCGCTTCAACACGGCGGGCTTTATCAGAATGTACAAATGGAATACGGATAGCAGCAGAACGGTTTTTAGCAGAGTAAGCTAATTTTACCGGTGCTTCATAGTGTGGAACCAAGCGTTTATATGAGTTAGTGCCAGGGTTCGTAATAGCATTTAATGCACGCGCATGTTTGATAATGCCGCCGATGTAATATAAAGCAAATTCACTGAGGCCGGCATAACCGTCGCCAGCAAATAGGTTCTTGCCATCTTTCCATACAGATTGGTGTACGTGCATACCAGAACCGTTATCGCCAAACATTGGTTTAGGCATGAAAGTAGCTGTTTTGCCATACGCATGTGCAGTATTTAACACCACATATTTTAAGATTTGTGTCCAATCAGCGCGTTGCGTTAATGTGGCAAA
>Ga0160183_103240_pt1 | contig 10515 bp, 10 predicted proteins | sample met14sb_FD_108562 | JGI IMG/M metagenome (GOLD analysis project Ga0160183, IMG submission 108562) | Synthetic bacterial communities of pure cultures from sediment of Lake Washington, USA, under high oxygen condition - MT... | ecosystem: Engineered > Modeled > Simulated communities (microbial... >...
GACGATTTTTTAAAGAAAAAAGTATTTCCTGGGTACGGGACAGAACATCCAGTGTAGATACTGTTAGCGTAATCCTACGCGGTGACGTGTTGCCAAGTGTTGAATCAAAACGCTTCTCCCGCTACGGCCGACAACCTGATCGAAGAATAGCGCGTCAGCCGCTACCAATACGATAGCGACAACCGCCTGATTCGCGCCCAAACGCCGAATGGCACGACGCAATACCGCTACGGCGCCCTTGAGCCAGCGCAACCGCATCTAACCAAGTTGAAAAACTAGCCGACGCCGGGCGAGTAATTACCGGAAATGAATCCTTGTACTGTGACTGTGTGCCTATGGCAGAATGGCGTTAACTAATTTTTAAAGGGATAGTCGTATGTTGTTAGCCAGATTACTGCCAGTTTTTTTTGCCTCGTTGTTGGCTGCGTGCGCAGAGGTGCCTGAGCAACCGGCTCCGCCACCGCCAACAGTCGTTGAGCTAACGCTAAACAGCACCGCCTCAATTAACCCCGACGCCGACGGTAAAGCCTCGCCGGTGGTGTTAAGAATTTACGAATTGCGGGAGAAAAGTGGTTTTAACGGTGCCGATTTTTTTGCCATATTCGATAAAGAGCAGGCTACTTTGGCCTCCGATCTGGTACGCAAACAAGAGTTGGTGATAAAGCCCGGCGAGAACAAATCCTTGCGGATCGAGCCGGCTGCGGATACCCGGGTATTAGGGTTTTTTGCGGCTTTTCGTAAATTGGATAATGCCGGCTGGCGCACTTTGACCGAGTTGAAGGCTCATCAGAACAATGCGGTGTTACTGAAGCTGGATGCCAATAGTCTAACCGTGACCAATACGCCAACGGAACCCGCACCCGCAGCACCTAAAGAAGATTAAGTGGGGAATAACGATAGGGGCTATGGGTTAGCTTTTAGTCCCTGAGCGGTTTAAGCAATTAAAAAACCGGCACCACCAGCACAAACACGAACGCGATTAAGGTCCAAATCACGATCTTGGTTTTTAAGGGCGTGTTGAACCACAGGGTTTTCAACGCAGCTCTCAGGGCTTGTGGGCGGTCTTCGGCGGCGCGAATGCGTTTAAGCGTACCTTTTAGCGTCAGGCTTTCCTGCTTTTGCTGTTCTGCGTACAGCAATTCGTCGAGCTGGGAATAAAACACGTCGCAACTCGGACATTTAAATGCCTCGCCCAACCTGGGCTGGCCGCATTGCGGGCAGTTTTTCATTTTCGCTCCTGAAAAACTCGATTGCCTTGATGACGAGCATCAAGGCAATCCAGGAAACATTTACGCGGCGATACCGTTATGTCTGAGCAGGGCGTCGATATTGGGTTCTCGGCCGCGGAAGTTTTTGAATAAGGTCATCGCATCGCTGCTGCCGCCTTGCTCCAGGATGTTGTGCAGGAAAGACTCACCTGTATCGCGGTCGAAAATGCCTTTCTCTTCGAACAAGGAAAATGCGTCCGCCGACAACACTTCCGCCCATTTGTAACTGTAATAACCGGCGGCGTAACCACCAGCGAAAATATGCGAGAAGCTATGGGCGAAACGGTTGAATTCCGGTACCTTGACCACGGCTACCTGGTCACGCACCTGTTTGAGGATGGTATAAATTTGTCCGCCCTTGGCCGGAGCGTAATCCCGATGCATCTTGAAATCGAATAGACTGAATTCCAGTTGCCGCACCATCATCATGCCGGCTTGGAAGTTTTTTGCCGCCAACATTTTGTCGTACAACGTATCGGGCAGCGGTTCACCGGTTTGATAATGACCGGAGATTAAGCCCAGCGCTTCTTTTTCCCAGCACCAGTTTTCCATGAATTGGCTGGGCAGTTCTACCGCATCCCACTCGACGCCGTTGATGCCCGAGACACCGAGGTGATCGATCTGGGTCAACATGTGATGCAGACCGTGGCCGAATTCGTGAAACAGCGTTTCCACTTCGTCGTGGGTCAGCAAGGCCGGGTCGTTGCCAGTCGGCGGGGTAAAGTTGCAGGTTAAATACGCCACCGGTGTTTGTAGTGCATCGCCGACTTTTTTACGGCAGACGCAGTCGTCCATCCAGGCGCCGCCGCGCTTTTTGGCGCGGGCGTATAAGTCCAGGAAGAAGCGGCCGCGCAATTGGCCGTGTTTATCCAGGATTTGATAAAAGCGGGCGTCGGGGTGCCAGGTGTCGAAGTCTTTGATTTCGCTGATTTGCAGGCCATAGAGTTTCTCGACGATGGCAAACAGGCCGGGCACAACTTTGTTGTCGGGGAAATAGGCTTTCACTTCTTCTTGCGACAATTGGTAGAAGTGCTGGCGCATTTTTTCCGAGTAATAACCGATGTCCCAGGCTTGCAAGTCGTTTAGGCCGTGCTCGGCGGCAGCAAACTCTTTCAATTCAGTCAAATCCCGGCGGGCTTGGCGCCAGGATTTGTCGGCCAAATCTTCCAGAAACTTCACCACGTCGTCGGTGGATTTGGCCATTTTAGTAGCCAGCGAATATTCGGCGTAGTTGTTAAAGCCCAGCAATTGGGCTTTCTCGTGGCGCAACGCCAGGATTTGTTCCATCAATTCGGAATTGTCCCATTGCCCGGCATGCGGGCCTTGATCGGAGGCTCGGGTGCAGAATGCCTCATAATGTTCGCGGCGCAGTTCGCGGTTGTCGGCGTAGGTCATCACCGCCAGATACGACGGGAATTGCAGGTTGATCAACCAGCCATCCTTGCCTTCCGCTTCGGCGGCTTGTTTGGCTTGGGCCAGAGCCGATTCCGGCAGGCCGGCCAAATCGTCGAGATGGGTAATCTGTTTGTGCCAGGCGTTGGTGGCGTCCAGTAAATGTTCTTCGTATTGACTGGCTAGTTTCGATAATTGCTGGTTGATCTCTTTATAACGCGCCTGTTGTTCGGGCGGTAAATCCACGCCGGACAAATGAAAGTCGCGCAGGGCGTTGTTGACGATTTTTTTGTTGGGCGCGGTCGAGCTTGGCAAAGTCCGCGCTGTCGCGTATGGCTTGGTAGGCCTCGTACAAGGCGCGGTTTTGGCCGGTTTCTGTGGCGTATTCGCTGAGTTTGCCGAGGCAGGCATTGTAGGCATCACGCATCGCTTCACTGTTGACTACCGAATTCATGTGGCTGACCGGCGACCAAGCCTTGTTCAAGCGGTCTTCGGCGGCTTCGATCGGTTCGATCAGATTTTGCCAGGTGTAAGGTCCGCCGGCTTGCAGTTGCCGGTCTATGGTTTGCCGGGCTTCGGTGAGTAGCTGGCTGATGGCCGGCTCCACGTGTTCGGGCAGGATTTTAGAAAATTGCGGTAGTTCGGTGTTTTCGAGCAAAGGATTGGTCATGTCGGTAGCCAGTCTGATATGAATATCGGGAAAATTAGGATAATAAATGCATGGCGGCGTTGACCCGATTTTGGGCTTTTTTCAACACCATCAAGGAAAAATCAGGGTTGAGTTTACCGTGATTTAGTTTGCTGTAAGACGGAATCGAGTTGATATAAGGCAGATCTCGGGCATTGCCGGAACCGAAATAGCTGTGCAATTTGGCGAGGATGACGATGTCGGTCATCGTTAGTTCAGGGCCGCTGTCGTACAGCCAGTTTTCTGCTTGATGCGGAATGTTGCCCAGTTGTTCGGGAAAACCCAACGTGTGCAGCATCAGCACACCGACCGGGCCGCGTAAATAGGGCAGCGCGGTTTTTAGTTCCTGAAAGCTGGGGCCGCCGTCGGGAAATTGTTCAGCAAAATGCAGTAAGGGAATCGCGCCGATGTCGGCAATCAAACCGCCCAGCAGGGCGTCTTCCGGGTTGATGTTGCTGCACTCCTGGGCTAAGACAAAGCTTAAACTTGAGACATACAGGCTGTTTTTCCATAAGGCCTGCATGCCTTTCATGAGTTCCGGGTCGGTGCAACTGAATAATTGTTTCATGCTGATGCCCATCACCAAATTCCGCGTCGCATTCAGGCCGATGCGAGCTACCGCGTCATGGCAATTGTTGATCGGTATTTCCGTGGCATATAAGGGGCTGTTCGCCACCTGGATTAATTTCGCCACGATAGGCGGGTCCAGCTGAATAATCTCTGCGGCCCCGCGGATGCCGATGTCTTTTTGCACCGCATCTTTTAGTTTCAGGGCGACATCCGGTAAGGAAGGCAGGCGCAGTTTGTTTTCCCGATAGGCTTGGGCGAAGCTGTTGAAAAAGCGGCTGCCGTTGATCGGCTCCGGCAGTTGAATATCGAGCAGTTCCACGCAATTGGCGCTTTCCTGACTTTTATCTGTCCATAAACGGTTGAGTTGGATAGGGATTTCCAAAATACGCACATCGCTGAGCGCCGTGGCGGTAGCGCCGCAACGGCTACCGCTGTTCAGCGGCAGATTGGCTAGCGTGGAATCGGCGTCGATTTGATAACGGCTATCGCTATCCGGTTGCATCGATAGTTGTCCTGCCAACAAATACAGTACGCTGTTGGTCGGTTGCCCCAGGGTAAAAAGAATTGCCCCTTTGGCGTAGGCCAAGCTGAGATGCGGTAATGAGCTTAAGGCGGCGTCATCAAGATCGCGTAAGGGTGCGAATTTTTTCAGCTGTGCGACGCTAAGCGCTTGCTGATGAGTGCTGCTGGGTTTGGATACTGAGTTGTCGGTTGGTAGGCTACTCCGGGGTTCTGCGCCAGACGGCAAGGCTTTCCGGCTTGGTTTGTTGGCGGTGGTGTTTTTTTCCAGTAGCTTGGAAAACCAATTCATCTTATGTCCTGAAAAAGTTGATGGCCTCGGCAATTTGTTGTTTTGCATCCTGTAATGCCTTCAGAGACATATCCGGCGTCAGTGCGCTATCGTCCAGTTTTTGAAAGGCAGGCAAGGTGTTGAGTGGCGGCAGTTTCTGGGTATTGGTGCCGCCGAGTTGGCTGTGAAATTTAGCTAACAGCACAACGTCATAGAGTTGCAGGCCCTGGCCGTCGTCAAAGTACCAATTTGTGGTATTGACGGGAATTTGCTGGAAACTATCGGGGAAATGCCATTTTTTCAAAATATGGGTGCCCAACAAACCTTGCAGGCAGGCGATGCTAGCCTGTAATTCTTCTTCGGTATAGCGCGACATGTCCATGCTTTCGGCAAAGGTGACAATCGGTAAGGCGCCGATGTTGTGAATGAGCCCGGCTAGTAAAGCTTCGTCGGCGTTTACTTTTCGGGTCAGTCCGGCCAGCGTGTGGCTGAGGCTGGCAATCTGGATGCTTTGTTTCCAAAGTGTCTGAATAATGTTGTTCAGTTGCCGGTTGCGGCTTCTGAACAGCTGGTGCAGGCTGATGCTGGTAACCAGGTTTTGCGTGGTTTTAAATCCTAGCCGATTCACGGCATCATGGCTGCTGGTGATGGGGTTGCTGCCGCGGTAGATCGGGCTATTTGCGACTTGAATCAGTTTGGAGGATATAACCGGGTCCAGGTTTAAAATCTTCACCGCATCGGCGATGCTGATGTCCTTTTGCAAGGCGCTACGCAAGCGCAAGGCAACATCCGGCAGGCTGGGAACATGCAGGTTGTCGGCTCTGAACGCATCGCAAAAGCTATCGAAAAAAAAGCTGTTTCGCAGCTGGGGCGGAATGCTCTTCGGGTTGATCAGCGGATTGTTGACGGGTTTGCTGCTGTGCTGCAAGTTGGACAGCGGCATGTAGATGACTTGGGTAGGCGATTTGGCTATCGCGCTGAAGGCGTGTTCGCCGGATGTTGCCAGAGGATAACAGGCTTTAAAGGTGTCGGCTTCGACCGTATAACCGGCGCCATTATTCGCTTCCAGATAGACGTTGCCAGTGTAGAGATAGCTTAATTGTTCCGCCTCGGCGCCGCGGTTAAATATGATGTCGCCGGGGTTAAAGTTTCGCATGGTCACCGGTATCGCCAGCAAGTCCGCCGCCGGTAAGTCCCCCAGCGGGATGAGCTTTTGCAGATAGCTCAAGGGCAGTTGGTTGACGGCTGCTGGAGTGGGGTTGCTCTCTGTCGGCGTTTTGTCCGGGGATTTTTTTAAAAATTTCCAGATCATGCGGCTAGGAGGAAAAGATGCTCAAAGCTTCGTGAATTTTAGTTTTGGCATCGTGCAGGATGGCCAGCGTATTTTCCGGAGACAAAGAGAAGTTTTTCAATTTGGCCGCCGCCGGAATGGCGGTAATCGCCGGCAAATCGGCGGTCGCTGTTTTGCCGATCAGGGCATGGAGTCTGGACAGGACCACTATATCGGTCACCGTCAAGGTATCGCCGCTGTTTTGAAACCAGTCGCTGGACGATTTGGCTACGTCGATGAACTCTTCGGCAAAATCCCATTCCTTCAACACTACGGCGCCGACCGGGCCTTTGATGATGGGCATGGCTTCCAGGATTTCGGCGTCATTATGGTATTCGGGTGGTAAGTTGGCGGTAAAACTTAGAAAGGGAATTACGCCGATGTCGCAGACCAGTCCGGCCAGTAAGGCATTTTCCGGATTTTGCTGCATGCTGTGGCTGGCCAGTACATGGCAGAGGCCGGACAGATAAAGGCTTTGCTTCCACAGATCTTCCAAATGATTTTTAATCAGCGGCGATTTGCTTTTGAAAATCTGCTTCATACTCAGCGCCGTTACCAGGTTGCGTGTGGCGTTTAAGCCGATACGCACCACCGCGTCTTTGCAGTTTTTCGCGGGCACGTTGGTTAGGTATAACGGGCAATTGGCGACTTCGATCAATTTTGCGGAGATGGCAGGGTCAAGCTGGATAATCTTGACGGCTTCGTCGATGTTGACATCTCTTTGGATGGCTTTGCGCAAATTGATCGCCACTTCGGGTAATGAGGGGATTTCTATCTCGTGGTCGTTATTTTCGAAATGTTCGACGAATAAGCTCAATAGCCGGTTGTGATGCAATTCTTCCGGAATAGATAATTTGCCGTGGTCTTGGCGGCTGGGCGTCAGCATGATTTTCAGGGATACCCGCAACAGGTCTATCTCGGTTTTTGCGGTGGCGGTGGCGGTGTGCTTAATACCGCTGCATATCGGGAATTTCGCTTGTGCGCTGCCTGCCGATATTTCATAGCTTTTGCCGTTGTGATCGGCCAAAATCACCGTGCCGCGCAACAAATACATTGCGCAAGTCGCCTGTTGATTGACGCTGAACAAGGTGTTGCCGGCTGCCAGGGTTTCGACGTGATTTTCAGTGGCGAAAGTTTGTAATATCTCGTCGCTTAAATTCCTGATGGGGAATAACTGTTTTAGAGTTTCCGGCGTAATGCGTTGCCCTCCGCGCTGCGGTTTGCCTTTAGCATGGGATTTTTCAAAAAAAAGCTCTAATTCCACTCATAGTATTCCAGTAAACGTTAATGGCGGGCGGTTTGGGGAGATTGTTACCATGGACATCGCCCCGGTCAATAATTTCATCCGTTCGTGTTGTTTAATGCTCTTTCGGCGTTTAGCAGGCCAATCACCTGCGAGGTTTGTGGACGCACGCCTCGCCAAATAAAGAACGCTTCGGCGGCCTGCTCTACCAACATGCCCAAGCCGTCCAGGCTGTGCGCGGCCTTATTCGCCAAGCCCCATGTCACAAATGCGGTGGCTTGGTTGGCGTAAGCCAAGTCGTAGCAACTGCCGCCGGCTTTCAATAGTGCGGCCGGCAAAGGTGGTAAATCGCCGCTGAGGCTGGCCGACGTGGCGTTGATGATCAAATCAAATTGGCGATCTTTAAGATTAGCGTAATCGCAAGCATGCACCGCGCCTAGTGCCGCGAAATCCTCGGCAATTGCGTGGGCTTTGCTCACATTGCGATTGACGATGACCAATCCCGACGGCTGCTGTTCCAGTAGGGGAGGGACGATGCCGCGTGTGGCTCCTCCAGCCCCTAGAATCAAAATCTCGGCATCCTTCAGTGTGATGCCATGGTTTATGGTTAAGTCGTTAAGCAAGCCGATGCCGTCGGTGTTGTCGCCCAAAATGATGTCGTCCGCTTGGCGGAATAAGGTGTTGACGGCTTTTGCTTGACGAGCGCGTTCCGTCAGTTGGTCGGCATATTGCCAGGCCAGTTCCTTGAGCGGGACGGTGCAATTCAGGCCTTTGCCGCCATCGGCAAAAAAACGGCTGGTAGCCGCGGCAAAAGTTTCCGCAGGCACCTCTTGGGCCCTATAGTCCATCAGTTGACCGGTTTGTTCGGCAAATAATTTATGGATACGCGGTGATTTACTGTGGCTGATCGGTTGGCCGAATACCGCGTAATTATCAATTTTCATCATCGGTACTGTATTTGCTGCGCCAATATTCCCAGAGGAAAGTGCAGGCTATCACCAGCACTCCCAGCCCTATACTGATGGGCATAAAGTTCTCGAAATAAGCCACGATCAGCGCGCAGGTTGCCAGGAAAAAACCGAGTAGGCTGTATTGCCAGCCGATGCGGATGCCATCCAGCAGGGTGGCTAAGGCCAGGATCAGCAAGATAACCAGGCTGGCGCTTCTGTCGGATAACTGCTCGGATTTGTTAAGCAATGCGGCGGCTATCACCACAACCAGCGTATGCAGCCAATGCAGCCCTTGGGCCTTGACGATGTCGCCAAAGTCGTTGTCGTTGGTTCGGGTTTGTAGCCAGGAGACGAAAATCGACAGCATGCCAAACACGATCACCATGAATAGCCAATAACCATAGCCGTCGTGCGGGTTGAATTCGGTAATAGCGATGCCGGTCAGCGATAAAACGACCAGCAGAATAAATACCGCCTGTTCCAGGCCGAAGTAACGTCGGCGCTGTTGGGGCGGATCGTCAGTCGAATGACTGTCATCAAAATCAAAGTCTTCGTTCATGCCGGGTCCGTTTGTCTGGTTGTTATGGTTGTTTTAGCCACTGGGCAGCGGATTTAGCGTAATAAGTCAGTATCGCGTCGCAGCCGGCTCTCTTAAATGCCAGTAGGGATTCCATCACCACCTGTTGTTCGTCCAGCCAGCCGTTTTGCGACGCGGCTTTCAGCATCGCATATTCGCCGCTGACCTGATAAGCAAAGGTCGGTACACCGAATTGGTCCTTGGCGCGGCGGATGATGTCCAGATAGGGCATGCCGGGTTTGACCATGATCATATCGGCGCCTTCGCGTAAATCCAGCGCAATTTCCCGCAAGGCTTCATCGGAATTGGCCGGGTCCATTTGATAACTGTATTTATTCCCGCCGCCCAGATTACCGGCCGAGCCGACCGCATCGCGGAACGGGCCGTAGAAACTGGAGGCGTATTTGGCGGAATAGGCCAATATTCGGGTGTTGGTATGGCCATGAGATTCCAACACGGCTCTGATCGCACCGATGCGGCCGTCCATCATGTCGGAAGGGGCGACGATGTCGGCGCCGGCTTCGGCATGCGACAAGGCCTGTTTGCAAAGGACTTCGACGGTTTCGTCGTTGACGACATAACCTTGATCATTCAGCAATCCATCCTGACCGTGCGAGGTAAAAGGGTCTAAGGCGACGTCGGTGATGATCCCGAGCTCCGGTAGGGCGCCTTTCAAGGCCCGAACGCAGCGTTGTGCCAAGCCGTCAGGGTTGTAAGCTTCTTCCGCACTTAACGATTTTTTGTTCGGATCCGTTACCGGGAATAGGGCAATGGCGGGTACGCCCAGATTTAATAAGGTTTCGGCTTCGCGCAGCACCAGGTCGATGGATAATCGGTTGACGCCCGGCATGGAAGTGACGGCTTCTTGTTTGTTATTGCCCTCGATAACAAATAGCGGGCAGATTAAGTCGTCGCTGCTTAAGCGATCTTCCCGCATCAGCCGCCTTGAAAAGGCCTGATAACGCATGCGACGCATCCGGGTGGCCGGGAAAAAGTCGTTAGGGTGTGACATCTCTTCCATAGTAATATAATAGGGTACTCGCTGGCCCGATGGGCTGGCTGGAATCTGGAGCCGGGTTAGCGCTTCGGCCTTTATTTTAGCAGTGTATCGAATGAAGGCGGTTGAAATTAGCCGGCGATACCTTTTTGAGATGGTTTTTATGAATATCAAACGTCATATGCATTTTATATTTGTTGTGGTTTTTAGCTTGTTCGCCGGCATGTTTTTGTCCTTGCCCGCTAGCGCGGCCGATTTGAGCGAGCCGCAACGCACCATTGAGGATGCGTCCAACAAGTTGAAGCAACGCTTACAGGATCCTGCCTTTCCGCATGATTTCCAAAAAATCAATGCCTTTGTCCAGGAAGTGATCTATCCGAATGTGGATTTCGATCTGATTTCGTCGCTGGTGCTGGGAAAAATGTGGAAAGATGCTTCGCCGGCGGAAAAGGAGAGCTTTAAAAAGGAGTTTCAAGTGTTGTTGATCAGAACCTACTCTCGAGCCTTCTTTGAGTTTAAAGACTGGTCTGTACGGTTTTTGCCGATCACCCCGGAAGAAGACGAAAGAAAAGTCCTGATTAAAACCGAAGTGCTGCAACCCGGTTTGCAGCCTATCGCTGTTAACTATCGGATGCTGAACGTCAAAGGCCAATGGAAAGCTTACGACATCATGATCGAAGGCGTCAGTTTGGTGACCAACTATCGTACTA
>Ga0160183_106888_pt1 | contig 10385 bp, 9 predicted proteins | sample met14sb_FD_108562 | JGI IMG/M metagenome (GOLD analysis project Ga0160183, IMG submission 108562) | Synthetic bacterial communities of pure cultures from sediment of Lake Washington, USA, under high oxygen condition - MT... | ecosystem: Engineered > Modeled > Simulated communities (microbial... >...
CGTAGGATTACGCTAACAGTATCTACACTGGATGTTCTGTCCCGTACCCAGGAAATACTTTTTTCTTTAAAAAATCGTCGTCCTTGCCGGTATCAAAAAAATGAAGCAGGCGATCTCTAACATGTACATCACCCCACATATTCGTCAATTGATATGTCTCTATAATTTCCTTATCGGCTGGAAGTGATAGGTCTTCTTGCACCACTCGCCCCTCAGTGGTGCAGATATTCCCTTCCGTACCAATATCGATAAGCTTCCCTCCCTTGAAGGGGTAACCTCCATCAAAATTAAGCTTGGCATCAATCCAGTAGGGTTCACAGGGTGCGACGCTCGGCTTTACATCTTTATCGGAAACTTTTTTGTCAGCCAAATTATGTAACACGATATTTCCAATAAATAGCGTAAATATTGGATCGACTTCGTTTAAATCAATATTATGCCAATTGCCATCGCCGCTAGTAATATTGAAAAACCGCATGGTAGCTCGACCCAACATTTGCCCCAACGAGTAAAGGTCCTCGCGAAGCTTAAGGCTGACCACATTATTGTGCTTCCACACTATTCTTTTAGCCATTTCTTGATCTTATTGTGTTTAATTCAGTTTAAAAGAGTTATTTATCCACAACTTCCGGCTTTGCTCGTGGTCGGATTGAGATGTTTATCTGCGGCATTTAGATATTCTCCTCGCCTAGGGTTATTAACACCGACAGGGTTTTGTGCATTAGCTGTACCGTCAAAGCCACCAAATTTTTCGAAATAGTGCTGCTCCAACCCTCTAGCAGTCGCCTTATCGCCGTAGGCCTCGAATACCACATCAGGTTTACTCGAAAACCGGCCAAAATCGTTTCCGTAACGATACTGAAGTACTTCCTCGCCTGCGTGTTGCCCCTGCATACTCGCGTAACCGACGTAAGGTTTACGGGTTGCCGCGTCTACGCCGACATACGTAATGTGTGTCGCCGTTGCAGGATCGCCGACCAACCCAAGCGGATCAACCCAGTTGAGCGGATTTTCGAGATACCGATATAGATTGTCACCCCCTCTCAACCCTATCGAATCCTGATGAATAAACCGCCCTGCATTAGGATCGTAATACCGGTTCAAGTTGTAGTGCAAACCGGTTTCGGCATCGTAATACTGGCCTTGAAAACGTAGCGGGTTGTCGATTTCCTCGACATCAGCCAGGGCCAGGTTGCCGTAGGCGCGGTAGCGGGCGGACCAGACGATTCTGCCATCGGTATCGGTCAACTCCCTGGGCGTGCCGAGATGATCCAGGTGGTAGTGGTAGACGGCGCCGCCGGCTTGGGTGTGGTCTTGTTCGTGCAGCACCAAGGGCCGGAAGCTGCCGGGTTCGAATAAGTAGGTACGGCTACGCTGGCTATCGGTTTCCGCCAACAGGCGTGGGCCGTCGTATTGAAAGCGGGTTTCGCCTTGCGCGGTGTGTTTGGCGATGCGCCGGCCCAGGGCGTCGTAGCGGTATTGGGCGGTGCCATTCGGCGTTTCGGCGCGAATCAGGCGGTTGTCGCTATCGTATTGGTAGCGGGTGACGATGTGACCGGCCTTGCCGCATTTTTCTTCGATCAGGTTGCCGGCCCAACGAGGACAAAGCTTTCTGATTCTGGACTTGGCGACGAATCAGTACGTCTCCCTGGATAAGACTAATATACGGCTAATTTTGCCTAAGCGGCCTAATCTTCAAATTCGTCAGTTTCGACAAGCTGGTTTACAAACAATTGAAAAGACACGCCTAACTTCTTTTTTTGCCTTCTCATGATTTTGTTCGTCACTCAACGCTTCATCCCATCTGTCAACCGCATAAAAGTAAACTTCGCCAGATGTATCGATGCAAAAGTAATTTCCCCCATGATCAATGGCAAACGGGATCAATCCTTTGGGCATTACATTCTTTGCAACCATCAGTAAATAACTATCTTCCAAAGTCCGCTCGGTTCCAACCGGGAATTTCATAGGCAAAAATTTTTTAACCCATAGAGAACAGCCATCCTCCAAAATCCAAAAACTATTTGAAGGTATACCGCCATTATGTATTAAATAATGATTGACCAATTCTTCCGGCAAAACGAGATTCAAATGTTGCTGAATATCTCCAATATCTTCTGAAGATAAATTTACTCCCCCCTTTGAGAAAAGTATTCTTGACACCATATTCTGCACCTCCGATTTAACCACATTTAGGTTTGCGGCCCTTCAACCAGCCGTTTTTGTTGGCTATATCGACTGACTCTTTACTGTCATACTCAACACCATATTGCTTCTCAAACTGAGACACCGAGCCTCTATGCGGAAAACTAGCCTCGTGAGCCTCAGTTTTCACCAACTGCATAGTGGTTTTCCCTGTAGACGGATTAAAATCATCAACGTGATGCCAAGTATACCCTTCGGCATCTACAGGGCTTATTCCCGCAGCCTTATAGGCCTGGACAAAGTCTCTTGATCTCGAACCCTGCATCGTTATTTCCACAATGCTTTGCTGCCCAGTTCCCGATGGGAACAAATCCGGGCTACCGGAAAAATCTACACCGGTAAGCGGCGCTAATCCGAGAGGGTCCACTGACATTATCGGATTCACAAGATAACAATATATGTTTATCCCCCCTTTGATGCCAATCGGATCCTGATGAATAAACCGCCCTGCATTAGGATCGTAATATCGATTCAGGTTGTAGTGCAAACCAGTTTCTTGGTCGTAATACTGGCCTTGGAAACGCAGCGGGTTGTCGATGGCTTCGACGTCGGCGAGGGCCAGGTTGCCGTAGGCGCGGTAGCGGGCGGACCAGACGATTCTGCCATCGGTATCGGTCAGCTCCCTGGGCGTGCCGAGATGGTCCAGGTGGTAGTGGTAGGTGCTGCCACCGGCTTGGGTGTTGTGTTGTTCGTGCAGCGCCAAGGGCCGGAAGCTGCCGGGTTCGAACAGGTAGGTGCGGCTGCGCAGGCTATCGGTTTCCGCCAGCAGGCGCGGGCCATCGTATTGAAAACGGGTTTCGCCTTGCGCGGTGTGTTTGGCGATGCGCCGGCCCAGGGCGTCGTAGCGGTATTCGCTGATTCCTTGCGGCGTTTCGGCGCGGACCAGGCGGTTGTCGCTATCGTACTGGTAGCAGGTGACGATGTGGCCGGCCTTGCCGCGCTTTTCTTCGGTCAGGTTGCCGGCGGCGTCGTAGTTGTAGTGGCGGTCGCCCATCATCAGCAAGCGGTCGCCTTCGACGCGGCCGGTTTCGGCGCTGGCGCCCAGCAGGTTGCCGGCCGGATCGTGGACGAAGCTTTCCGGGCTAAGGCCTTCGCTACGGATCAGGCGGGCGGCGGGGTCGTAGTTGTATTGGCTGCGGCCCTGGCGCAGGTCGTCCAGTTCGCGGAGTTTTCCGGCCGTATCGTAGCTGTACTGGCGACCGATCAGCGGCGCCTGGCCTTTGCCGGCGACACGTTGCCGCAACAGGCGGCCCAGCGGATCGTAGTCGTAGTCGGTGTTGAGTGGGCCTTGGCTGCGGCCGATTTCCCGGCCCAGATCGTCGTAGCGGTGGCTGGTAAGGGTTTGGCCGTCGAATTCGATGCTGTCCAGGTAGCGCTCGCCGAAACGGTAGTCGATGCGGTGCCGGTCCGGGGTTTCGGTGTGGATGCGCCGGCCCAGCAGGTCGTATTTGTGGCGGACGATGGCGCCGTTCTGGTTTTCCTGGTTGATCTGGCCCAGGGCGTTGTAGCCGAGCAGCACCAAGCTGTCGGCATTTTTGGCTAGTTGCAAGCGGCCCAACGGATCGTAGCCGTATTGGCTCAGGCTGCCGTCGGCGGCGTGTTTTTTCAGCAAGCGGCCGAGACGGTCGCGTTCGAAGCGGGTGACACTCCAATCGCCGTCGGCGGCGGGTTGCAGGTAGGCTTCCAGCACGCCGGCGGCATTGTAGCGGTAGCGTTGGATGCGGCCGTCGAAGCCGATTTCTTCGATGAGGTTTTCGTCGCGGTCGTAGTTAAGACTGTAGGTTTCGCCTTTGGGGTTGATCAGGCCGATCAGGTTGCGTTCGCTGTCGTAGCGATAACGCATTTCGTGGCCCAGCGGATCGATGCGGGCGGTGGGTTGGGACAGGCCGTCGTCGTAGCGGTATTCGGTGGTGTGGCCCAGGCCATCGATGTAATGGGTCAATAAACCGGCGGCGTTGTAGCGCAGTTGCACGGTGTTGCCGTCCGCGTGTTGCACTGCGATAACGCGGCCGGCCACGTCGTAGCCGTAACGGGTGGTGCGTTTGTCTTGATCGACGATGGCGACGATACGATCATCATCGTCGTATTGGTAGCGGGTCTTGATGCCCTCAAAGCCGATCTCGCCGACCAGGCGCAACTGTTCGTCCCACAACAGCGAGCGGGTGCGGCCCAGTGCATCGGTGATACGCACCGGCACGCCTTGGGCGTTGTATTGATACTGGGTGACCGCGCCGTTGGCGGCGACGGTTTCTTCCAGACGACCGTTGGCGTCGTAGCGGCGCAGCCAGCGCTGATCCAGGGCATCGATCAGTTCGACCGGACGGCCTTGTTTGTCGTACTTGACGCGCTGACTAAAACCCAGCGCATCGGAGACGCCGATCAGGCGGCCTTCGCTATCGTAGTTAAAGCGGGTGACGCCGCCATCCGGTGCTACGGTTTGCGCCAGTTGATTGTCGGCGTTGTAGCTGTGGCGGGTTTCCCGGCCTTCCGGGCTGCGCTCCAGGAGCAACAAACCTTGCGGATCGTGATGATACACCGCGACGCCGCCGCGCGAATCGATGGCATGGCTGACGCCGTCCGGCAACCATTCGAAGCGGTAGTCGTAAACACCGTTATCACCCCAGTTGTGCAGGCATTTGCCTTGCGGCGTGTCTTGATCCCATTCGAAGTAAAAGTTAAAGCCGCTGGGCAGGGTGCGGCGGGCGATGACATGGTTGCGATAAGCATAGCTTTCGCCTTGCTCAAGCCGGTCGCGAGCACCGATTAAATCGCCTTCTTCGCTATAAAGATAATTTACCAGCGGCTCGCCGGCCGCTTCGAATCCGCTTCCGACACGTTTGCCGGGACGAATCGCGACGATGCGCCGGCCTTGGCGGTCCAACAGTAAATGCTTGTTCCAGCTGGCGGAGATGCGCTCGACGTCGCCGTTGGCGTCGCGGTGAAAATACAGGCTTTGGCCCTGGCTGTTGTGCCAGGCCCGTAGAGGGCAACGGCCAGACCGACCGGTGAAGGTTTTCGCCAAACCGGTAGGATCGACGATGCGATACTGGCCGTTTTCCCGGTACAAGCGAACCTGTTCCGGCAGATTAATGCTATGGGCTCCGGGCTTGGGCAAGGGCAAATCGATACGCTGACCATCGGCATTGCAAAACGTCACGCGCTCGCCGATTTCCAGCCACTCGTCCAACGGCGTCAGCCAGCCGTAGCCCAATTGATGATCGACATCGGATTGGCTGCTACGGTAATAACGCCGCCAAGCCAAGGGCAATGGGCCATCCCAAGTAAAGTCGATTTTTTCCAGCATTTCCTCGCCGGTGAGCATGCTGATCGGCTCGCCGGCGGTTTTGCAATCCTTACCCGGACATGCGGTTTGTTTAGAGGTGGAGGCCCCGCCGGCGGCTTCCCCCTCCGCCGCCGCACCCACGCGAGCCGGCGCTTTACCGGATGCCGATTTGCCGGTTGCTTGCGATGGCGTTACTGCTTCCGAGGCGGCTCCCGATTCGCGGGCCAAGCCTTTTTTTCCGCGTAAAGAACGCACTTTTGCCAACAGCGCGACAAAGGCCGCAACACCGATCACCGCGATGGCTTCCGCCAGATGCGTGGCAGCTTCGTCTAGATCTTGTTCGCTTCCGGCAGTGGCGGTGATCGCCAAAAATTCGCCCAGGTCGCGGGCGACGCCGAATACCGCGAGCCCGAACATCAGGATGCCGCCGACCAGCATCAGAATATCGACGATTTCGCCAACGCCAAACACGTGGGCGCCCGCCCAAATAACCAATGTTGCGGCCATGATCGCCAAGCTTTCCGGACTGAGCAGCGCTTCAAACTCGCGGCGCATACTGCCGGGCAGTTTGGGTGCGGTTAAACGCAAGGCTTCGGAGAATTTGCGCTCCAGCGTCCAGCTCCCCACCGTTTCCACCGGTATCGGCATATTAGGTGCGGGAGCCGATTGGACCGCGCTACTACTGGCAGTTGCGGGTGGCGGTGGAGGCATCGGCGCTACGACTTTCGCTTTATCCCCCTTCAGCAGATAAAACCAGGTGTCTTTACCGACGATACCGTCAGCGTTAATACCGACGCTTTGTTGATACTGGCGCACGGCATTCGCGGTAGCCTGAGCAAACCGCCCATCAAGGACCAAGTTTGGCGATGGACTAAGACAGGCGTTAAGTAAGCCTTGCAACTGCCGAACCTCAGCACCTTGCGAGCCCGGCTTTAATGTCGGTAAACCGCTACGAGTCGGTACTATGCGCGGCGCGGCCTTGGCCGGTTGGCCGGGTAATACGCCTATGGGCGTCGGCCGTGGCGTAGCATCGCGGATCGTTGTGCCGGCGTCGATGTTGCGCGGCCGGATCTCGGAGCCCGTTGGCCTGGGATCTTTCCATCCGGCCATCTATACCTCCATCCAGGCACACGCTGTAGTCTGGATGGACGCATTGTCGTCGCGACCCAGCTCGACGCCGGCCCGGCGTCCCTTATCCCTGTAGTATTCCAGCATTATCCTTACTCTATCCGGTTGGTTTCGCGCGGCGGAAAAATGATCATCAGTTGATCATCACCATCCCGCCTTTAAGGGTCAGCATGCCATCACCACTCACCGTGGTCTGCAAGCCCTTCAATTCGGCCTGGGTGTCTGCCTGGATTTTAACGGTCATGCCTTTGATCGTGACGCCACTATTGTCGATTTTGATGCTGTTGGAGCCCACTTTAAGCTCTATGGACTGCCCGGCTTCTTCGGAAATGCTGCCGGCGTTGACTTTGACGGTCCGGTTCCCTTGGGTGACGGTCAAACTGTCGTTGCCTTTGTCGATTTCCACGGTGTGATTGCCGGTCTTGACCGTCAATTTGTCGTTGCCTTGATCCAGCGTGATGGTGCGGTGATTGTAGATGTCCACGGTTTGGTCGCCGGCATCTTTTTTCTCGAAACCGATTTTTTGCACGTCGTTGTTTTCAACAATGCGCGTAAAGTTTTTCTCGGCGTGCATGTAGAGCTCTTCGTTACCTTTCTTGTCTTCGAAGCGAATTTCGTTGAAATTTTCAGCCGCCCCATTAGGCGTGCTGCGGGTTTTGATCCCGCTTTGGGTTTTGTTGGCATCCAAGCTATAAGGCGGCATTTGTTGGGCGTTATAGACCCGCCCGGTGATGATGGGGTTATCCGGATTGCCTTCCAGAAAATCGACAATCACTTCCTGGCCGACGCGCGGAATAAACATCGATCCCCAGTTATTGCCGGCCCAAATCTGCGCAACCCGCACCCAAAATGAGCTATTTTCATTTTTTGTGCCGAGCCGATCCCAGTGAAACTGCACCTTAACCCGGCCATATTGATCGGTCAGGATTTCGTCGCCGCTGCCGCCAACGACTATGGCGGTTTGCACACCCTGCACTACCGGCACTCGGGTACGCCGCGGCGGACGGTAGGCGTATTCGGTACTGATAACGGAATAGGTACATTGAAACTCGTCCATGCCGCCCGCTTCGGCGATACCGTAGTCGTTGTTTTGGATCTGGAATTGAGTGGATACCGTCAGATATTCACGGTTTTGATCGGCGCGCGGAAATTCCGACAAGGTGAATTTTTGCCCTACCGCCAGCGTGCGCAAATTGCCGAGCGCAACGGTTTGCTCGTGCTCCGCGCGTAGCTCTTCCATGCGCAGGCGCGAGTATCGCTCACCCTCGCTGTCTACTTTGAACTCCCCCGGATAGTCGTAGACGGTTTTGCTGGCTTGAGCATGTTCGCCAGGCAAATCTTTGACTTTGTCCAAAGGCGCGGTTGTCGCCTCGAAATCGAAATCCTTTAAGCGGTAACTGCCGGAACGAATTTGCCGTCCAAGCCGCCATTCATAAAAATGCTCCTCGTCGCGCCCGCCCTGGTTTGCGGCAGGGTAGTATTTGACCGTGGCCGGTGTCGCTGCCGCCAACTTGGTAATGTCGTCGCACAACACCAGCGAATGAATGCTGTCGGTATGCGTGAAGTAATAGTAGATACCTTCTTCTTCGAGCAGCCGACTAATAAAATTGAAGTCGGTCTCCCGGTACTGCACGCAAAAATCGCGGGGCTGGTAGGTGGTGGAAAACTTTGTCGTTACGTCGGTATAACCATGCTCGGCGAGGACAGCCTTGACCATGTCCGGTACATTTTTGGTCGCCGGCGCCGGGGATAAAACGCGACAGTTACTGGCTTGCGTCAGTAACCACACTTTCGGATGCACAATAGCTCGGTAGAAATACAGGTCGCCGAGCATACCGAATTGGTTAATCTGCGTGACAATGCCGTTGAACGGGCGTAGCGCACCGTTATCCAGTTGCAATTTGACGGTAATGCTGGTGCCCAACACCGTTTGCAGATCAATATCGCCGTTCTCGCTCAGCAATTCCAACTCGTACTCGAACAAACTGCTCAATTGTTCTTTACCAGTCATCCGATACAGCACAAAGGTATCCGCACCGGCGGCTGTCACCACCGAAGCGGTGCGAGATTCTTGAGAAAGTGGCATGGTGAAATCCTAACGCTAAAACGATAATTTTGAGATAAAGCCGGCGTCAGCCACCGATCAGTACCGTAGGGTAACCGAGGATAATGGTGCCGCCATGGGCGCACATATCACCCATCCTGGCGGCCGGCATGTTGGCTATCATCACGGTTGTCGACCCTTTTGCGATGGTATCTGGCGGCCCGACGCATGTCGCCATGTCGGTAGCGCGTGCGGCCGGCATTTTGCCTATCATTACCGTCGGCGCACCAGGAGGCAAAATCGGGCCACCGACATGCGGGACCGGTCCCGTAAACATTGGACAAACATGCATGTCAGTTATACGTGCAGCCGGCTGTCCCATCGTAATCTCCTTAAGCCGCCTGCCAAAGTCGGCCGTTACCGCCGTTGGCAATATCAATAGCCTGATCGATAAAAAATTGGTATTTCTCATAGGCCTTTTCCGGCTGAGTCAATACCGCCGCCAACATTACCGCACCGGCCACCGCCTTGGCCGTCAGATTATCCGCCGGCGGAACCGATGGTGCGTCTTCCGGCGCCATACTGCCATCACTCCAAAACGCGGCCATGGCTGCCCATGCGGCAGGGTTTTCGAAGGATGCGCTGTGAGCGGCAGCATTGGCGGCCCGGCGATTAGGCTCGGTTGGCTTAAATACCCACAACTCCGCGGCATCGAGCGCTTTAACGACTTCGGGGGGTGTTTGCGGGCTCACCACACTGCGCGCAGAAAGGCAGGCCCACCAGGTCGCTTCGCGCTTGGGTAACGCTCTGGCCATAAAACGCACGGCATCGGGATAAAGTTGCTGTTCGAGCAATTTATTCAAAAAAATCAACCGGCGCAGGGTCGGCAAGTAGGCCTGCAGTTGCCTGCTGATCCAGTTGAATATCCTGGCAAATCGCCGAGGCTTTAGGTATCGATACTTTAGTTAATGACACTGCGCCAGCCATGTATTCCCCACTTTCCGTTCACCTTTCAAATATAAATCGAAAAACCGTTCAGCTTATTATGCCGTCTATCTCACTGCGCAGACTCATCTTCGTCACTCCATTCTTTTTCATATCCGGCGTTAAGCAGATAAGATCTTAGTGTGTTCATGATGTACTCATCATAGGCTTGAAGATCGCGATGACCCGCGGCATCCACACCTTGCTCAGCATCTTTAACCGACTCGTCGACCATCTGCCAGAAAAAAGCCGTCAGCAGTTTGGCCTCGTTGGCGTTTTTTACATATCCTTTGTCAATAATCTCGATGATGCCATTTGCTTGTAGTTTATGAGCATAGTGCATGAGTATTTCTTTTTCCTCAGGATACTTGTAGGCAATCATTTCAAGAACCTTTCCACATGCGGATATACTGCCATTCTATCGGCAATCATCAATAATTTTGCCACTAAGGCATCAATGGTCATGCGCTCGGTAACTGTTAGCAAATAGTGCTGACTATCTCGAGTATCTTGCACAAATTTTAACCCAGCCGGCAATTCAAAGCTCGCCAATAACCAGTTAATATCAATCGACTTATCTTTATTCCATTTACGCTTTAATTTGATCTGATCTTTTAACAGGCTGTTGAAATTTAAAAATCCTCTCCACTTTTGTCCCTAAAAACGCATTTCTGGCAAAATTGAAATTTGTAAGTCATTGATTGTTCGTTGCGACCAAATGACTTTTAACAGCAAATTGGA
>Ga0160183_117750_pt1 | contig 10360 bp, 7 predicted proteins | sample met14sb_FD_108562 | JGI IMG/M metagenome (GOLD analysis project Ga0160183, IMG submission 108562) | Synthetic bacterial communities of pure cultures from sediment of Lake Washington, USA, under high oxygen condition - MT... | ecosystem: Engineered > Modeled > Simulated communities (microbial... >...
GCGATCCATGGCATGTTGAAGCACGATCAGCCGTTCGATAACACGCGGTTTTATGCCATCCCTGAATCCATCATCGCCGAGTAAAAGATGATGAAATTTGTTGCTTTTGAACAGAGTATCTACTTGGCTTTTGGCCAAGCAAAAGAAAGTATCTCGGCTGTCGGGCCGAGACCCGACATCAAAATAAGCCATGGCATATTCCAAAACATGCGTACGATTACGCTATCGCTAATCGTACCTACGCTGGCTAGGCCTCAACCCGCGGCATGCGCGCGCTCTTCGTCGAGTAGCCATGCTGCGAAGGATGCTGAAGCAGCGCACCACTCAGCGACAGTAATCTCGCATGAGAAGAACACGTCATCTTGTAGTTGCACGAGCGTCAATAGGACACCGGGTTTTGGTGCCACGACAAACCCCTTTGCGTTGTTGAAGCACTCCGAGACGTTCGTCAGGAAGCCCATCAGATTGAAGACAGCTGGGTAGGGTTCCTTTTGACCCTGAAAGCAGGCCCGGTCGAGAGATTCAAACATCTCGTAAGGCCTGAGTCCGTCCAGACTCTCGTGCCACAAGCCCGCCGAACAAGCACAGATTGTGGTCAAGTGATCCGCTAGAGGCCTGAAGACGCAGCATGGCTCGTTGAAGTCGCCGACGATGCGACCGGCTAGATGGACCTGCATCCTTCCTGCCAAGCTGCTGCCCACGAAGCGCGGAAGCCCAGCCTCTGGGCCTGGCACTGCTTCGATTGCAAGGCCCGACGAGTGACCGAAAAGCATTGCTGTGAGGCCTAACAAGTGATTAAAAAGTTTCCGTATATCATGCCAGCTCCCCCTATACCACTAACCTCGGCACCGCCGCCAACAACCTCTGAGTATAAGCATGCTCCGGCGCCCCACAAACCTTAGCAGTCAAGCCTTCTTCAACAATCTTCCCCTTATACATCACCACCGTCCGATCACTGAGATACTCCACCACCCCAATATTATGCGTGATAAACAACAAGGTAAGATTCCGTCGCCGACGAATATCCAGCAGCAATTGCAAAATTTCCGCCTGTACCGACACATCCAGCGCACTGGTAATTTCATCGCACACCACAAACTCCGGATTTAGCGCCAAAGCCCGCGCCAAGCCGATGCGCTGGCGCTGGCCGCCAGAGAACTCGTGCGGGTAGCGCCACAAGGATTCGCGGCTGAGTTGCATGTCTTCCAGCAGTTGCCCAGCTAGTTCGATACGCTGTTCGTGATTGGCGCCGATGCCATGCACCTTCATCGGTTCGATCAGCGTGGTTTCCACCAGCAAGCGCGGGTTGAGCGAAGATTGCGGGTCCTGAAAGGCAATCTGCATCTTGCGGCGCAACGGCCGCAGTTCGCGGGCGGACAAGCCGGTGAGTTCCTGACCGTCGATGCGGATGCTGCCGGCCGTCGGCAATTCCAGTTGCAACACCGCCCTGCCCAAAGTGGTTTTGCCGCAGCCGGATTCACCGACCAAGGCGACGATTTCACCGCGCGGAATATCCAGCGATACTTCATCCACGGCCTTTACATAGTCGACGGTTTGCCGGAACAAACCTTTTTTGATGGGGAACCAGACTCTCAAATCACGGATTTGCAGTAGCGGCTCGCCCTGCTTCGTCACTATTTGAGCGGAACTCTTATGACTATCCACATCTATCCGAGCCGAGCTGGTAGTCCCCTCTCCCTCCGGGAGAGGGCTAGGGTGAGGGGAGTTCATCGAAACGTTTTGCGTTGACTGTAGCCTTAAGCCGGCGCGCTCCAGTACGGAAAGCAGTTTTTTATCGCTCTTACTCAGCAACTCATCCGACAGAGGGGGCGAGTAAGGTGAAGCATTGATTTGCATCCCCTCACCCTGCCCTCTCCCGAGGGGAGAGGGTTCTGCTCTCGCTATTACGACGGGCTCCTGTGAAATAGTTAGATTTTCCGCGCTTGGCGATTCGGCGGTTTCGGGAACAGAAGGATTGGCACCTAGGGCCGCCCTGCCCGGTTTGGCCAGATTCTCCGGCACCGCGGCCAGCAATTGTTGGGTATAGGGATGCTTAGGGTTGCGCAGTAGTGATTTACACGCGCCGACTTCCACCAGTTTACCCTGCTGCATCACGCCCACCCAATGCGCCATCTGCGCCACCACACCAAAATCGTGGGTGATGAACAGCATGCTCATGCCAGTGTCGTCCTGGAGTTTGCGCATCAGGCGCAAAATCTCCGCTTGCACGGTCACATCCAGTGCGGTGGTCGGCTCGTCAGCGATCAATAACTGCGGCTGGCAGGCTAGCGCCATAGCGATCATCACTCGCTGGCGCTGGCCACCGGATAACTGATGCGGATAGTCGCGGAAGCGACTGGCGGCGTTGGGAATTTGCACCTGCTCCAAGGCCTTGATAGTCCGCTCGGTGGCTTCGGCGTCGTCCATATCGGGATGATGCAATTGCAGAGCCTCGGTGATTTGCTCGCCGATGCTCATCACCGGGTTCAAGGAGGTCATAGGCTCCTGGAAAATCATGGCGATTTTTAAACCACGCACCGTTCGGATACCGACATCATCCAGGCTTAACAAATCCTGGCCGTTCAACAAAATCTCGCCGCTGGGGTGCGACGCCACACCGTCCGGCAATAAGCGAATCACCGACAAAGCACTGACCGACTTGCCGCTGCCGGATTCACCGACCAGGCAAAAGGTTTCGCCTTTGGGGATGCTGAAACTGATGTCGTCCACAGCTTTGACTTCGCCGCCACCGGACCTTAGATAAGTGCGCAGGTTGCGAACTTCCAACAAGGGCTGGCTCATGATTTGACCCCGGCCTTATCCGACAAGCGCGGATCGATGGCATCCCGAAACGCTTCGCCGATCAAGTTGTAGGCAAACACCGTCATGAAGATAGAGCCGCCGGGGAACACCGCCATCCACCAGTTAAAGGTCGAGGATTTGACGGCCTGATCCAGCATCGCCCCCCAGGATGGCGCATCGACCACGCCCAAGCCCAAAAAGCTTAAGGTCGCTTCCGACAGTATCGCCCCGGCTACCCCAAAGCTGACCGCCACCAATAAAGGTGCGACGCCGTTGGGGAGCATGTGTCGGAATAAGATTGAGGTAAGCGGCAAGCCGCTGGCTACCGCCGCCTGCACGTAATCCTGTTTGCGCAGCTTCAGGAACTCCTGGCGCACGTAACGCGCGTAGCCGGACCAACCGGTGACGCCGATAATCACCATCATCATGTACAGACTGCGGCCAAAGAAGGCCACGAAGGTCAGCAGCAGAAACAGCGTCGGAATGTCTTCGAAGATTTCCACCAGCCGCATACCCAGCATATCGACGACGCCGGAGAAATAGCCCATCAAGCCACCGACTACAATACCGATTGCCAAGGCAATCCCAGAGGCAATCAGGCCGATGCTCAAGGAAATGCGGCAGGCATGGATCATCCGGCTTAACACGTCGGCACCGTTTTCTTCGGTGCCCATTAAATGCGTGTGGCCTTCAGTGGCGAAGGGGGCTTCTAGGCCCTTGCTACCCAAGTCGCGCAGATAATCGACGGGGGCATAGGGAATCGGCGGCATGATTTTCCAATCGACTTGCGTGTAAGCGGCGCTTCGGAAATCGTCGTAGATCACCAGCACCGGCGGTTTGACGAAGCTATTAACCAGCAAAGCCGCCACAGCACTACCCAATAAAAACAACAGAATCTGTTTACCGCCGTCTATGTTTAGCCGGTAAACCACCAGGGCAATGAAAAAGCTGGCCAAGATCCAGGTGTCTTCGACGCTGAGGTATTCCAGCACCGGTGCGGAAATCACGCCGTCCTTGCTCATCAGCAAGGGCATGGAGTTGGCCAGAAACGGCGCGAACACCGTACAGAACACTAACAGCGCCACCCAGCCCAAGCCAAATTTAACGCCAACGCCGGCCAGGGTTTTGCGCCAGATACGCGCAGAAAAAGATTCGCGGCTAATCACGGGCTTAGTCATAACTCACCCTTGGATCGGCCAGGGTGTAACAGAAGTCGGCGATCAGATAGCCGATCAGTGTCAGAAAGCCGCTGATCCAGGTAATCGACAACACCAACTCTCGGTCGCGGCCTTTCACCGCTTCCACCGCCAATTGGCCCATGCCGTTGATGCTGAAAATATTTTCCACGATCAAGGAGCCGGCCAACAGACTGGGCAGCAAGCCGGCCGAGACGGTAATCAACGGCAATAAACTATTGCGGAATACGTGTTTCCACAGTACGTCGGTTTCGGCCAAACCCTTGGCGCGGGCGGTGCGGGCGTAATCGGCGTGCAGGTTTTCCAGAATCGAGGTGCGGGTGAGTTTGGTTAATGCCGCGAAACCGCCGTAGGACAGGCAAATCACCGGCAAGATCAGATGCCAGATTCTGTCCAACAAGAAACCTCTTACAAAGCCGCCCTCGTCCCAATACGGCAGGAAGGGCATATCCTGCGCTTCCCGGCTGCTGATGCCGGCGGTCGGGAACCATTGAAAGTACTGAACATTGGCAAAAAAACCCAATAGTAAGACGCCCGCCAACATGGTCGGAATCGACCACAAGGCCAACATTGACATGCCGGCGCCCAAGTCGAAAGCGCTGCCACGTTGGGTCGCGGCCTTCATGCCGACCATGATGGCGATGATGTAGGTAAACGGCAGGGTGACCAGATTGAGTAGCAAGGTAATCGGAATGCGCTCGGCCAGAATGTCCGATACCGGCCGGCCGTATTGAAAACTGGTACCCAAGTCCATGCCCTTGCTGAAGGAAAACTCGCCGCGCTGACCTTGGGGGTCTGTGACAAAGCCAATCGGCGAAACATTGTTCAGCCAGCGCAGATATTGCACCGGTGCCGGCTGATCCAGGCCATAGCGTTTGTTGTAATAGTCCAGCAAAGCCTGTTTTTCCTGTGGCTTCATGTCCATGCCGCCGATCAAAGTCTGGGCGCTGATGCCGCCCGGCGACATAGCCATCACACTGAACACCAGCACGGTAATCCCCAGCAAGGTGGGGATCATCAACAGCAAACGCCGCAACAGGTAAGTCAACATCGGCGAATCCTTGGCCTATTGGGTGTATTTTTGCTGCGCCAGCGGCACGTAGTTTTCCAGCGGCAGGGAGCCGAAGTTCAAACCCAGTTTGGTCATTTGCAGGTTGTGGATGCGCTTGTCGACAAATAACAAGCTCTTGCGCCGCATCAAAAAGGTATAGGGTTGGTCTTCATAGAGAATGTGCTCGGCTTGCTGCCAGAGCGGCATTCGTTTGCCTTCGTCGACGGTGCGGCGGGCATCGTCGATTAACTTGTCCAAGGCCGGGTTTTTGTAACTGACGTAGTTATCACCTTTGCTGACTGCTTGTGAGCTATGGAACATCTGGTACAAATCGGTTTCGATACCGCTGGTCCAACCCAGGGTGATGGCATCGAAGTCTTTTTTGTCCAGATTTTCCAGCATCACCGGCCACTCTTGCGGCGTGGGAATCAACTTGACGCCGGCGCGGGCGTACAAGTCTTTCAGCAACAACACCATGCGTTTGGTGTCTTCGTTGGCTTGAAAGTAAGTCAGTTTAAACTCAAAGGGCGCCCCGGCCTTGTCTTCTAATACGCCGTCGCCATTCTTGTCCTGGTAACCGGCTTCTTTAAGCAAGGCTTTGGCTTTGTCGAGATCCGCCTGATAAGGTTGTAAAGCCGCATCGTGCTGCTTGCTGGTTTTACTGAACGGACTGACGGCCGGCTCGGCGTAGTCCAGCATGACGTCCTTTATTACCCGGCTGACGTCGGTCAGATAAGTCATGGCTTGCCGCACGCGCTTGTCAGCGAAACGGGTCGGTTTGCCGCCGCGCTCTTGGTTCCAGCCGATGTAGCTATAGCCGACGACCGGTGGCATGTATTCGAAGTTTTGGCTCTTGGCCTGGATTTGTGGGTCTTTTTTCAGCTCTTGATACTCGACCGGTCTAGCGGAGTAAGAGTCGATATCACCATTACGAAAGGTGGTTAAACGGGCGCTATCGTTTTGGATGATTTTCCAGAGAATGCGATGGTAAGACGGTTGCACGTCGCCCCAGTAACGCTCGTTACGGACCAGTTCAATATTGCCTTTGTCCGGCGTCCAGTTTTTCGGATCGTTTAATCGATAAGGGCCACTACCCAATAACAAACCTTTGGACTCGTTGAATTTTTGCGGCTCTTTCAAGTACGGCTCGTAAAAATGTTTGGGCATGATGCCTATGCCACCAGCCAGGGACAACGCTTCGAAATAGGGTTCTTTGAAGGTAAACATCACTTCGTATTTACCGTTGGCTTTGACGCTTTTGACTTTTTCCAGGTAGGCCCGTTCGCGCGGCGCCTGGATCGCGTCAGTCATAATGAAATTGAAACTGAACACTACGTCGTCGGCGGTTAAGGGTTTGCCGTCGGAAAAACTGACGTCTTCGCGCATCAGGAAAGTAATCACCAAACCGTCCTCGCTAATCGTCCAGTCCTTGGCGACCAGACCCTCCCATTCCAGGGTGTCGGGGTTGCGGGTGATTAGGCTTTCCAACACATAACTTTGTACATTGGAGGCATAAGCATCACTGGACACCAGCGGCGTGATGGTTTTGAGGTTGGTGCCAAAGGCTTCCACGCTCCAGTCGCCTTGGGCGTAATCCGGCATACGAGTAGCAGTATGAGCGCGTTGAAATGCTTGTGCGACTTCGCCACTATTCGTCGAATTTGATGATGCGTTTGCGGCAATCGCGCCGGAGGCGATAGCCCCGCGCAGTTCGCGCATATCCTTGGCTTGCTCAGACAGCGCGGCTTGCATTTCACTCAATTTCAGCCATTGCCGATCGATTTGGTACATCGCCAACACGACCAACAAAATGGTCAAACTGAGTAGCGCATAGAGAATCCAGTCTCGGGTTGAGGATTGTGTTTGCATGTGTCCAATGTTTCGCAGAAATTAAACAGAAACTTGAGCGACGCTTTTGCTTGTGGCTAGCACTATCCGCATCGGTTTGGGGTTCGCCGATAAAGCCGCCTTTGCAAAAACGTCAGGTGTCCTTACTTTTTAACCCGGTGGGTCGCCGCCGCGCTAGCCACCGGGGTAATCTTTACAGCAAGTTGGTAATCGGTGCCTCGGGATTGACGTCGGCATCGTAATCCACGCCGTCTACTTCAAAACCGAACAACTTCAGAAACTCGTGTTTGTAACCGGCAAAATCGCTCAATTCGTTGATATTGTCGTTGTTGATTTGTTCCCACAAAGCCGTGACCTTGTCTTGTACTTGCGGTTGCAGTTCTTTTAAGTCGGCACGCAGGCGGCCGGTGTCGTCCAGAATGGGATTGGCGCCGTAAAGACTATCGCGGAACAAGCCATTGACCTGCTCGATGCAGCCTTCGTGAGTGCCCTCTGCCTTCATGGTTTTGAACAGCAAGGCCAAATACAAAGGCATGACCGGAATCGCCGCGCTGGCTTGAGTGACTACGGCTTTGAGTACCGACACTCTGGCGTCGCCGCCTAATGCTGCCAATTTATTGCGAATATCGATCACACGTTTGTCCAAATCTTTTTTGGCCGCACCGATGGTGCCGTCCCAATAAATGTCCCAGGTGATTTTTTCGCCCAAATAAGTGTATGCAGTGGTTTTGGCACCTTCCGCCAAGACGCCGGCGTCGGCCAGCGCATCGATCCACATTTGCCAGTCTTCACCGCCCATCACGGCCACCGTGTTGGCTATTTCTTCCTCGGTGGCTGCCGGCAGGGTGAATTCTTTGATAATCTCTTTATCGGTATCGATACCGTTTTGCACCAAGTCCTTGCCGATCGGTTTCAAGGTCGAATTGTGGGTGATGCCGGTTCTAGGATTGGTGCGACGCGGCGCGGCTAAGCTGTAAATCACCAGATCGACTTTGCCCAAGTCCTGTTTGAGAGCGTCTATGGTTTTTTTGTTTGATCTCGTCGGAAAAGGCGTCGCCATTGATGCTTTTCGCGTACAGTCCTTCAGCTTCGGCAAATTTATGGAATGCCGCAGAATTGTACCAACCGGGAGTACCCGGCTTATCGGCCGTACCCTCGCGCTCAAAAAACACACCCAGCGTTTTCGCACCGGAACCAAAAGCCGAGACAATCCGAGATGCCAGACCGTAGCCGGTAGAAGCGCCCAAAATCAGCACATTCTTTGGACCATTAGCGATGGCGCCGAAACTTTTGACGTAGTCGATCTGCTGTTTGACATTGGCTTCGCAGCCGACCGGATGGGTGGTGACGCACATAAAACCGCGTACGCGAGGTTTGATAATCATGTTGATCCTTAAATCAAGCTATTAAAAATTAAGACGAGTGTCGCTTTCGCAGCGATGTTTGTTACAAATTTTAAAGTTTATCCCATGATATGGCTGAACAGGAAAATAATATCGATGGTATCCGAAGCGAAAAATCGCCTTATTCGGCTATCCGCGACTATGTTAATAAACGTCAGCCTAAAAGCCAATGTGGGGCGGACGCTGCTGGCTATTCACTCACCGGGCAATGGTTATAGCGACTAACTAAAAGTCGCTGACTAGAATCCGCAACAACATCCTCTTTGCTAAGCGCTAACTGCTTAATCAAGCAAAAAAAAGGGAGCACTAAGCTCCCTTTTTGCAGGCCCACCTTGCGGTTTACTGTTTTTGCGTATTGATAACGATCTCGGCTTTAGTCTGCAACGCATTCAATACCGCTTCCATCTGCGCCTTACCAAAGGCGGCCGAGATGTTTTTGGCAATCAAGGCCTGTTTGCTCTTGTCACTATCCGACATGACACCCTCGTGTACATTGTTGACGCTAACCACCAATTTACCGCCCTTGGCTTCGTCAATTACCGCCACGCTAGGCTGACCGGCCTTCGGTTTGGCGGTTCTAAAAATCTCTTGAGTAACAGCCGCCGGCAATTCACTGGTAGTGCGTGTCAAGCCATTGATTTTTTTGGTCTGCAAATGCAGCGCTTCGGCGATTTGCGCAAGCGTTTTACCGCCAACCAATTCCTGCTTAATTTTATCGGCAGTTGCGATGGCCTGCTGTTTTGCTTTATCTTGCTGAATCGCAGTAATGACCTCAGCCTTAACTTCCTTGAGCTCTCTGCTGGCGGCAGGTTGATGCGATAACATACGCAACACCACAACTTTGTCGCCGCCAATTTCCAGCGGCTCGCTGTTGCTGCCTTTTAACACATCTTCGGAAAACGCAGCCGCCCGAACTTTTTCGTCGGCAGCGATACCTTCACCCGCGGTGCGAGTAAACGCTTGGGTTTTGCTGGTTGCTCCACCCAATAGTTGCGCAACCGCCGCCAAACTATCAGGATTTTCATAACTGACTTCGGCAACTTTCTCGGCCAAGGTATTAAATTTGGCTTCGGCCTGCGCTTTTTGATAAGCCTTGCTGACTTCGGCTTTTACCGCTTCGTAAGGCTTTACGTCGCCCGGTATCAATTCGGTGACTTTAATTAAATGATAACCAAAAGCCGATTTAACGGGCTCGGAGACTTCGCCCAGTTTTAAGCTGCTTGCGGCATCTTCAAAGGCTTTCTCCATCACGCCGACATTAAATAAACCCAGGTCGCCGCCATTTTTAGCGGTTAATTTATCGTCGGACACTTCGGCGGCTAAGGCAGCGAAATCCTTGTTTTTCAAATCTTGTTTGGCTTTCAGGGCTTTTTGCAGCGCTAAATCGTCGGCGGCTTTATCCTTGCTGAATGCGAACAGGATATGACTGATTTTTCTGCGCTCTTTCGTAGTGAATTGGACTTTTTGTTCTTCGTAGTAAGCCTTTAACTGCTCTTCAGTAGGGCTAATATCTGCGGCCAATTTATCCAATGATAATTCCACGTATTCGATAGCCACCTGCTCGGGAGTCTGATACGCATCCTGGTGCTGCTGATAATAAGCGGTAATTTCCTCTTCGCCGGGCTGTTGACTGACAGCCGTTAACGGCACGGTCAAATATTCCACATCGCGGGTTTGGTTCTGGATTTTAAAGAAGTTGTTGATTTCCGCCGGCGTGACAAAGCTGCTATCTACCACGGCTCTTTGGAATTGCTCCATCACCAAAGCTTTTTTGATGCGATTGACGAACTCGGCTGAAGACATGCCTTGCGAACCGAGCATGGTTTGGTATTGCGTCTTATCGAACTTACCGTCTTTTTGGAAATACTCGAGAGTTTGTATGAAGTCCCTGGCCGTCTCATCGCTAACCAACAGGTTTTGATCCTGAACGTATTGCAACAACACCTCGTCGCGAACCAGCTTTTGCAAAGCCTGTTTTTTTATCGTCTCTTCGTCGAATTTCATGCCTGCCAGATTTTGCGCATATTGCTGATAGGCCTGACTGACATCCCGCTGAAAAA
>Ga0160183_126037_pt1 | contig 10292 bp, 6 predicted proteins | sample met14sb_FD_108562 | JGI IMG/M metagenome (GOLD analysis project Ga0160183, IMG submission 108562) | Synthetic bacterial communities of pure cultures from sediment of Lake Washington, USA, under high oxygen condition - MT... | ecosystem: Engineered > Modeled > Simulated communities (microbial... >...
CGAGAAGTTTCCATGAAAAAAATTCTGCTGGGCGCATTTGGCGTCCTTGGCCTCGGCGCCGTAACGGTGATTGGCCTGCTCCAGGCCGGAGCGATCGATATGGCGGCCGATACGCCCCACAGCCCCTCCGTCCACCGACTTATTGAGTGGGCGCGGGAACAGTCCATCGCCCGCGGGGCCGCCGACATCGTTCCACCGGACGATTTGTCCGATGCCGGCCGGATTCGCCGGGGCGCCGGCAACTACGACGCCATGTGTGCGAACTGCCACCTCTCACCCGGCATCGAAGATTCCGAAATACGAAAAGGCCTCTATCCGACCCCGCCGAATCTCTCCAAACCTGCAAATGCCGACGATTCCGACCGGACGGATGCCCGCCGGTTCTGGATCATCAAACACGGCGTCAAGGCGTCCGGCATGCCAGCCTGGTCGAAAAGCGGCATGGAGGACGAGGCCATATGGGATCTGACGGCTTTCCTTAAGATCATGCCGAGCCTTTCCCCGGAAGAGTATCGCCGGCTGGTCGAATCCAGCGATGGGCATAGCCATGGCGGTCAGGAGGAACACTTAGCCGAAAAGGTAAGCAAGTCCGGCGCCGCACACCCTCACGGCACGAAACCGCATTCCCACAAGCACGGCGCTCATAAGCACTGACCAAGCCCCTGAAGATTACGGAAGTGTAATGTCTCGGCCAGCCTCCCGTAAGGAACAACCCTTTAAACTGGCCACATTTAAATCAACCTGGAAATAATCATGAAATCAGTTCTGAAACCACATCTCCGTTCCTTGCTGTTAGTCTTCCTCGTCAGCACCGGTACTGTTTGGGCGCAAGCCGCGACACAGGTGGAAGTGTTCAAGAGCCCCTCTTGCGGTTGCTGCGGAAAATGGATTGAGCACCTGCAACAGAACAGTTTTCTGGTAAGCACCCACGAAGTGAACGACGTCCCGGCAGCGCGGAAAAAACTGGGCATGGCCGATCGACTAGGTTCCTGCCACACCGCCCGGGTCGGCGACTACGTCATCGAGGGCCATGTTCCCGCCGCCGACATCCAGCGCCTGCTCAAGGAAAAACCCAAAACACTCGGCTTGGCCGTTCCCTCTATGCCGCCCGGTTCGCCGGGCATGGAAACCGCCAACCCCGTTCCGTACGAAACCCTGCTCGTCCAGGGAGACGGCAGCACCCGGATTTTTGACAAACACTAAATCCACTAAACCCTAGGAGAAAACCCATGAAAAGTTTGATTATCGTCACCCTCGTCGCCGCAGTCTTTTCTGCACACAGCATCGCCGCTACAGACCACGACGCTCATGGCGGCCATGGCGCGATCCGTGCAGAAAATCGACAAGCCGGCTGGCAAAGTCACGGCGTCCCAGGGGGGGCAGCCCAACTCGAAAATTAACGCGAGTCGTTCCGGGCCAGCCTCATCTAACGGTCATGCGCACGAACATACTGACGCTAAATAAGAAATCCATACTAAATAATATTACTGAGAATCCTATGAAATATATGAAATTTGCATTAATCACCCTTTTTTTAGTCGCTGTTTCTGCGTGCGCAACAGATTCCAATAGATCTAAAGATGACAGTCATTCACATCGTGGCAGCAGCGGCGGACATAGCCATTAAAGTGCGTTGGGTTAGCGATAGCGTAACCCGACATTTGCCGCATTGATATGTTGGGTTACGGCTACCGCCTCGGCAATTGCTCCTGCATTGCTCTACCTCCTGCATAACCCACAGGGATGTGGGGAATGCAGATTTTGCATGGAGCAAAATATCTGCCCATGCAGTCGTAACCTACGACTTCAGGCAACCTAGGCCGAACACGATTTCTTGTCTGAGGACACATCACAATGAAACATATTTCCAAACCTTCGCTATTATTGCCTAATCCTTCCCGTCGGCGCTTCATTGAAGGGCTGGCCGCCGGCGGTATTCTATTAGGGCTATCGCCGTGGATCGAAACGGTTCAGGCCAAGGAAACAACGCAGCTCGCCGAGATACTTACCGGCACGGAGTTTGACCTCACGATAGCGGAAACCCCCGTCAACTTTACCGGTGCGCCACGTATGGCAACCACCGTTAATGGTTCGATTCCTGCGCCTACACTGCGCTGGCGAGAGGGGGATACGGTGACGCTTCGTGTCACCAACCACCTCGCCGAGGAAACCTCGATTCATTGGCACGGCATCCTCCTGCCTTATCAAATGGATGGGGTACCGGGTATCAGCTTTAAAGGTATCGCGCCGGGGGAAACCTTTACCTATCGCTTCAAGGTACAACAATCCGGCACCTACTGGTACCACTCCCATTCCGGCATGCAGGAGCAGACCGGCTTGTACGGCGCTATCATCATTGATCCGGTCGGTGCCGACCCGATCCTCGCCGATCGCGACTATGTGGTGCAACTGTCCGACTGGAGCGACGAAGACCCGATGCGGGTTTTCGAGAAGCTCAAAAACCAAAGCGACTACTACAATTTCAACCAGCCGACGGCTGTCGATTTCTTTCATGATGCGGCTGGTGAAGGGGTTGTATCGGCCATCCAAAAGCGGCACATGTGGAACATGATGCGCATGAATATGACCGACCTGGCCGATATTTCAGCTTACACCTATACCTACCTGATGAACGGAACCACCCCGACCGACAACTGGACCGGGCTGTTCCGTCCGGGCGAGAAGGTGCGGCTGCGCTTCATCAATTCCGGTGCGATGACGTTTTTCGATGTGCGCATACCTGGGCTCAAGATGACGGTGGTTCAGACCGACGGACAGAACGTCGAGCCGGTCACGGTGGACGAAGTCCGCATCGGACCTGCCGAGACCTACGATGTCATGGTTACACCCGAAGAAGGGGCTTATACCCTCTTTGCCCAGACTATGGACCGTACCGGCTATGCCCGTGGTACGCTGGCAACGCGTGTCGGCATGACGGCGGCGGTGCCCGCGCCGGATAAACCCGAACCGCTCACCATGGGGGATATGATGGGCGACATGGGCAGTGTCGGGATGGCGGAGATGAATCACGGCGGTATGGCTATGGATCACAGCGCCCACGCCATGGGCGGCGGACAGGTGCGCGTGCGCCACGCCAGTACCGAATACGGTTCCAGCGTAGACATGCGTGTAGACACGCCGCGCACCAATCTGGATGATCCCGGCATCGGCCTGCGCAACAATGGCCGCCGGGTGCTGACTTATGCCGATCTGCACACCATCGGTGGGTCGCTGGATCCAAGAAAACCGGATCGGGAAATCGAGCTCCATCTCACCGGCAACATGGAGCGTTACAGTTGGTCTCTTGATGGCCTTGAGTTCGGCAAATCCACGCCGGTGCATTTTCGCTATGGTGAACGGCTGCGCGTGATTCTGGTCAACGACACAATGATGACCCATCCCATGCATTTGCATGGCATGTGGAGCGAGCTGGAAAGTCCGGACGGACGCTTTCAGGTACGCAAGCACACCCTCATTGTGCAGCCCGCGCAGCGTATCACCTTCCTTGTCACCGCCGACGCCTTGGGCCGTTGGCCTTGGCATTGCCACCTGTTCTTGCACATGCATGCGGGCATGATGCGTGAAGTGGTGGTGGCCTGAGTATGTGCAATCAAACAGGGTAATCGAAAAGAGGAGCAGGAAACAATGATGAACTATCGAGTAAATTTGATCGCCACTTTGATGGTTCTCAAACTATCTTCCGCTTGGGCGCAAGATCTAACAACGATGGAAAAAGTGCAAACGAACCAAGTTCACGCCGACCACGCCAATCGTTCCGCGCAGACGGAGCGGAAGCGGCGTAATATAAAGCCTGGGACAGAATCAAAGCCGACTCCGACAAAAGCATCCGAGCAGATAGGGGCGACCAAGGATATGGATCACGGCAAGATGACGCACGGCTCCATGCCGGGCATGGAACAAGGTGATAAGTCCGGCACGGGGGAGGGTTCAGGGCATGACATGATGCACGGTGCCGCAACTTCCGGGAAGGCCGACGACATGAGCAACATGAATCACGGCGGCGGCGAATCCATGTCCATGCAGGATGGTTCGGCCCCACCCGACGCCCGCGATCCGCACGCCTATTCAGATGGCTACGACTTCGGCCCGATTCCACGGCCAAGGATGGGGGACGAAGATAACTTTGGCTCTCTGTTGGTCGATCGGCTTGAAAGTTCGACTGCTCGCGGCAGCACCGCTATGACCTATGACTGGCAGGCCTGGTATGGCCAGACTTATGATCGCGCACTCATCAGAGCCGAAGGCGAGATTGAGAGCGGTACATTTAAAGACGCACGCAACGAGTTGCTTTGGGCGCACGCTATTACCGCTTATTTGGACACGCAACTGGGTGTGCGTTACGACAGCGGCAAGGGCACGGATCGCGGCTGGCTCGCCTTCGGCATCCAGGGGCTACTGCCTTACTGGCTGTATGTGGAAGCGACGGCTTATGTCAACGAACAAGGGCGCACCGCATTCCGTCTCGAAACAGAATACGACTTATTGCTGACGCAAAAGCTCATCTTGCAGCCCCGCATCGAGACGAATTTTTATAGCCGACGAGACGACACGCGAGACGTGAGTAGCGGCTTGTCCAACATCGAAGCAGGTCTGCGCCTGCGTTACGAGATTCGACGAGAATTTGCCCCCTATGTCGGCATTGAATGGGCCAGTCGATTTGGCTCGGCGGCTGATAATATACGAACCTCCGGCAAAGATGCCGAGGAAGCGCGGTTCGTTGCCGGGGTGCGTCTCTGGTTCTGAGCCTACGGGGCTTAACTACTCAGCAGTTAGAAAAATGGAACGCAGATGACACAGATTAGACAGATAAACACCGATAAAACAATGGACTATATCGATTAAAAATCCGTTCAAATCCGTCCCATCGGTGTCATCCGTGTTCCATTGTATTTAACCAGGCATTTTATTTATTGCGAGTTGCCTTATTTAGTTTTCATTCTTAATGTTAATGGGAGAAATACCACTATGAACGCATGGCACAAGCTATCGATTACCGAAGTCGCAAGCCGTCTTGCTACCGATGTGGAGCAGGGACTTTCTGCCAATGAAGCGAAAAAGCGGCTCGCCCGGTATGGGCAAAATAAACTGCGCAAGGGCAAGCGGTTTTCGGCTCTGGTCATTTTTGTAAGCCAGTTTAAGAGTCTGGTTATCTGGGTGCTGATGGGTGCGGCGGCAGTTTCCGCTGCATTGGGCGAAACCATAGACGGCACCGCCATCATTGCCATCGTAATCCTGAACGCGATAATCGGCTTCATCCAGGAATACCGTGCCGAGAAGGCGGCGGCCGCGTTGGCCCGTCTGACAGCGCCCCATTGCCGCGTGGTGCGCGGCGGTCATACTCTGGTGGTTACTGCTATAGAAATTGTTCCGGGCGACATCCTGTTGCTGGAAGGCGGGGATCTGGTCGCTGCAGACGCTCGCCTGATCCAAACATCCGTTCTTCACATCAACGAAGCGCCGCTTACCGGCGAATCGCAAGCGGTAGGCAAGTCCACAGACAGCCTGCCTCCGGAAACGCCTCTTGCAGACCGGAACAACATGGTCTTCCTCGGCACCAGCGTAACGGGGGGAACCGGCCGTGCCTTGGTGGTGAATACCGGCATGGAGACGGAACTCGGCCATATCGCCACGCTTCTGGACACCGCCGAAAGCGGAGAAACCCCGTTGCAACGCCAACTTGAACGGGCAGGACGCCTGCTGTTGATGGCCTGTTTCGGCATCGTCACGCTAATTTTCGGCCTAGGCTTATTACGGGGAATTGCGCCGTTTGAGCTTTTCTTGAGCTCGGTGAGTCTTGCGGTAGCGGCTATCCCGGAAGGCCTGCCTGCGGTGGTGACTATTGCGCTGGCTTTGGGTGTGCAGCGCATGGTACGGCGTCATGCCTTGGTGCGGCGCTTGGCTTCGGTTGAAACGCTAGGCCGTGCCCAAGTTATCTGTACGGACAAGACCGGCACGTTGACGATGGGTGAAATGACAACCCGCAAGTTGATCACCTCAACAAACTTGTATCGCGTTACCGGCGAAGGCTACGCCACGGAAGGCGCATTTTTTTCCGGCAATGTGGAAAGCCTGCCGTCAGAAAGTCCTGAACTCCTGGCCTTGTTGCGCACGTTGGCCGCCTGTAATGATGCCGAACTGACCCTAATAGATAACCGGCCTGGAGTGATCGGTGATCCTACTGAAGGAGCACTGCTGGTAGCCGCCGCAAAAGGCGGCTTTACCCGTGAGGTCTTCGAGACTGAAATGCCGCGCTTGGCTACTGTGCCTTTCGATTCCGACCGCAAGCGCATGACGGTCATTCGTAACCGGGAAAGCTGTATCTGGGCGTTCGTCAAAGGCGCACCCGAAGTTATTCTCAGCCGTTGCACCCTAATTAGAACCGATCAGGGAGTAAGAGAATTGACCGAGAATGACCGTAGCCGGCTGATACAAGCCAATGCCTTACTGGCGCACGATGCCCTGCGTGTGCTTGCCGTGGCTGAGCGCCCTCTGGATGGCTTTAGTTTCGAAGCCGGCAGGTCTGTAAACGATGCCGAGATCGAGCAGGAACTTATCCTATTGGGACTCGTAGGCTTACAAGACCCACCACGAGGCGAAGCAAAGGAGGCTGTCGCGAAATGCAAACGGGCCGGCATCAAAACCGTGATGATCACCGGCGATCATCCGGACACGGCGCAAGCAATAGGCCATGAATTGGGCATCCTGGGCAAGGGTGACGAAGTTCTCGTGGGAACAGAGCTTGACCGTCTGGATGACGAAGCGCTGAAACAACGTGTCGCACAGGTTGCCGTGTATGCACGGGTTACCGCCGAGCACAAGCTCCGCATTGTCCGCGCATGGAAAGCGCTGGGCGCAGTTGTGGCGATGACCGGAGACGGGGTTAACGATGCGCCAGCGATCAAAGAAGCGTCCATCGGTATCGCCATGGGCATTACCGGCACCGAGGTGACCAAAGAGGCTGCGGATATGATTGTTACGGATGACAACTTTGCTTCCATTGTCGCTGCCGTAGAGGAAGGGCGGGGTATCTATGACAATATCGCCAAAACTTTAGCCTATCTACTGGGCAGCAGTACCGGCGAATTGATCGTGATGCTGGTCGCGGTTCTGCTAGGTTGGCCGCTGCCGTTATTGCCGCTGCATCTTTTATGGATCAACCTGGTGACAGACGGCTTTGCAGCGCTGGCCCTCTCGACCGATCCGATTGATCCCGACGTGTTGAGCCGTCCGCCGCGACATTCCCAGTCACTGCTCAATCGGGATTTACTCAAATTAACCCTGTTCACCGGCTTGCTGGCCGCCAGTGTCACTCTCGGCGTGTTTGCTTATGAACTCTATATCATCGGCAACAGTCTTGATCATGCCCGCGACGCCGCTTTTACCGCTCTGGTGATCACCGGATTGTTGCGTGCCTTCGGCGCACGGAGCGAGCAGCGCACCCTTTGGCAGATAGGCCTGTTTTCCAACCTGCGCCTGTTTCTGGTTGTGGCGGTGAGCTTCACCTTGCAGTTAGCGATACATCATGTTCCTATGCTACAAACGCTGTTTCAGATCGAACCGGTTTCTGTCAATCAGTGTGTGAGCTGGATCAGCGTTGGATTCATACCGCTGATTGTGCTGGAACTGAGAAAAGTCATCCGTCGTCCCCGAGCAGCAAAGGATAAGACCATGAAAAAATACGCTAATGAAACAATCTATACCTGCCCCATGCACCCTGAAGTTCGGCTGGAAAATCCCGGCACCTGCCCCAAATGCGGGATGCCCCTGGAGCTGATGGCTCCGGTGGAAAGCAAGGTTTTTGAAAGCCATGCCGAATATGTGTGCCCGATGCATCCTGAAATCATCCGCAGTGAGCCGGGTTCCTGCCCCAAGTGCGGCATGGCTCTGGAACCCCGGGACATTTCAGGGGAGGAACAGGAAAGCCGCGAACTCACCGCTATGAGCCGAAGGTTCTGGGTCAGTGCCGCGCTGTCGATACCCGTGTTCATTTTGGCGATGGCTCATGACCTGATGCCGGGCATGATTGCTAACGTTTTCTTTACCCACTGGCAGCAATGGATTGAATTTGCTTTAGCCACGCCGGTCGTTTTGTGGGGCGGCTGGCCGTTTTTTCAGCGCGGCTGGCGTTCCGTTATTAGTCGCAATCTAAACATGTTTACGCTGATCGCCCTGGGTATCGGCGTTGCCTGGATTTACAGCGTGACAGCAACATTTGCGCCGGGAATTTTTCCGTCAGCCATGCGCAACCTAGACGGCAGGGTGGCGGTCTATTTCGAGGCCGCCGCCGTCATTACTGCGTTGGTATTATTAGGACAAGTGCTGGAATTGCGGGCTAGAAGTCGCACCAATCAGGCCATCAAAATGCTGCTGGAGCTGGCACCGAAAACAGCGCGCCGGGTTCATGGCGACGGCAGGGAGGAAGATATTCCCCTGGTCCAGGTGCAACCGGGCGATATATTACGCGTCCGGCCCGGCGAAAAAATCCCTGTGGACGGTGTCGTGCAGCAAGGTTACAGCAGTGTCGATGAATCGATGGTGACCGGCGAACCGATTCCGGTGGAAAAAAATGCAGGGGATAGGCTGATAGGCGCCACCGTCAACGGTACAGGAAGCCTGCTGATGCTCGCCGAAAAGGTCGGCGGCGAAACGCTGCTGGCACGGATCGTGAAGATGGTCAGCGAAGCGCAACGTAGCCGGGCGCCGATCCAGAAACTGGCAGATGTGGTTGCCGCCTGGTTTGTGCCGGCCGTTGTCATCATTGCCGTCATTGCCTTGATCGTCTGGTGGCAGTGGGGGCCTGAACCGCGTCTGGCGCATGCCGTTGTTAATGCGGTAGCCGTGCTCATTATTGCCTGCCCCTGCGCTCTCGGTCTTGCCACGCCGATGTCGATTATGGTCGGTACCGGCAGGGGCGCTCAGCTCGGGGTTTTGATTAAAAATGCCGAAGCGCTGGAAATCATGGAAAGAATAGATATCTTGGTGGTCGATAAAACCGGCACACTGACCGAGGGTAAGCCCCGTCTGATGTCAGTCATAGCCAGCAAGGACTTTTCCGAAGAAGAAGTATTGTATCTCGGCGCAAGCCTGGAACGGGCCAGCGAACACCCACTTGCTGCCGCCATTGTTAAGGGGGCTGAAGGAAAAAGCATCAAGCTGGCTGCCGGAGAGCAGTTTGAATCGGTAACCGGCAAAGGCGTTTCCGGCAGGATTTCAGGACGCAAGGTTGCGCTGGGTAATGCCCAATTAATGGAGGCGCAGAATATCGATATAACGCCTTTAATAAAACAGGCTGACGAACTCCGTTTTGAAGGGCAGACTGTCATGTTTGTCGGCGTGGACGGCAAACTTGGTGGATTTATCAGTGTTGCCGATCCGATCAAATCGTCAACGCCGGAAGCGCTGAAAGCCCTGCACGAAGCAGGGATAAAAGTCGTCATGCTGACCGGCGACAACAAAACGACAGCCAATGCCGTGGCAAAAAAACTCGGCATAGACCGGGTTGTAGCGGAAGTATTACCCGAACAGAAAACCGAAATCGTTAAACAATTGCAGGCCGAAGGCCATATCGTGGCAATGGCGGGCGACGGTATCAACGATGCACCGGCCTTGGCGCAGGCACATGTCGGTATTGCGATGGGTACGGGCACCGATGTCGCGATGGAAAGTGCGGGGATCACGCTGGTCAAAGGCGATCTGCGTGGAATCGCCCGGTCACGGCGTTTAAGTCAAGCCACCATGAGTAATATCCGCCAGAACCTGTTCTTTGCGTTCATTTACAACGCCCTCGGCGTTCCCGTTGCCGCCGGTGTGCTGTATCCGTTTTTCGGCATTTTGCTGTCTCCGATGATTGCGGCGGCAGCGATGAGTTTTAGTTCGGTTTCAGTTATTATGAATGCGCTACGGCTTAGAAAATTATCGCTATAAAATATCAGTTGATCTAAAAATTGACTTTATACTCTAGCCGCTCAGAAAAAGGACGTTTTCTGAACAGTCCAATACCATACTTTTTTAGCAATTTAGATACATTCATGGTCGTCTGCTCCTGTTAAGGGTTGTCCGATGCCTGCCCAACCAGTTCTGTCGCACCTTGCAGTCTTGCGCAGGAGGGCTAGCATCTGACAACCCTTAACACTTTGCGACATTCAGTTTGCTGAAAAACATTGTTTACCAGTGACTGGTTATAGTTGCGAAGCTGACTGAGATGTTCGTATCTATTCCGTAAGCGCATCAATAAATTCATAAATAGTATGGCATTTGACTCAATGGCATAA
>Ga0160183_112547_pt1 | contig 10128 bp, 9 predicted proteins | sample met14sb_FD_108562 | JGI IMG/M metagenome (GOLD analysis project Ga0160183, IMG submission 108562) | Synthetic bacterial communities of pure cultures from sediment of Lake Washington, USA, under high oxygen condition - MT... | ecosystem: Engineered > Modeled > Simulated communities (microbial... >...
CAAAAAGCCTTTAGAAACCCTGCAGAAAATCCTATTTTACCAGCCATTATTGAGTCACTTGATCAAGAAGGGCGCGGTGTTGCGCATGTGGATGGTAAAACTGTTTTTATTGATGGTGCGCTGTCGAATGAGCGTGTAACTTACCAATCACAGCATATCAAGCCCAGCTACGAAGTGGCAAATACCATTTCTGTTAGCAAACAAAGTAATCAGCGTGTGATACCAAAATGCCCACATTTCGGTTTATGCGGCGGCTGCAAATTGCAGCATTTGGATATTAACGCCCAAGTGGCGGCGAAACAGCGGCTGCTGGAAAATGATTTGTGGCATATTGGCAAGGTAAAACCTGAAAATATGCTGCCGCCTTTATACGGCCCAACTTGGGGTTATCGGCATAAAGCGCGCTTAAGCGTTAAATATGTAGAAAAAAAACAGCGCGTGCTAGTGGGTTTTAACGAAAAAGCCACACGTTATGTGGCAGATATGAATTCGTGTGAGGTGTTGGTGCCAGAAGTGTCGGCGCTGATCGCACCTTTACAGCAGATGATTGTGCAGTTGAGTATTCGCGATAAATTGCCGCAAATTGAATTGGCCGTCGGTGAAAATAAAGTGATAGTGCTGATTTTTCGCATCATGGATGCGTTAAGTCTTGATGATGAAGCGACATTTAAAGCCTTTGCTGACAAACACCATGTGCAAGTGTGGACGCAAACCAAAGGCCCTGACACGATTAAACCGTTTTGGCCGCTGAATACTGAGCAGTCAGCAATTCCCCAATTGCAATACAGCTTGCCGGAATTTGATTTAACTTATCCGTTTAAGCCGAATGAGTTTACGCAAGTGAATCCGCAAATTAACCAAGTGATGATTCGGCGTGCCATGCAGTTATTAAAACCGCAGACGCACGAAAAAATTGCCGATTTCTTTTGTGGCATAGGCAACTTTACATTGCCTATTGCACGCAGTGGTGCGTCTGTATTAGGATTAGAAGGTTTGGCGAATCTGGTTGAACGCGCCAATGAAAGCGCAGCACTTAACCAGATTCAAAACGCAACATTTGGTGTGGCCGATTTGTTTAAAATGACACCTGAAGCGTTAACTGGTTTGGGCCGCTTTGATAAATGGCTGGTTGACCCGCCACGCGATGGCGCATTTGAACTGATTAAGTCACTGGGCGCCAGCAATAGCCCGCAAACCATTGTGTATGTTTCGTGTAACCCTGCCACTTTGGCACGCGATGCCGGCGTGCTGGTGAATGAAAAGGGTTATACGCTTAAAGCGGCCGGCGTTATCAATATGTTTTCGCACACGGCACATGTGGAATCGATTGCGCTGTTTGAGTTGAATGCTTAAATCCATTAAAAGCAGTCGTTTTAAAATCAGTGTTTTCATCACACTTTTAGCGCTGTTTTTAGCGGCTTGTCAAAAGCCTGCGCCATATGCGGAAATCAATTTTGCAATGGCGCAAGCGCCGCTTAACCTCGACCCGCGTTATGCAACCGATGCCGCATCTGCACGGGTGAATCGTTTGATTTACCAAAGCCTAGTGGATTTTGATGCAAACGCCAAACCAATACCCAGTTTAGCTACTTGGGTGCAGGTTAACCCAACCCAATATCGCTTTGTCTTAAATCATCAGCGCGCAAAATTTCATCATAAAAAGAGACTAACTGCGCAGGATGTAAAAGTCACTTACGATTCTTTGGTGCGGTTAAAAGATTCAGCGCAAGCGGCAGAGTTTGCGAATATTCAAAGCATACAAGTGTTGGATGACGAAACGATTTTATTTGAATTGAATCAGCCAGATAGGAATTTTCCGGCCAAGCTGATTATCGGCATTCTGCCGCAAGACTTAATTATAAAAAAGCATGATTTTTCGCATCACCCAATTGGTAATGGCGCGCTAAAATTTGTGTCATGGCAAAACAAACTCACTTTAAGTCGCGTAAACGATAATCAGAAAATCAGCCTTGTTGAAGTAAAAGATCCAACGGTACGCGTGCTAAAGCTGCTACGCGGTGAAGTGGATTTATTGCAGGGCGATTTACCACCAGAACTGGTGAAATATCTGCAAACCAAACCAGAGGTAGAAGTTAATACGGTTAAAGGCGCAAATTTTTCCTATATGGGTTTAAATATGCAAGATCCGCTTTTGGAAAATATAAAAGTCCGTCAAGCCATTGCGCATGCGATTGATTCCAATGCGATTATCCAGCAAGTGATGGTTCCCAATACGCGTATTGCTGGGGTGATTTTGCCGCCAGAACATTACACCAATGCATTAAGTCCAACAATGCAGCCTTATGCTTATAATCCTGTATTGTCTAAGCAGTTATTAACTGAAGCGGGTATTCAATTGCCGTTAAAACTGGTGTACAAAACCTCAACCGATGCGCAGCGTGTGCGCTTTGCCACCATTATGCAAGCGCAAATGCAGCCTGCTGGCATTCAATTGGAAATCAAAAGTTTGGATTGGGGTACATTTTTTGAGGATGTTAAGCAGGGCAACTTTCAATTATTCGGCCTTACTTGGGTGGGCATTAAAACGCCAGAAATTTATGTAAAAGCGCTGGGTTCGCAAAGTTTTCCACCAAACGGTTTTAATCGCGGACATTATACCGATGCAGAATTAGATGCCTTACTCGCAAATGAGAACTGGCCTGCTGCAACGCAGCGTATCTATCAACAATTGCCTTATATTCCCTTATGGTACGAAGGCCAGTTTGCAGCGACGCGTAAAGACATTAAAAATTATGCACCTAAGCCTGACGGTAATTGGGATGACTTAATCACGATTACCAGACAATCATTGCAAACTCAGCAACAAAAAGCTCAGTTACAATAAACAATATGCGCATAGAAATATCTATTCAAAAACAAAGCTTAACGCTGTTCGATAATTTTGGCGGTGTAAAAGCCAAATACAGTATATCGACTGCGGCCAATGGTGTTGGCAATGAGAAAAATAGCGGCTGCACACCGTTAGGCAATCATATTGTCCGCGCGAAAATCGGTGTAAATGCCGCACCAAATACTGTATTTGTCGGGCGTAGGCCAACGGGCGAAATATGCACGCCAGAGTTAATGGCAGAGTTTCCAAGTCGCGATTGGATTTTGACACGCATTTTGTGGTTAAGTGGGTTAGATATTGGCTTTAATCGCCTTGGTAATGTCGATACCATGCAGCGCTATATCTACATTCATGGCTCACCGGATAGTACTGAAATGGGCAAGATTGGCTCGCACGGTTGCGTGCGCATGCACAATAGCGATATCGTTGAACTGTTTGATTTAGTGTCGGCGGGCACTACTGTTTTGATTCACAATGATTAAGCATTTTGTTGACTTTGTCACCGTCGTTTTCGGTGTACTTCTGCTCACTTTTCTGTTGATTCATCTTGTCCCAGGCGACCCTGTGGAAGTGATGTTGGGCGAATCCGCCAGCGTGACAGATAGAACCGCTTTGCGTACAGACTTGGGCTTAGATCAGCCGCTTGCACAACAATTTGGCAGTTATTTAACCAAGCTGTCGCAAGGCGATTTAGGATATTCAATTCATACCAAAACGCCGATTATCGAACTAATTAAAACACGCTATCCCGCGACACTTAAGCTTGCGGTTTTATCACTTTTTATCGGGTTAGCTATTGGCATTCCCCTAGGCGTATTTGCCGCTCTAAAAGCTAATCATTGGCAAGATTTTGTCGTCACTATTGTTTCTGTGCGTTTATCTGCCATGCCGGTTTTCTGGTTGGGACCTTTATTAATGCTGCTATTTGCGGTTTGGCTAGGCTGGTTTCCAGTCAGCGGTATGGATGACAGCACGTCTATTGTTCTGCCGGCGCTGACTTTGGGTTTGGGTTTAAGCGCGATTTTAACGCGCATGACTCGCACCAGCTTGCTGGAAGTTTTGAATGACGATTTTATTCGTACCGCGCGTGCAAAGGGTTTAAACGAAAATACCGTGATTATCCGCCACGCATTGCGTGCAGCTTTGTTACCGATTATCACCATTGTGGGCTTACAAATGGGCAGTTTATTAGCCGGTACTGTCATCACCGAAACTATTTTCAGTTGGGACGGCATAGGGCGTTTGCTGGTAGAAAGTATTGAAAAGCGCGACTATCCAGTGACGCAAGCCTGCGTGCTAGTTGTGGCGTTAAGCTATGTTGCGGTGAATTTATTTACCGATGTTTTATACCGATTGGCCGACCCAAGAGTGAAGTTTGGGGCGTAGCATGAAAACTTTCGCCATCAGCATTTTGTTATTTTGGGTGATTGCCGTACTGGCTGGCTATGCTTTCGGGTTGCAAGGTAATCACATTGAGTTAGATGCGATATTGTCAGGCCCAAGCCGGCAGCATTTACTTGGTGCAGACGATTTGGGGCGCGATATTCTGGCGCGTATCTTAACTGGGGTACAAGTCTCATTTTTTGTGGCAATCATCGTTACTGTGATTACCATGGCGATTGGCGTTGCTATTGGCTTGATTGCAGGATTTTACGGCGGAAAAGTGGACCGTGTTTTGATGAAAATCACCGATATTTTTTTAGCTTTCCCCGGTATTTTATTGGCCATCGCATTCGCAGCCGTGTTGGGGGCGGGTTTGAGTAACTTAATACTGGCTTTGTGCATTACAGGGTGGGTGAGTTACGCCAGATTGACGCGCGGACAAGCACTGAGTTTGCGCAATCGCCAACATGTGCTTGCGGCAGAATCACTGGGCGCAACCGTGCCGCGTTTGTTACTGAAACATATTTTGCCATTGTTAAGTTCGATATTAGTTGTGGAAGCGACTTATAGTATTGCCAGTGTGATGATTGCAGAAGCAAGTTTGTCGTTTTTAGGTTTGGGTATACAGGCGCCGAATGCTTCGTGGGGCGCAATGCTGCGCGACGGCGTGCGTTATATGTTGGTGGCGCCGCATTATGTGCTGGTGGTAGGTTTGAGCCTGATGAGCCTGATTTTGGCGATTAATCTGGGCGGGGATTACCTGCGTGACAAGCTGGATGTTCGCGTAGAGTAGTGCTGTTTATAGAATAGCGGTAATTGCTTTATTTGTAAGGGCTTAGTTTATAAAGGCTTAATATGCGGAAGCAATACAAATATTACGATTTTATGATGGCTGCTTTCGTGTGTGTGCTGGTCTGTTCCAACTTGATTGGGCCAGCCAAAGTCACACAGATTGATGCGCCATTGCTTGGCACACTCACTTTTGGCGCAGGCGTTTTATTTTTCCCGATTTCGTTTATCTTTGGCGATATTCTGACAGAAGTCTATGGATATTCTGCTTCGCGTCGCGTTATTTGGGCAGGTTTCGCAGGTTTGGCTTTCGCAAGCTTGATGGCTTGGATGATTGTTGCTCTGCCGCCCGCGCCATTCTGGGACAATCAGCATGAATATGAAGTGGCTTTTGGCAGCACTTGGCGTATTTCTTTGGCAGGATTAATTGCGTTTGCAGTGGGTGAATTTGTGAATAGCTTTATAATGGCAAAGATGAAGCTAGTTTCTGCGGGTAAACATCTGTGGCAGCGCACAATTACCAGCACAATTTTTGGCGAAACCATTGATACGGTGATGTTTGTACCGCTGGCATTTTGGAATACGGGTATTATCCCTAACGATAAGATTCCATTGGTGATTGGTGCACAGATAGTTGCTAAAATCGGTGTGGAAGTGGCTTTTACACCTGCTGTTTATAAAATTGTGGCATTTTTAAAGCGCGCCGAAAATGAAGATTACTACGATAAAAACACCAACTTTAACCCTTTTAAACTTTAAGCATTTTAACCATTAACTATAATTGAGTACGCATTGACTGAGAATTTAAGCAGTAATTTAACCATTACCTGGCAAGAAAAAGGCAAGCCGCAACAAGCGGTTTGGCAAAGCGAGGCTAACGCAGCACCGCCTAAAAACATTGTGGTGGCAGATGACACCATGAAAGCGGATGAAGCCTATAAATTGGCTTGTGAAGGCACAGGTTTTTTGTATAAAGGCGACTTTCAGAATGCCAAACAATTACTGCAAGCCGTTACAAAGCGCGTAGACCGCAAACCGATTAAACCTGCTGCGACCATGCTGGAAGCTTTTCATCAGCATAGAGCAAGGCAAATTCAGCGTGCCAATATTACCAACAAAATCTTAATCGAGTTGAATCATGGTAATTGCGATTTAAAACGCGCGCCTGATGTAAAAGAAGCGGTTGCAGGTGCATTGATTGTTAACCCAAAGCTGGATAAAGTACCCGCGAAAATGGTGTTATCGTTGCGCGAATTGCTTGGCATGAACGGTGCGCAGGAATGGCGCAAAAAAGGCGTATTTATTGATGCGCTGCAAGCCAATATCCATGCACATTACGGTGTATATTCGCCTATTCGCGGTGAGTATCTGGATTTGATTAATACAACTTCACTAGGTAATGCCAAAACCGCGTTTGATATTGGTACCGGCACTGGCGTGATTGCGGCTATTTTAGTCACGCGCGGCATTAAAGCCGTTATCGCGACAGATAGCAGCCCGCGCGCGCTGAATTGTGCGGCTGATAATGTGGGTAAATTAAATTTAAAACCATACATTACCGTTGAGCAGGCCAATTTATTTCCAAGCGGGCATAAAAAAGCCGATTTAATCGTCTGCAACCCACCATGGTTGCCAGCCAAGGCCAATGCGCCAATTGAACATGCGATTTACGACCCGAATAGCCAGATGCTAAAAGGTTTTTTAAATGGTGTAAAAGCGCATTTGAATGATAACGGCGAAGCATGGCTGATTTTGTCAGACCTGGCCGAACATTTGGGCTTGCGCACGCAGGAAGAGCTGCTGAAATGGATTGCAGATGCTGGTTTAAGTATTATGGAAAAACTGGATATTGCGCCTAAGCATGCTAAATCCAGCGATCAGTCAGATCCACTGTATGCTGCGCGGGTAAAAGAGATCACCTCTTTGTATCGATTAAAGTAATGCATTGCTGAAAAATCCCCTATTAATGGCTAGAGAAATCAAATGAGCTTAGGTCCCGTTATGCTGGATGTGGTTGGTACTGAGTTAAGTGCCGACGACATTAAACGATTACAACATCCGCTAGTGGGCGGTGTGATTTTATTTGCACGTAATTTTGAAAACTGTGCGCAACTTAAAGCACTGACTACCAGTATTCACGCCGTTAGGCAGCCGCCTTTGCTAATTGCGGTAGACCATGAAGGTGGACGTGTACAGCGATTCAGAGACGGCTTTACCAAGATTCCCCCGATGCGCGAGTTTGGCAAGATTTGGGATAAAAATCCAAAAAAAGCGCGTGAGTTGGCAGTAGAAGCTGGCTGGATTTTAGCGGCAGAACTGCGTGCGCATGGCATCGATTTCAGTTTTACGCCAGTGCTGGATATGGATTATGGCGATAGCTTGGTGATTGGCGACAGGGCGTTTCATCAGGATGCAACAGCAATTAACGAACTGGCATTCAGTCTGATGCAAGGTCTTAAAAAAGGCGGTATGTCGGCAGTCGGCAAGCATTTTCCAGGGCATGGTTTTGTGGTGGCGGATTCGCATGTGAGCATACCAATTGATGAGCGCAGCTTTGATGAGATAGCGGCCAATGATATGCAGCCTTTCAAACAGATGATTGATGAAGGTTTGGCTGCGATTATGCCGGCGCATGTGATTTATCCTAAGGTAGATGACAAGCCGGCTGGGTTCTCGCCAAAATGGCTGCAAAAAGTATTGCGTGAGCGCTTGGGTTTTAATGGCGTGATTTTTAGCGATGACTTAAGCATGGAAGGCGCCAGTGTAGGTGGCGATGTGACAACGCGTAGTTTAGCCGCATTGAATGCTGGCTGCGATATGGTGTTATTGTGCAATCGCCCTGAGTTGGCAGATGAGTTGCTGGCAAAATTAGAGTGGAAAATGCCTGCACTTAGCACATTAAGGCTGGCACGCATGCATGGTGGGCATCATCCTACAAATTTATACGGCTTGCATGAAGATGCCGAATTTGTAGCTGCGGTAAAACGCGTTGGCTTGGTGGGTAAAAGTGAAATGGATTTATTTGCTTAGGGCAGATTTGATACGTTTTTGCTTAATTATTGAAACAAAAATATCACACATTAATACTTGAAACTTTAAGCAATAGACGCTATCTTACCTCTATTGCTTTTAGGCAATTTTTTATAAGGAAATAAACATGTTAGATGATATGCAAGTATTAGGCCGTGAAGGCGCTCTTGATCAAAAGCTAGCCACACAGAATAAAGTATTACGTAATACTTATGCCTTGCTTGGCTTGACCATGATTCCAACCGTAATCGGTGCTTTGGTTGGCATGAAAATGAATTTTGCTTTTGCTGCGCAGCATCCGTTTATCTTTGCAATTGGCGCTTTAGCAGTAGTTTATGGATTGTTTGCAGCCATTAATGCAAACCGCAACAGCAGTATCGGCGTTGTTTTATTGCTGGGCTTAACTTTTTTACTGGGCTTAATGTTAGGCCCAATTTTGCAACATGCACTTAACTTAAATAACGGCGGACAAATCGTTGGCTTAGCGGCGGGTGGTACAGGTGTTATTTTGATGACGATGGCAGGTATCGCAACGACTACTAAAAAAGACTTTAGCTTTATGGGTAAGTTCTTATTGGTCGGTATTGTTTTGTTAATCGTAGCGTCGCTTGCTAATATCTTTTTACAGATTCCAGCCATGCAGTTAGCCTTATCCGGCGTTGGTGTGTTGTTATTCTCCGGCTTTATTTTGTATGACGTAAGCCGTATCGTAACTGGTGGCGAAACCAATTATGTGATGGCGACATTAGGTTTGTACATGAGTATCTATAACTTATTTACTAGTTTGTTACATCTTTTGATGGGCTTAATGGGTAGCAATGATTGAGCATTATTAGTTAGCAAAAAACCCGCCAAGGCGGGTTTTTTGTTTAATGGTTCGAGTTTTTTATTGTCTGTCACTTTAGGATGTATTTTTATAATAGGTTTTTGTTTAACCTGCGCTGCTTAAAAAAATCAGAAAGTACCGCACCACATTCTACCGCCAAAATTCCGCCAAGTACTTGTGTGTGGTGATTGAGTTTTGGTTCTGCCATCAAGTTAACTACACTACCGCAAGCCCCTGTTTTTAGGTCGCTAGCACCATATACCAGCTTTGCAATACGTGCATGTTGCATGGCGCCGCTACACATGGCGCAAGGTTCTAGCGTCACATATAAAATGCAATCAACTAGACGGTAATTGCCCAAATAAGTCGCTGCTTCGCGCATCGCCATGATTTCGGCATGTGCAGTTGGGTCGTGCAGACCAATCGGCGTATTGCTACCGCGCCCGATAATAACGCCATCCTTGACCACAATTGCGCCCACGGGCACTTCACCCATTGATGCCGCTTGCTGCGCTAAATCGAGTGCGATTTGCATGTATTCTAAATCTGTCGTCATAAAGTTTTAATTTTTAGTTGTTTAATACGCTGCGCTAATTCATCCAGTAACTCAGGTTTTGGTGATGCGCTATACATTAAAGCATTATACCGTTGCGCAATTTCAATGATTAATTGTTTCTGATTTGGCAAAACGGCTGCCGCGCGCTGCGCAAAATCCAGTGCGGCTTCAGATGAACGGGGCTCCAATCCAGTGCGCTTTAATTGATTTAAATATCGTGCATATAAGTGTTGCGCGGGATTCAATTTAGTTTTATTTTGTTTGATTAAAAAATAACTGGTGGCGACCATAACCAACACAATCATAGCCATCATCCAAATCAACATTTCTTGCAGGTTTAAGCCTTTGCCAGTGAGTTTTTTTAAGAAGTCCAGTTGCTTTTTATCGTCATAACCCAGCACCCACTGGTTCCAGCCATTATTCACGCTATCCCAATTTAAATAAGCTTTCTTCAGCCAAGGATAATCTTTACGCGCCATTATCGGCAATTCATCCGTATTACTTAATGCTTCGCTAATGCCAAATTCTATACGCTCAGGGGATACTGCCGCAGTTGGGTCTACACGCACCCAGCCTTTATCTTGCAGCCAGACTTCTGCCCATGCATGCGCGTCTGATTGACGCACGATTAAGTAATTGCCGTTCGGATTGAACTCGCCGCCTTGATAGCCTGTGACAATACGTGCGGGCACG
>Ga0160183_116812_pt1 | contig 10067 bp, 9 predicted proteins | sample met14sb_FD_108562 | JGI IMG/M metagenome (GOLD analysis project Ga0160183, IMG submission 108562) | Synthetic bacterial communities of pure cultures from sediment of Lake Washington, USA, under high oxygen condition - MT... | ecosystem: Engineered > Modeled > Simulated communities (microbial... >...
AAAAAACCAGCTTATTTCTCATCCACAGATTAAACAAATTTGATAAGCGAAAGGTGTGTTAACCATTGCAATAGCATTGCATTCTTCATCCAACGAATAACCGAATCCGTCAAGGATCAGCAATACCACGGGCTTTGGCCGATTAAACATCTTTATCTTTATCTCCCGATACTAAAAAAAATCCGCATCAATACTCCCCGGACAAAATAAATCACTTTGTACTCCATTTGATTCTTCATTACCCAAAATGGTCGTAGTGATGTATTATTTTGCCAGATTCACTGGTTTTTTGTATTTTGGCAACATGCCAACCACGTAATCAAGTAGCTGTTATATTAATACACGTTGACAACAGTTGTGTATAAATAATTCTTCACGGGTTCTTTTTTAATCAGATTCAATAGACTAGAAACATTAAACAGACCTATGGGAATTAAAGGCCAGAACACAAGCATAAACGATGCCGACATAGCCAGAGCGGCCCACTGCTTAAAGGCAATGTCGCATCCATTACGTTTAAAAATATTGTGCGTTCTGGGCAGTGATTCAATCTGCGTGCAACAAATCGTCGACCAGGTCGGCACCAGCCAGAGCAATATTTCCCAACATCTGGCAATCCTCAAGGACAAAAACATTCTCGGTTCTAAAAAACAGGCCAACCGTGTTTATTACTTTATTGACGACGCCCGTATGCTGTTACTCATTAAAATGATGCGTGATGTTTTCTGCCCTAACCAATAATTCATTTTTTCACTTAACTTTGACAACTTAATCCATGGAACGTTATCTAGAATTTATTTTAAATCATTACATCTTAAGCCTCGCTCTGGCGGTAGTTACTTATCTGTTAATTCAGGAATTATTCGATACCGCATTCAAAAAATTCGGTGCCGTTTCGCCTTTACTGGCTGTCGCCAAAATGAACGATAGCGATACCATTGTTATCGATGTACGTGAACCGGAAGAGTTTCTTAAAGGTCATATTGAAAACGCAATCAACACGCCACTGGGCAACTTACCCGCTCACTTGTCAAAACTGGAAACATACAAAAACAAACCTGTCCTTATTGCCTGTCAAACCGGTACCCGTTCAGCATCAGCCGGAAAAATATTAACTAAAGCAGGTTTCGAACAGGTTTTCGTTATTACCGGCGGCATGCAATCTTGGGAAAACGACTACAAATTACCTATAAAATCGACCGGCAAGCTCAAAAACTAAATCCTTGCTAAAAGCAACTATTACATTAAATCCTACACATAGAAATCCATCATGACCGAAGCAACCAACGCCGTAGAAAAACAATTTTCTATCCAAAAAAATTTATACCAAAGACATGTCTTTTGAGACGCCTAACTCGCCTAAAGTATTCACCGAAAAATGGGAACCCACTGTCGACTTTAATCTGGGCACCAATGTCTTGCCTTTAGAAAATTCAATGTACGAAGTAGCCCTTGCGGTAACCATCACCGTAAAAAACGGCGATGCAACAGCCTATCTTGTTGAAGTCAATCAGGCAGGTATTTTCTCTTTAGGCGGTTTCACTAATGAAGAAATGGGCCCGATGGTTGGCAGCTTCTGCCCCAACATTCTGTTTCCTTACGCGAGAGAGGCCATTTCCGACCTCGTCACCAAAGGCGGCTTTCCGCAGATGCTTTTAGCTCCGGTAAATTTTGACGCCTTATACTCGCAACATTTGCAACAAGCCCAACAAGCACCCGGCTCTGACGCCATTAATTAAATCGTTCGATGAATAAAAAAATAGCCGTCCTGGGCGCAGGTTCTTGGGGAACGGCTCTGGCAATTCTGGCAGCCAGAAACGGCTGCCGGACGCTGTTATGGGGCCATAATCCTGAACACATGGCAGCGCTGGCACAGGATCGTGAAAACAAACGCTACTTACCCGGCCTGGCTTTCCCTGAAAACCTCACTGTTACGTCCAACTTGGCCGAGGTCGCCGACTTCTGTAGCCTGATACTGGTCTCCGTGCCCAGCCATGCATTTAAAGATACCTTGCTTAAGCTCAAAGCGTATTTATCCAGCGACGTACAAATAGCTTGGGCAACCAAAGGCTTTAATCCTGATAACGGCTCCTTGCTTCACGAAGTAGTCGCCGATATATTTTCTGCGCAAACCCCGGCGGCCTTACTTTCAGGCCCCAGCTTTGCAAGCGAAGTCGCAGCTGAGCTGCCGACAGCCATCACGATTGCTTCATCCCAGCCGGATTTTGCCGGCCTTCTGGCCGACATCCTGCACAGTGAGCGTTTTCGGACTTACACCAACTCGGACTTGATTGGCGTGGAAGTCGGCGGTGCGGTAAAAAACGTCATGGCGATAGCCGCCGGTATTGCCGACGGACTGGGCTTTGGCGCCAACACTCGGGCAGCCTTGATCACCCGCGGGCTGAACGAAATCATTCGCCTGGGCGTCAAACTTGGCGGAAAACAGGAAACCTTTATGGGACTGGCGGGACTGGGCGACCTTATTTTGACCTGCACCGACAACCAATCCAGAAACCGGCGTTTCGGTTTAGCCTTGGGACAGGGCAAAGACACACATACTGCCACAAAGGAAATAGGCCAGGAAATCGAAGGCATTTCAGCGGCAAAAGAAACCTTTTTACTCGCTAAAAAATACGGCGTAGACATGCCGATAACCGAACAAACCTACAAGGTTTTATATGAAGGTTTGGCCCCGCTGGCGGCTGTACAAAACCTGCTGGCTCGGGAGCAAAAGGCTGAGTCTTAGGGATGCTTCATTGTAATGAGCACTTAAAAAGCTTTTATTCATCACGAACGACTGCATGGACAGATATTTGCTCCATGCAATATCTGCATTCCCCATGTCCATGTAGGTTATACAGGAGTAATTGCCTGGACACGAAGAGCACGAAGCAATAAGACTTCGCGTCCTCCGCGTCTCGGCAACTGCTCCATGCGTTGCTCTACCTCCTGCATCCATGCAGTCGTTCGTGGTGATAATTTTTATACCTGTTTTATTACCGCCCCCGCAAAATCCATCTGCCGCCAAGCCTCATACAAGACAATAGAAACGGTATTGGACAAATTCAGGCTCCGACTTTCCGCCTGCATCGGCAAATACAAACACCGCTCTGATCCCAATTCCGCCAACACCGTGGCAGGCAAACCGCGCGTCTCGGGGCCGAACAAAAAAGCATCCTCAGCCTGAAAACTCACCTCGCTGTAAATCTGCGTACCTTTGGTCGTCAGGGCGAAAATCCGCCCCGGCTTAGCACTGTCTACAAAATCAGCCAACGAATCGTGCTCTTTCACCGCCACCCATTCATGGTAATCCAGCCCTGCCCGGCGCAATTTCTTGTCATCCAATTCAAAACCCAAGGGCCTGATCAAATGCAACTGCATACCGGTATTGGCGCATAGCCGGATAATATTCCCGGTATTAGCAGGGATTTCCGGCTCATACAAAACAATATGCAACACGATCAGAACTTGATACTGACCGGCGCCAGTTTCCAGATTTCGTTGTTGTAATCAGTGATGGTCCTGTCGGTAGAAAACTTACCGCTACCGGCACAATTTAAGATACTCATTTTGAGCCAGTGTTCCTGATCCTTGTAAGCCGCTTCCACACGTTTTTGCGCATCAATGAAGCTACGGAAATCGGCTGCCGTCATCCAGGGGTCGTGCGGGCTTTTTATTGACGCCAAAATATCGTCAAAAAGCCCCGGTTCGAACTGGTTAAAATGCCCGCACTCAAGCAGCCTAATGACCCTTAGCAAATCCTCATCCTGATTGATAATTGCATTAGGATCATAGTGATGGCTCATTTCTTCCACCTGCTCTTCGGTCAAGCCGAACAGGAAAAAATTCTCATCGCCGACTTCTTCGCGAATCTCAATATTGGCGCCATCCAGCGTGCCGATAGTCAACGCGCCGTTCATCATAAATTTCATATTGCCGGTGCCCGACGCTTCCTTGCCGGCGGTTGAAATTTGCTCGGAAAGATCGGCGCCCGGACAGATTTTCTCCATCGCGGAAACCCGGTAATTAGGCAAAAAAACCAGCTTTAATTTCCTGCCCACATCGGGATCGGAATTAATGACACTTGAGACATTATTGATCAGCTTGATGATCTTTTTCGCCATGTAATAACCCGGCGCCGCTTTCCCGCCGATCAATACACAACGATCCGTCCAGTTCGCGGTATCGCCGCGCTTAATCCGGTCGTACAGATGAATCACATGCAGTACATTCAACAGCTGGCGTTTGTATTCATGAACACGCTTGACCTGCACATCAAAAATCGCATCAACATTAAAATCGACATCATGTTCGAGCTTCTTGTAATCGATCAGCTTTTGCTTTGCGCCTTGCTTGATTTCATGCCAGCGTTTACGGAACTTCTTATCTTCGGCAAAAGGTTCAAGCTTCTTTAACAGCGACAAATCCGTCAGCCAGCCGTTGCCTATCGTTGCGGTGATCAGTTCGGCCAGTTCCGGATTACACGCCGCGAGCCAACGACGCGGGGTAACGCCATTGGTTTTATTGTTGAACTTGCCCGGCCAAAACTCGTAAAAATCACGAAACAAGCCTTGCTGCAACAATTTCGAATGCAACGCGGCAACGCCGTTGACCGAATAGCTGCCGACAATAGCCAGATAGGCCATCCTGACGTATTGCTCGTTGCCTTCCTCAATAATGGACATACGGCTTAACCGGCCTATATCGCCCGGCCAATGCGCAGAGACTTCGGCCATAAAATGCGCATTAATATCGAAGATGATCTCCATCAGCCTCGGCAGCATCTGTTTAAACAGATTAACCGACCAGCGCTCCAGAGCCTCCGGCAACAAAGTATGATTGGTGTAGGCCATCGTTTTACAAGTGATCGCCCAGGCATCATCCCAGACCAAGCCGTGGACATCCATCAGCAAGCGCATCAATTCCGCGACCGCTATGCTCGGATGCGTGTCGTTTAACTGGAAGGTATTCTTCGCCGCAAACTCGGAAAAATCATTACCGTGACGACCGACCCAGGTGCCGATCACATCCTGCAAACTGGCGGAAGCGAGCAGGTATTGCTGGCGCAGACGCAATGCCTTACCGTTTTCATTGGCGTCATTCGGATACAGCACCATGGTGATATTTTCGGCGGTATTTTTTGCCGCCACCGATTCCGCGTAATCGCCTGCATTAAACTCCTGTAGATTAAATTCTTCAGTCGCCGTGGCTTTCCATAAACGCAAGGTGTTCACCGTGCCGTTCCGGTATCCGGGAATCGGCGTATCGTAAGGAACCGCGAGTATATCCTGCGTATCTATCCAGCTGGTCCTTTTATTGCCGAGCTCGTCAATATGCGATTCGGTATGACCGCCGAACTTAATCCTGTGCGTATATTCGGGACGTTCAATTTCCCACACATTACCGTTACGCAGCCAATGATCCGGCTTTTCGACCTGCTCGCCATTGACAATATCCTGCGAAAACATCCCATATTCATAACGCAAACCGTAGCCGGTCACCGGCAACTGCAAGGTCGCGCAACTATCGATAAAACAGGCGGCCAAACGCCCCAAGCCCCCATTGCCCAAACCGGCATCCGGCTCGCTTTCAATCAGCTCTTCAATCTCCAGGCCCAAATCGTACATAGCCTGCTCAACCGCTTCGGTAATGCCCAGATTCAGCATCGCATTGCTTAAAGTGCGACCCATTAAAAACTCCATCGACAGATAGTAAGCCCTCTTGCAATCCGTTTCTTTGTAGGTATTGAACGTTCTTTTCCAACGCTCTATGAGCCGGTCGCTGATAGCCATCGACAGCGCCTCGTAGGCATAATGCGGCGACGTATTGTTTTCATCCCTGCCCAGGCGGTGACTGTAATAACGCTTGAAATCGGCGATAAAATCCTGCTCATTCATGCCCAAATCAGGAAGCGCGGTAATTGTGGATTTTGGTTTACTTGTTTTAAAGCTTCTATGCGGCATATTTTTTTAACACTACAGAGTTGATATTAGGTTGATGTTAACTACTTTTTTTTAATTAGCCAAAAATATTCCTTTGCCCGTTGCCCCGCCCTTGCTCTTGCCAAATCTATCGCAAGGCTTTTTCCCAGCGGCTTACCACTGCGGCGGCAATGCTGTTGCCGAACACGTTGGTCGCGCTACGCCCCATATCCAAAACCTGATCGACGGCCAACAACAACAGCAAACCGGCCTCGGGGATATGAAACATCGATAACGTGGCCGCAATGACGATTAGCGAGGCTCTGGGTACGCCGGCCACGCCCTTGCTGGTGAACAGCAGCGTCAGCAGCATGATCAGCTGGTCGCCCAGCGCCATGTCGATGCCGTAGGCCTGGGCGATGAACAGCACGGCAAAGGTCATGTACATCATGCTGCCGTCGAGGTTGAACGAATAACCCAAGGGCAGCACCAGCCCGCAGACTTTCTCATCGCAACCGAAACGTTCCAGTTGCTGCAACAGTTTTGGGTAAGCGCTCTCGCTGCTGGCGGTGCCGAAAGCCAGCAGCATCGGCTCGCGGATATGACGAATCAGGGGCAGGATTCTGTGTCCCAGAATCAAGAAGCCGACGCAACCCAGCGCACCGCACAGCAGCAGCAATCCTAAATAAAACTCGCCGATAAATTGACCGTAAGACAGCAACACGCCGATGCCGTTTTGCGCGATGACCGAGGCCACCGCCGAAAACACCGCAACCGGCGCGGTGTGCATCACGTAGCCGGTGACTTTCAACATGATATGCGTCAGCGAATCGAGTAGCTTGACGGTCGGATGAGCCAGCTCGCCCAGCGAGGCGCAGGCCACGCCGAAGAACATCGAGAACACCACGATCTGTAAAATCTCGTTGGCCGCCATGGCTTCGATAATGCTTTTCGGGAACATGTGCGAGACGAAATTGCTCAGTGTCGGCGCCGTCTCCGGCAATCCGGTCTTGGCTCCCACCTCCGGCAGCGCCATGTGCAAAGAACTGCCCGGTTCAAAGCCGTTCACCAGCAACATGCCCAGCAACAAACTGAAAATAGAAGCCGAGAAAAACCACAGCATCGCCTTGACGCCGACCCGTCCGACGGTGTGAATATCGCCCATTTTGGCCATACCCACCACCAGCGTGGAAAAAACCAGCGGCGCGATAATCATCTTGACCAAACGCAGGAAAATATCGGTCAGCGCAGCAAAAATTCCGACAATCTGTTTTAAGGTCTCAGTTCCGCCCATCGTCAGGCTAAGCTGCTCGCCAACGAGGATGCCGAGCGCCAGTGCTATAGCGACATAGAGTGTCTGACGATTGGGTTGCGGGGTATGAGCGGTCATAAACTAAAGTGCCTTGTTAAAATTTTAAAGATTTCACCACGAAGGCACGAAGGACACGAAGAAATAAGATTTCTTGTCTTTGTAGTGAATAAATAAAGATACTATTTACCGACGCTCGTTCTTTTGCTTTGTACCGACGCTTGAAATCGCAAAGCAAGCTTTGGTCGTTAAAGCTGCAACACGACACATTCGTGATGCCTGATCAAAAATCCACAGCGAGCTTTAGTCTCCAAAAACCACGCAATGCATCTAACCTGCGTTTTTTCTTCGTGCTCTTCGTGTCTCGGCAACTGCTCCATGCGTTGCTCTACCTCTTGCATCCATGCAGTCGTTCGTGGTGAATAAAAACCTTTACCCAGCTAACAACACCGTTTAATCCCATTCCACTTTTCATCCTGCCACTGTTTGAAAAAAAAGCCTCTTTGCTCAGCGGCGCATCGGCTTGATGATGCTCTGCATGGTGCTGTAAATAGCGCTCATAAGCATCGTCGCCGGAAAGACGGCGCACGGCACGCCAAAACGTTTTGAGTTTGTTAAGAAGCATCAGTCCCTCACCCAGTCTTCTGCCAAGCGGCTTGGGCTATGCGGTGATTCCGCCAGCGGCAGCACCGGTTTTCCTGCCAGATAACGGCTGCAAACCCGCAGCATGTCGAACACGATCAGCCACAACAAGGCCACAAAAAACAGCGTTATCCAGCCGTCCAGATGCAGATTGAAGATCAACTGCGGCGCAACAGCCGCTTTCTCCGGCGGCAACGCGCCTGCCGCCAGCTTGTCGGCCAGATCATCGGCCGCAGAAAAGAAACCGATCCGTATATTGTCGCTGGCGATTTTCTCCCAGGCCGCCGCACTGGTGATTGTCACCAGCCAGGTCAGCGGCAAACCGGTCACCCAAGCGTATTTGAGCTTGTCGGACTTAATTAAAATGCCGGTCGCCACGCACAACGCAATCGCCGCCAGCATTTGGTTGGCGATGCCGAACAACGGCCACAAAATATTAACCCCGCCGTTCGGATCTATCACACCGATATACAGAAAATAGCCCCAGCCCGCCACCACCAGCGCGCTGGTCAAAACGACAGACGGCATCCACGAGGTTTCCGCCATTTTCGGCCAGATATTACCGAGCATATCCTGCAACATGAAGCGGCCGACGCGGGTTCCGGCATCCAGCGTGGTCAATATAAAAATAGCCTCGAACATGATAGCAAAGTGGTACCACAAGGCCAGCATGCTCTCGCCGAACGCGCTGCCGAAAATGCTCGCCATGCCGACGGCTAAAGACGGCGCGCCGCCGGTGCGAGCAAACAGCGTTGCCTCGCCCATTTGATTGGCTAAAAGCTGCATCTGATCTACGGTAACCGGAAAGCCCCATGAGGAAATTTTGGCGGCGGCATCGATAGCCTCCTTGCCGACCACGCCCGCCGGGCTGTTGATCGCAAAAAACACGCCGGGATCGAGCACCGTCGCGGCCATCATCGCCATAATCGCGACAAAGGATTCCAGCAACATGCCGCCGTAGCCGATCATGCGAATATCGCGCTCATTGCTGAGCAGTTTCGGCGTGGTGCCGGAAGCGATCAGCGCATGGAAACCGGAAATCGCTCCGCAAGCAATGGTGATAAACACGAACGGAAATAGTTTGCCGCCGAAAATGGGCCCGGTGCCGTCGATGAACTGCGTCACTGCGGGCATTTTCACGGTCGGCTGCAACATGATGATCGCCACCGCCAGCAAGGTGATAGTGCCCAGCTTCACGTATGTCGACAGATAATCGCGCGGCGCAAGCAACAACCAAACCGGCAAAATCGCGGCCGCAAAACCGTAAGCCATCACCCACCAAGCCAGCGTCAAGCCTTCGTGATCGAACCAAGTGCGCAAGGTAGGATTGTGATCGATCCAGCCGCCGCCTGCCACCGACAGCAGCAACAAAACCACGCCCAACGCTGAAGCTTCCAGCACTTGGCCGGGACGGAAACTGCGCATGTACAGGCCGACGATCATCGCAATCGGAATCGTCGCCGACACGGTAGCCGTCGCCCACGGACTGTGCTTCATCGCGTTGACCACGACCAACCCCAGCACCGCAATCAGGATGATCATGATCGCAAAGGTGCCGATCAGCGCCGCCGTGCCGCCCAATGCGCCCAGCTCGTCGCGCGCCATCTGTCCCAAGCTTTTGGCGTCGCGCCGGGTGGACAAAAACAGCGTCACCATGTCCTGCACGCAACCGCCCAATACCGCGCCGAACAATATCCACAGCGTCCCCGGTAAATAGCCGAACTGTGCGGCCAGCGTCGGCCCCACCAACGGCCCGGGCCCGGCAATCGCCGCAAAATGATGGCCGAATACGATCCATTTATTGGTCGGCACAAAATCGCGGCCGTTATCCAACCGCTCGGCCGGAGTGGCCCGCGTCTCGTCAACCGCCAGCACCGTCGCGGCAATCCACGCCGCATAAAAACGATAGGCAATCGCGTAAACACACAAGGCGGCGGTTACAAACCACAGCGTATTGATGCTCTCGCCGCGGTTTAAAGCGATACCGCCGACGGCTGCCGCACCAAGCGCAGCAATCAGTATCCAGATGGAGTTTTTCAGTAGTTTATTCATTAGTCATCTGTTCTATTATTGATGTTTTAATGGTGAGACTAAGGTGATTATCCTCGAAATTTGCAATAAGCATCAACTTAGCAGCTTGATTAATTCGCCACGAAGAATCTACCGCTCTTAGCAAAAAAAAGCCCATCATGAAG
>Ga0160183_104007_pt1 | contig 9936 bp, 8 predicted proteins | sample met14sb_FD_108562 | JGI IMG/M metagenome (GOLD analysis project Ga0160183, IMG submission 108562) | Synthetic bacterial communities of pure cultures from sediment of Lake Washington, USA, under high oxygen condition - MT... | ecosystem: Engineered > Modeled > Simulated communities (microbial... >...
ATAGCGGCCAGCGTTTCGGTCAAGGTACCGATTTGGTTGACTTTGATCAGAATGGAGTTGGCGATGCCCTTCTCGATACCTTCTTTCAGGATGGCAGGGTTGGTCACGAACAAATCGTCGCCGACCAATTGAATTTTGCCGCCCAATTTTTCGGTTTGATATTTCCAGCCGTCCCAGTCGTTTTCGTCCAAACCGTCTTCGATGGAGATAATGGGATATTTATCCACCCAGGCTGCCAGGAAATCGACCATTTCTGTGGAGTTGAAACTACGGTTTTCTGCGGACAACACATATTTGCCGTCATCGAAGTATTCAGAAGCGGCCGCGTCCATACCCAAATAGATGTCTTCACCCGCTTTGTAACCAGCTTTTTCAATGGCTTCCAGGATGACTTCGATGGCTTCTTCGTTAGAAGACAAGTTAGGCGCAAAGCCACCTTCGTCACCCACCGTAGTCGCCAAACCGCGGCTTTTTAATACTTTAGCTAGGTTATGGAATACTTCAGCGCCGTAACGAATCGCTTCACGGAAGGTTGGCGCGCCGACAGGCAGAATCATGAATTCTTGCAAATCCACGCTGTTGTCAGCGTGAGAACCGCCGTTGATGATGTTCATCATTGGTACAGGCAGGATGAATTCGCCGGATTTGTTGAGGAATTTGTACAACGGTACGCCGGCTTCTTGCGCGGCAGCACGGGCAGCCGCCATGGAAACACCCAGGATAGCATTGGCGCCAATACGGCTTTTGCTTGGGGTGCCGTCTAAGGCAATCATTTTTTCGTCCAGTGCAGCTTGGTTGTTGGCATCCATACCTACAACGGCTTCACGGATTTCGGTGTTGACGAAATTAACCGCTTTCAACACACCTTTGCCCAGATAACGGGCTTTATCGCCATCGCGCAATTCAATTGCTTCGCGTTCGCCAGTGGAGGCGCCGGATGGCACCATCGCGCTGCCAACGATGCCGGATGCCAAATATACTTCCGCCTCCACGGTTGGGTTTCCGCGTGAATCCAGAACTTCTCTTGCCTTTACGTCTACTATTCTTGCCATTATTTTGCCCTATAGTGTGGTTTCAATCAGGCTGGTGGATTTAACAGCCCGGTCTATCGTTACTAACATTTCCAATAATTCTTTCATGCGGTGCAAGGGCCAGGAATTGGGACCGTCGCTCAACGCTTCTTCCGGTTTGGGATGCGATTCCATGAAAAGCCCGGCAATGCCCACTGCGACTGCCGCGCGCGCCAACACAGGCACATGCTCACGCTGGCCGCCGGAGACATTTCCCTGCCCGCCCGGCAACTGCACGGAATGGGTGGCGTCGAAAACCACCGGGCAACCGGTGTCGCGCATCACTGCCAGCGAACGCATGTCCGAAACCAGATTATTATAGCCAAACGATACGCCGCGCTCACAGACCATGATTTGCTGATTGCCGGTGGCCTTGGCTTTGGCAGCGACATTGGCCATATCCCAAGGTGCTAAAAACTGGCCTTTTTTGATATTTACGGGTTTACCCAAAGCAGCAACGCTTTGAATGAAATTGGTCTGGCGGCATAGAAATGCCGGAGTTTGCAACACATCCACCACCGCCGCAACCTCTTCTAGCGGCGTATCTTCATGCACATCGGTCAAAACCGGCACATGCAATTGTTGCTTAACCTTTTCCAGAATCTGCAAACCTTTTTCCAGACCTGGCCCGCGAAAACTGCCCAAGGATGAACGGTTGGCCTTGTCAAATGACGATTTATAAATGAAAGGGATATTCAACTCGTCGGCTATTTCTTTCAATTTGCCGGCAGTGTCAATCGTCATTTGTTCGCTTTCGATCACACAGGTGCCGGCGATCAGGAAAAACGGCTGATCCAGGCCGACTTCGAAATTACATAATTGCATGTTTAACCTTGTTTATGCCCCTAAAGGGTGTTTCTTGTGTTTGGCGGCCGCTTCGACGAAGCCGGAGAACAACGGATGACCGTTACGCGGTGTCGAGGTGAATTCAGGATGGAATTGGCAGGCCAAAAACCAGGGATGATCCGGCAATTCGATAATCTCCACCAAACGGCCATCCAGTGATTTACCGGAGAAACGCATACCCGCCGCCTCCAATTGCTTCAAATACTGATTGTTAAATTCGTAACGATGGCGATGGCGCTCGGTGATCACGTCTTTTTGGTACAACTCGAACGCCAACGAATCGGATTTTAAACGGCATTTTTGCGCGCCCAAGCGCATGGTGCCGCCGATGTCGGAATCTTCATCGCGCACATTCAACTGTCCGGCTTCATCCATCCATTCGGTAATCAAGCCGATGATGGGGTGCGGGCTATTCGGCAAAAACTCGGTGCTATGCGCGCCTTCCAAACCGACCACATCGCGAGCAAACTCGATAACCGCGGACTGCATGCCCAAACAAATGCCCAAGTAAGGAATCTTGTTCTCGCGGGCGAAGCGTACCGTAGAAATCTTACCTTCTACGCCGCGCTCACCAAAGCCGCCTGGCACCAGAATCGCATCGACATCTTTCAGCTTTGCCGTGCCTTCGGCTTCGATGGTTTCGGAATCGATATAAGTGATTTGCACCTTGTGACGGGTGTGGATCCCAGCGTGAATCAAAGCCTCATTCAAGGATTTGTAGGCATCGGTGTGATCGACATATTTACCGACAATGGCAATATTGACTTCATCGGTGGGGTGAGTCAGGCCATCGACCACTTTCTCCCAAGCCGACAAATCAGCCGGCGGCACGTCGAGGCGTAACTGAGCCACGACGATGTCGTCCAATCCTTGTTCGCGTAGTAACAGTGGAATGCGGTAGATGGTATCGGCGTCAATCGCGGAAATAACCGCTTTCTCGTTAACATTGGTGAACAAGGCGATTTTTTTACGCTCACTGGCCGGAATCGGCTGCTCGGAACGGCAAATCAAAATGTCCGGCTGAATACCGATGGTGCGCAGCTCTTTTACGGAATGCTGAGTCGGTTTGGTTTTAATCTCGCCGGCCGACTTGATGTAAGGTACCAAAGTCAGGTGAATGAACACAGCCCGGTCTCGGCCCAATTCCACGCCCATTTGCCGGATGGATTCCAAAAACGGCAGAGATTCGATGTCACCAACCGTGCCGCCGACCTCGATCAGTGCCACATCGGTACCTTCTGCACTGGCATAAACGCGGCGTTTGATTTCGTCGGTGATATGCGGAATAACCTGTACGGTCGCGCCAAGATACTCGCCCTTGCGCTCGTTACGCAACACTTGCTCGTAAACCTGACCAGTGGTGAAATTGTTTTTCTTGGCCATCGTGGTTTTTAAAAACCGCTCGTAATGGCCTAAATCCAGATCGGTTTCCGCGCCATCCTCGGTAACAAACACCTCGCCGTGTTGAAACGGGCTCATGGTGCCGGGATCGACGTTGATATAAGGATCGAGTTTGGTGAGAGTAACTTTCAGGCCGCGATCTTCCAAGATGGCTGCCAACGATGAAGCGGCTATCCCTTTTCCCAAGGATGAAACCACTCCGCCGGTGATGAATATGAATTTTGTCATGAACGTTTGGCGCCCTGTTAAGCAATAGCAAGGGGGTCGAAAAGCGGCAAATTCTAACAGTTTTATGGTGCAATTGCCTTTTTAATTGCCAAAGCAAGCTGGGCAGGGATCTCGATTATTGAAAAACATCAACGACATTCGGCAGTAAACACCAACTGATTTTTGCCACGTTGCTTTGCCAGATACATTGCATCGTCAGCACATTTAATCAACAATTCGGCTTCGAAATGATCGGTGGGATACATGGCAATACCGATACTGGCACCAATTTTGACAGTCTTTCCATGAATTAAAAATGCTTGATTGATCGCTTTCAACACATTTAGCGCCACTTGCTTGGCCGCCAACACCGAGTGCAGCGACGTTAGCACGAATACGAACTCATCGCCGCCCAAACGCGCGACGGTATCGACTTCACGGCAACATTGTTCAAAACGCCGAGCCACGGCTTGCAATAACTCATCGCCGGCATCGTGCCCCATTTCATCGTTGACATCCTTGAAACCGTCCAAATCCAAAAACAGTACTGCCAAAAATGTCGAATCGCGCTTGGCCCGCAGCAAGTCTTGCCGCAAGCGCTCGATCAACAAACCACGATTCGGCAAACCGGTGAGTTGATCATGAAACGCCAAATGCATTAATTGTTTTTCCTTGCGCTCCTGCTCGCTGACATCGGTAATCGTGCACAAACTAATCTGATCGTTAAATTCAAACAGCGTTTGGGTGTTGATTTTGGCGACAAAGGTGGAATTGTCGCGCCGCAGCCCCAGCATTCGGGCATTGTCCGCAATAATCAATTCTTTTAAAGGCTTGCCGATCAAGACCTGATCGCCATATCCGAACAACTGATTGGCGGCCTTATTGACGGAAAGCACACTTTCGTCTCGGCCATACAAAACGATACCGGTCTCGATGGAATCGATAATATTGCGCAAGGCCTGCACATTGCCCTGCGATTGCTTGATTTGCGCCAGCAAACGTTTGCAGACCAGAGCAAAATTCAACAGCGCCAGTAATAACAGACTAGCTTGCAAGGTACGCAAGTAGAACACTTCCTTGGTAGCGTTCTGCTGCAATGCTGTAGTAAGTTCATTCATCAAACCCAGCAATTGCGAGTTATGCATCAACAATGTATTTAATGCCGGCCGCAAAACCTCGACATCACCCCCTGCACCACCTTGTTCAACCGGCAATAAGCGTTTATGAATCAAAGTCCAAAGCTGGGACGCCGAGACCGTAATCATTTGCGTATTGGGGGCTTCGGTGGCAGCCAGATAAACCGGTTTGCCATCACCGCTACTGGTCATGCTGCCCTGCAAAAATCCGTTTAAGGTTTTATCGAACAAATCGACGGCATCGGAAAATTCGCTAAAAGCGTTGTGCTTCTCCGCGTCGGTTTGCGCAACATGCAACATCAGCAAAGATTTGGTCATGCGCTGCGACAACATGCGCTGGCGGCCGGACAAATTAATAGCCAACGCACTCTTTTCCAGCTTTGCAGAAATCCAAAAATTAAGCCCCAGCGCCACCGCATCAAATACGATGAATAACACCACCGGAATGAAAATCGCCGGAAGCTTGCCGCGGGTCTTTTCGGTCATGTCAGGCGGCCGCTTATAAGCCCTGATCTACGCCACTTTGTAACTTGGGCCACGTACTGAATGCAAACACCCAAATCATGATGACGTTGAGTATCGGCACCAACAAAACCAGGACCCAGCGCCCATCGAATCCGGCTTTTTCCAAAATCCGATAGCCCAACCACAGGCAAAACAGCATGAATACCGGTAACAACACAAAAAATAGTTCCATGGCTAGCGCTCCTGTTTTGTGTTCGGCCACTCTTGGAAGGCCAATTGCAAAAACACGATCAATAATCCAAAGACCGGCAAAAACACTAGCGCCGCCCACGCTGGGTTTAGCCCGGCTTTTTTATAGATCAGGATCGCCGGAATCGCGACCATCATGCCCACAATCATGGCCTGAAGTATCTCGGGAAACATCAACATGACACCTCCTAACAGTTTTCGTTGCCTATCATTACACGCTTTCGGATGCGCGCCAATCCAATTGGTAACAAGCGTCCGCCGCGCTGAGCCAAGCCCATTCCGCTACCCATAAACCTGCTACCGCAGCCAAGCAACCATTTAAATAAATCAAAGGCCGAATTTCTCTTTCCCAAGGCGGAACCCCTGCTTCCTGGTAGAGTTTTTTAAGACAATGATGGCCCGCCCGACCTGGCAATTTCAGTTTTTCGCCACCGCGCCGAGGCACCACCGTCACTATTGCATTCTGCCATAAATATTTGGACAACCCGGCCGATGCGGAACTTCTCCGCAACACATAGCCATTGCTTAACAGCATTTGCCCTTGTTCTTTGGCCCAACACTTTATCTGAGTGTCCTTTTGCAAGCTCAGCTCAGGGATGCAATACAATTTTTGCCGATATTTTCGGATGGAATGGTCTTGAATATTAATTTGCGGCAACGCATCGGCACGCCCACCAATCAACTGCTCAACCAGCGTTTGCAACACCGCCTGACTAGGCGGCTTTAAACCCTTGCGGCCAAGCCAGTGCCGTAAAAGACAATTCAGTTGCATTGCCGTGAAGGCTGATAAATCCGCGACATTGAAACTGCCATCGGTCGGATCGACAACCGCCTGCAAGGTCTGCGCCGCCCAAGCCTCTATCATCCGTGCCGCGTCGCCGCAATGCCCGGCCGAACGTGCAATCGTTTTATCCAGTGCCGGCCAGCGCCGCTTTAATAAGGGAAGAATGTCGTTACGTAGGAAATTGCGGTCGAAATCGCTGCTTTGATTACTGGGATCTTCCACCCACTGCAAACCTTGAATTTGTGCATAGCGCTGTATCTCGGCCTTGGCCACATTCAATAGCGGCCGCAGCAGTTGTCCTTTCCCAAACGCACTGGTAATCGGCATGCCGGCCAAGCCTGACACGCCGGCGCCTCGGAACAATTGCAACAGCATGGTTTCCATCTGATCCTCGCGGTGCTGGGCCAGCAGGATAATATCGTCGACAGCCAATAATTCCCGTAGCGCCCGATAACGGACCTCTCGTGCCGCCGCCTCCGGACTTTCGCCGTTGTTGGCCCTCGCATCAACCGTTAACAATTGAAAATCTACACCTAAGCGCTCTGCTTGCCGGCGACAATGCTCACCCCATCCCGCCGACTCGGCTTGCAAGCCGTGATCGACATAAACGGCAATAATTTTGCCGGTGAGCGACGGCAAGCCAACGCATAAATCCAGCAGCACCGTCGAGTCCAAGCCGCCGCTATAAGCAACGAAAACTTTCCGGCACGTAACAGGTAATAAAGCGGCGATGACCTGAGAATTGAGATCGGGCATGGTTTACTCACAAAAAAGGCCGATTTCACTCGGCCTTTTAATGAACAACTAAATTAACTGACGGCTTTATTTGACCGGCTCTTCGATGTACGAACCAAAACGCATAATGCGTTGATAGCGTCTTTCCAGCAGCAGGTCCATATTATCCGCCTGTTGCTGCAGTTCGTTCAGATGTCTGCACAAAGCCTCTTGCAGATTGGCGGCAATTTTTTCGAAATTGCGATGACCGCCGCCAACGGGTTCGCGAATCACTTCATCGAGAAAACCTTGTTCACGTACGCGGTCTGAAGTGATGCCCATCGCTTCCGCCGCCAACTGGGCCTTATCGGCACTTTTCCATAGAATAGAAGCACAACCTTCCGGCGATATAACCGCATAGGTGCTGTATTCCAGCATCAATAATCTATCACCCACGCCGATGGCCAACGCGCCACCTGAACCACCTTCTCCGATTACTGTACAAATAATCGGGGTGCGCAATTTTGACATTTCGAACAGATTGCGGGCGATCGCCTCGCTTTGACCGCGCTCCTCGGCACCTATACCCGGATAAGCCCCCGGGGTATCTATCAAGCAAATGATGGGCAGCTTGAATCGCTCGGCCAACTTCATCACCCGCAAGGCTTTGCGATAACCTTCCGGACGCGGCATACCGAAGTTGCGATAAATTTTTTCTTTGGTATCGCGGCCTTTTTGATGACCGATCACCACCACCGGCTGACCTTCCAGGCGAGCCATGCCGCAGACGATGGCCGGATCGTCAGCGTAGGAGCGATCACCGTGCAGTTCGTGAAATTCGGTGAAAATCAGATCGATATAATCCAGCGTATAGGGCCGCCCCGGATGTCTGGACAATTGCGAAATTTGCCAGTCCGACAAATCCGCGAAAATGCTTTCCGTCAAACTCTCGCATTTCTGCTCAAGCTGCTTCAAGGTTTCGGAAATGTCAAAATTGTTGTCGAGTTCGACCTTGCGCAGCTCTTCTATTTTGGCCTGTAGTTCGGCAATCGGCTGTTCGAAATCTAAGAATTTTAAATCCATGTCAATCCGGCATTAGAATCAATAAAATGGTCGGCAATTCTAAAGAAAAATGCCGCCATTGCCTATTTGTTTTACCGAGTCCCCGCAAATGAAGAATGCTACCGCCTTTGACAATACCGCCTATGCGCCGCTTGCGGCCAGAATGCGACCGACTACGCTGGACGATTTCATCGGCCAGCAGCACCTGCTGGGCAAGGGCAAATCGCTACGTGTGGCAATCGAACAAGGTGCGCCGCACTCGTTGGTATTTTGGGGGCCGCCCGGCGTCGGCAAAACCACTTTGGCCAAAATCATTGCCGCCGGCGCACATTGCCATTTCATCGAATTGTCGGCAGTCATGGCCGGCGTGAAAGAAATCCGGGCCGCAGTGGCCGAGGCGGAAGAGGTCAAACAAAGCCGCAATCTGAATACCGTGGTGTTTATCGACGAGATTCATCGTTTCTCCAAAAGCCAGCAGGATTCTTTGCTGGCCCCCATCGAAAGCGGCGCGATTATTTTATTCGGTGCCACCACCGAAAATCCTTCGTTCGAATTGAATAACGCTTTGTTGTCGCGCTTGCGGGTTTACGTGATGCGCAGTATCGAAACCGAAGATCTGCAAGCCTTGTTGCACAACGCATTGACCGACAAAGTACGCGGACTGGGTGACCGCAATTTGCGGATCGAAGACGATATATTGACCATGATCGCTAAAGCCGCCGATGGCGACGCCCGCCGCTGTCTGAACATCCTGCAAATCGCTGCCGATCTGGCGGAAAACCTCGACGGCCGGGAAACAGTGAATCGGGAAGTGCTGGACGAAGTGCTTTTGGGCCATGCGAACCGCTTCGATAAGGGCGGCGATATTTTTTATGACCAGATTTCGGCTTTACACAAATCGGTACGCGGCACCGATCCGGACGCCGCGCTGTACTGGTTTGCCAGAATGCTGGATGGCGGCTGCGATCCTTTATATATCGCCCGCCGAGTGATTCGCATGGCATCCGAAGACATAGGTAATGCCGACCCGCGCGGCCTGGAATTAGCGTTGAACGCCGCAAATGCATACGAACGACTAGGCAGTCCGGAAGGCGAACTATCGCTGGCACAAGCCATCGTTTATCTGGCCTGCGCTCCGAAAAGCAATGCGGTATACGTGGCCTATAAAGCGGCAATGGCGGATGCCCGCAATAGCGGCTCGCTGGAAGTCCCCATCCATTTGCGCAACGCGCCGACCAAATTAATGAAGGAACTGGGACATGGCGCCGAGTATCGCTACGCCCATGACGAGAAAAATGCTTATGCCGCCGGCGAAAACTATTTTCCGGAAGCGTTAAAAACCCGGCAATATTATTTTCCGGTGGAACGTGGTTTGGAAATAAAAATAAAAGAGAAACTGGGCTTTTTAAGGAAGTTATAAAAATTCAAACCCGCACGTAATCTACCGGCGTAGCTAAAATTGGCCAATGCGGAATAGATCATAAAAACGATGACAACTTTGATATTATCGATAGCGGCACTTTCTAACTCTTACCACTAATATCATCTAGCAGGCTGGTGAAAAACTCGAAAAGCCAAGTAAGCTAAGGCATAGATGAGCGGCCAACTGTTAAAATAGGCTACCTAAATTTGGAGCCTTTCAATGCGCGGACACGATGCCATTCAAAACAGCTGGTTCAGCTATGTTAGCCTGGAAGACCGCATTCCCAAGCAGCATCCTCTGCGTCGTTTACGGCTTTTGGTCGATGGCGTCTTGGCCTCGATGGATGCTGTCTTTGCCGAGCGTTACTCGCATACCGGTCGCCCGTCGATTGCCCCTGAAAAACTGCTGCGCGCCTTGCTGTTACAAGTGCTGTACACCGTTCGCAGTGAGCGTCAGTTGATGGAACAACTGGACTACAACCTGCTGTTTCGCTGGTTTGTCGGTTTGGGCGTCGACGATGCCGTATGGGAACGCACGGTGTTCAGCGCCAACCGCGAACGCCTGCTGTCCGAAGCCCTG
>Ga0160183_127768_pt1 | contig 9774 bp, 7 predicted proteins | sample met14sb_FD_108562 | JGI IMG/M metagenome (GOLD analysis project Ga0160183, IMG submission 108562) | Synthetic bacterial communities of pure cultures from sediment of Lake Washington, USA, under high oxygen condition - MT... | ecosystem: Engineered > Modeled > Simulated communities (microbial... >...
CACGTTTTAATGCATCAATAATCTGACTGTCTGTAAATTTCGAGTGCTTCATTTCGTAAATCTCCCATTAGTGGAAATTCTACTTTTAATCGTTACTTTTTGCTGGGGGGATTACCCTATGTCACGCCTGGGACGACCGGCAAGGAGCCGCAAAGGAACTGCACGATCTGCTCGAAGCAGCTGGCATCAGGGTTTGGTTCAGTGAAAAGGATCTTGGTCTAGGCGTGCCAATGATGCGTGCGATAGATAAGGGCCTTGCAGCTTCTAAAATTGGTCTGGTCCTTGTGACGCCAGCATTGCTCGTTCGCCTTCCAAATGAGGGTGTCGCTGACAAAGAGCTTTCGACGCTCCTTCAAGGTAACCGTCTGGTTCCCATCGTGCACGGCACAACATACGCATCCCTACGCGAGGTCAGTCCAATGCTCGCCTCGCGTAGCGGCCTAGATACATCAGAAGACTCAATGACAGTTATCGCAACAAAAATCGCCGAACTAGTCACTATCTGGAGCTAAATCCGTGAGTCTATGTAGCTCGCCAAGTGTATGTTTTTATATCAACCCAAAATTTCCCCGTCGATTCCGGGAGTGGTGGGTCTTTGTTGACAAAATTGTCAAAAATAATCTACAGCTCTCTTAAGTGGATTGGGAGTGCGCAGTCGGCTCCTGTGGCTCGGTGAGATCATTGGGGCTTTTCGCTTTATTGTGGTGGAAAAATCTTTAATCCCCAGCTTTCGAACTCTTCGCAAAATCAAAGTTTGAACTAAACATCTTGTTTAGTAAACTAAACTACATTAAGATTCCATCCTGACGGGTAAGTCCTGTTACGTGCCTTAGGTGTTTCCTTCCATCGGCTGGCGATAAGCCTAAGGATAAGAGCGTAATAGGGGCCGTCTATTTTTTTGCCTGTCATTTCGGTTAAGGCAAATAAATCGTGTCTAATCTCACCTTGTCGCAATAAGACGCAAACCAATTTGTATCTTTATGCGCATCTTTTCTAGCAATTCCCCAGCAAAACAAATCAACAGCCTGTAAACCTGCATTTTCATGAGAAGCTAAATGATCAATCGTTAACATGCAATTTAGCGGCAGTAGTGCATCTAACTGGTTTTCTACATAGTTATTGAAGTCTTTAATTTCTTCGTTGTTTTTACAGCGGTCTACAATCAAATTCACCCATGGCAAATCATTTGCAAAATGTATTTTTTCAAGAATAAATCTGGCTAAAAAGTTATACAGCCTCTTTTTACCCTCTTTAGTTTGCAGATGGGGCTCAACGCGAGACTTATTGAGCGTGACGCTGTAAATATCCCAGCCATCATCAGGTAAATGACGCGCAAAATATTGTTTAATTGTTAAAGAGGTCTCTGCCCCTTTCAATTCATTAACCACACGTTGATTTTGCTTTTTATGATTCAGTTTGTTCTTTAAGGTACGTTTAACTGCCGTAGCTATGCCATCCACCACCTGCTTGTGATGACACACCAGAATGGTAATCACAAAATATTGTGAAGTTTTGGCTTTAGTAAAATCAAAGCCCAAATCACCAGATTCATCAAGGTATATAAACAAACTAATCCCTATGCTACTGCCTGGGTCACCAGCGCATCGGCAATCAACTGCTGTTGCTGGTTGGCTTGTTGAATGCAGGTTTTGAGTTGATCGCACAGCGCCATCAGTGCCTCGACTTTGGCGACGATGCGGTGTTGTTCGGCGAGGGGTGGTATAGGTATTTTCAGCTCACGGACTTTATCAGCATTTAAGTTTTGAACTACAGCACCTGCTGCTGATTGTGTAAATGCACCGTAGACATAAGGTGACATAAGTAATTGGTATAAAAAGTCTTTATCCATAACTTCTGATGGATGAATCCTTAACCATCCGTCGTGAATACACCCTTGAATTTTAGTTATGTATGGCCGACCAAAACTCATTGAGTTTGTTAATAAAAAATCGCCTGGGCAAACCATTCTTGTTTTAACAAGGCCTTCTTTTCTAATTTTCTCTTGCGTACTAGTTATATATTTTGAATTTACACTTGTATCACTTATTTTTATCCAATTTAATCCTGATTCTTCATTGGTAATATAGTCTTGTATTGGTCTTGGCGAACCTCCGCGTTCAATTACGCTATAGTCACCGAAATATATCCATGACCAACCTATTGGTAACTCAAAAGGTTTTTCATCCTCACTAATTGGCGCAAGCGGTTTTTCTTTTTTGAGTTTGCCTTCTGCTATCAATTTGGCTTTTTCGGCTTGGATGCGTTTGAGTAGTTCGCTGGCTGGTTCATCAAATGGGTCTTGCGGGACGAGTTTGCCCATGACGGCGAGTTGTAGCAGGGTTTGTTTGAGTGCGTCTATGCTGGCTTCGGTGGTGAACAGCACATCAAAATGCGCGTAGATGCGTTGCCAGTTGGCGTTAAACTCTGTAGCGTTTTGGCTTTGCGTAAGTGTAGCGAGCAGTTGGCTCACCAAGGTTTCATGCGCTTCTTTTGCATTGCTGTGTTGTTGTTCTAACTGATCGCACAGCGCCATCAGTTCATCGACTTTGGCGACGATGCGATGTTGTTCAGGGAGTGGTGGTAATGCCGTTAATGTAGCAATAATTTTTTCACGAGATATATTTGGTTGCGCACCACCTGCGCCTTGACCAACAAAGTTTGCTTTCATTGCTTTTAGCATTAGAAGCAAATATCTATTAAATATACAGCCGTTTGGAGTACAGGCACATACAGCTTGGTTTGTTGTTCCCGCGACTTTTAAAATAGATGCTTTGCCAATTGTTGCGCCGTACATAGCTAGCAGTACATCACCTGGCTGGTTCAATCTTAAAGAACATTCCTTTAAAGCTAATTCTGTTACCGTTTCTTCTGAGGTATCAATAAAGTCAGCTATGAGTTCACCAGATTTAAACCACGGCATTGAACCACCGTAGTAGCTTGATATGCTTCTTAATGGCGTTGCTCCAGCACCCCAATCGCCTAATGAACCAACTCTTACCCACTCCCAACCTAATGGTAATTCAAAAGTTTTTTCATCATCACCAATCGGCTGAAGTGGTTTTTCTTTTTTAAGTTTGCCTTCTGCTATAAGTTTGGATTTTTCAGCCTGAATGCGTTTAAGTATTTCGCTGGCGGGTTCGTTATTGGGGTCTTGCGGCACCAGTTTCCCGCGCACGGCCAATTCTAAAATTAGCTCGCGCAGTATTTTAACGCCATACACGTTACCTGCATTGCCACTGGCTCTGCCACGACCTGATTTTTTCTCAGACTCCGCCGCTGTCCAAATATCGATATGCTCGGTGAGCAGGTTTGCAATATTGGTCATGCTTAGTTGCCCTGCGTGCTTGAGGCTAAGGCTTCGCCCAAGATGCCTTTGAGCTGATTGCGCAGACTGGCAATGTCTTGTTGCATGGTGTGGTATTGCGCTAATAACACTTCAGGGTCGTGCGTGATTTGCTCGCCCACATGTGGGTTTTTGCAATCGAGGTTGTAATTACGGGTTTTAATGTCATCTAGGCTGACTTTCCAAGCCAGGGGCGATTCTTCACGAGTATTTAAGTTATTAGCTTCATTACCCCACCATGCGGCGAGTGGTTCAAACTCTTCTACCTTCATCGGTTTGGTTTTGTTATAAGCTTTTACCCCTTTTGGTAATGGATGCTCATAAAACCAAATGTCTTGTGTTGGGGTGCCTTTGGTAAAAAACAGCAAATTGGTTTTAATGCTGGTGTAAGGCGCAAACACACTGTTGGGCAGGCGCACAATGGTGTGAAGATTGCAGTCTTCGAGAAGTTTTTCTTTGATGCGGGTTTTAATCCCTTCACCAAACAAAAAGCCATCTGGCAGAACTAATGCCGCACGGCCACCACTTTTCAATAGCTGCATAATCAGCACGAGGAACAAATCTGCGGTTTCACGCGTGCGGAAAGTGGCAGGGAAGTTGGTTTCAATTCCATCTTCTTCATTGCCCCCAAATGGTGGGTTGGTCACAATAACATCCACACGCTCATTCGGCCCCCAGCTGATTAAAGGCCTTGCCAACGTGTTGTCGTGCCTGATGTTACTTGGCACATCAATGCCATGCAGAATCATGTTTGTGGTGCATAGCAGGTGCGGCATGGGCTTTTTTTCTACGCCATGGATGCTGGTTTGCAGTATGGCTTCGTCTTCTACCGTTTTAACATCCTGCTTGCGGATATGTTCAATGGAGCAAGATAAGAAGCCACCAGTACCACAGGCAGGGTCCATGACCTTTTCACCTAGGCGTGGGTTAACCATGCGCACCATAAACTCTGTGACCGCACGAGGTGTGTAGAACTCACCAGCATTACCTGCAGCTTGCAAATCACGCAGTAATTGCTCGTACATATCGCCAAATAAATGGCGTTCTTGGGCTTTATTAAAATCCACACCTTCTTGAATCTTATTAATCACTTGACGGATTAACTGGCCGGACTTCATGTAGTTGTAGGCATCTTCAAATACCGAGCGGATCACATAGGCGCGTTGATCACCGCCTTTGGCTTCAAGGTTCTGTAGGGCTGGAAACATCTCGTTATCGAGAAACTGCTTCAGCGCGTCACCCGTCATGCCTTCAGCATTGGCGGCCCAATTGCGCCAGCGATATTGTTCTGGCAGGGGTGACTGATAGTTGTCTTGCAGTATTTCCCACTCTGTTTCACGGTCATCGAATATTTTTAGAAACAGCATCCATACCAGTTGGCTTAAGCGTTGTGCGTCGCCATCGACACCAACGTCTTTACGCATAATGTCTTGAATGGATTTAATGGTGCTGGAAATGCTCATATTGGTATGCTTAATTTTTTGTGTTAACTGCTAGCTTAGGGCTAGGCGTAAAGGTGCTGTTCTAATTCTTGTAGTGCAGCAATGTAGGCTGGTTTGCCACCAAAGGCAGATACTAACTCACTGGCAGTCCCCATGTCTTTAAATGGATCTAATGTCAGTATTTTAATATCTTCGATGTTTTCAATACCTGTATCTTGGTATTTTTCTAATAAGCTTTCTAATACTTGTCTTGCTTGCTCACCATACTTGGCAAAGTAATTACGTTTCTTCACCTGTTCCGCACGCTCACGACGGGTAAGTGGGGGTTGGTCAAACGCCACATGGCAGATTAAATCAAACGCATCAAAGTCTTTGCCCACTTCTTCCGCTAGCGCTTCAAGTAATACGCCATGCTGTTCTAGCGCTTTTAATATAGCCGCTTTACGATCAGCTTGGCTCCAACTACGTAAAAACTCATCCAAAGATGAGTAGTCTTTACGCACCGTGCTGCGCGTGTAGTCTTTTAGGGATTCTGTGATCAGCTTACCTTCTGGTCCATAGTATTGGACTCGTTCTGAAACGACATAAACCGTTACATCACCCAAGACATACTTGATACGCTTGGTGCCAGGCTCGTCATCAATACTGATATCTGGAGTGGTGTTTTCACCAGCTGCATCTGTGACCTGCGTAATTGGGTTGCCGTTTTCATCTAAGATGATTTCAGGCGCTTCATCTGGCGGTACAGGGGATTCATCACCTTTTGGCTCATAAATCACGACTGCTTCACCGTCGAAGTCTTTATCGGCAAACAACTCTGTGGCTTTTTTGAAGTCCATAATCGTAAACCAATATTTACCGTAGTCTTCGTTAATCCGCGTACCTCGACCGATGATCTGCTTGAACTCTGTCATCGATTTAATATGCTGATCCAGCACTACCAGCTTACAAGTCTGGGCATCCACACCTGTGGTCATCAGCTTTGAGGTGGTCGCGATGACTGGATAGCGCTCTTCTGGATTAATAAAATTATCTAACTCTGCTTTGCCTTCCATCTCATCGCCCGTAATACGCATCACGTACTTACGATTTTCTTTTACACGCGCTGGGTTTAGGTTGACGAGTGCCTGACGCATACGCTCGGCATGATCGATATCATCGCAAAAGACAATAGTTTTAGCATAGGGATCTGTTGCGGTTAAAAACTCTGTGATTTTTTGGGCGACTAATTCCGTACGCTTTTCTAGGACAAGATGACGGTCCATGTCTGACTGGTTATATACTCGGTCTTCTATGACTTGGCCATGCTTATCTACTTGACCTTTATGGGGGCGCCATCCTTGCAAGTCTTTATCAATGTCGATTCTGACCACTTTGTAGGGTGCTAAGAAACCATCTTCAATGCCTTGCTTCAAAGAGTAGCTATACACAGGGTCACCAAAGTAATGAATGCTGGATACCTCTTTGGTTTCTTTTGGGGTAGCGGTTAGGCCGATATGTGTTGCTGTGTTGAAGTAAGTAAGTACTTCACGCCAGGCTGAATCTTCTGCTGCACTTCCACGGTGGCATTCGTCGATGACGATTAAATCAAAGAAGTCAGGTGAGAACTGCTTATAAATGTTTTTATCTTCTTCGTTACCCGTGACTGCCTGGTAAAGCGATAGATATATTTCATAGCTTTTATCAATTTGGCGTTTGCTAATCTTGGTCATGGCAGGACCAAACGGCTTAAAGTCATTGTTTTTAGTTTGATCAACCAAGATATTTCTATCAGCTAAAAACAGAATGCGTTTTTTGGTGCCTGACTTCCACAGACGCCAGATGATCTGAAAGGCGGTATAGGTTTTACCTACGCCGGTTGCCATGACCAGTAGAATACGTTGTTGACCACGTGCGACAGCTTCTATCGTGTTATTAATGGCATTCGCCTGGTAATAACGTGGCGCCCGACCTGAACCATCGTCGTAATATGGCATTTCAACCGTTGTGCGAGCCTGTTCAGATTGTAGGCCTTTCCAATCGCAATAACGTTGCCATAACTCATCTGGCGAAGGAAATTCACTCAGTGCTAACGCTTGCTCAGTTTGTGTGGCATTACCCGTTCTATCATGGAGCAAAAATGCATCGCCATTTGAGCTAAATACAAATGGGACACCTAGTGTTTCTGCGTAATTAAGCGCCTGTTGCATACCTGCGCCAACACTATGACTATTATCTTTGGCTTCAATAATAGCAATCGGGATATTGGATTTGTAGTAGAGAATGTAGTCAGCACGCTTTTGCTCACCACGTGCATGCATCTTGCCACGAACGATAATGCGGCCTTTAGTGAAGCTGACTTCTTCACGGATTTGGCTATGCAAATCCCAGCCTGCGCTTGTAATCGCAGGTGTAATGAATTTGGAACAAATATCGCGTTCAGAATATTTTTTATTGTCCACACTGAAATCTTAAATTTTTTTAACAGTATAACTTTAATCCAGTCTTGTGCGTCTAGTCATAAGTCTTGAGATATTACTTTTGTCCAACATTGTATTATTTACTATGTTTGCTGGTGAGTCACCAAAGGCAGGAAAACCTAATTTAGCTTTACTTGCATTAGACGCATCATTAGTCATTTGACTTATGGTTTCTTTGATTTCAGTAATAGACAAATCTTTTAACGAAATTTTATTAAACTTTGGTAGAAAGTCTTGTTTGTATCGGCTAATAAAGCCATGCCAGTTTTTTAAATTACCAGAATAGATCACATGTTCAATATTTTCACTTATAAGAAAATTTGAATATAGGTGATCAAATTTGCAGAATTCACGCCCCTTACTTGTTAATATTTTTTTAACCTTAAAATTACGCTCTCTAAAAAACCTCAGTGCTTTTACTTTCAGCAAATCAATTGCCATTTCAGCTGATTTTTCTTTATAAGGGTATGAAAATACGTAATTAGAATAGGTATCAATAACAACATAGACATAGTCTTTAGGGGAGTTTTCAAAAATTAAGATAGTGTCTTGGACAAGTATTTCGCCAGGGTAACTTCCAATTTCATTTCGATGTTTTAGGCAAGGATTGTTCTTATTAATTAGCTTAAGGTAGAAGTCGGAAATTAACCAACCCTCCTTGATATGCTTTTCTTCTAATTTGAATAAGCGCTTACTTACATTTTCTATACCTTCACGTTTGAGTATTTTTTGAATAGTAGGAGAGGAAATACTGATGCCTTGTGACTTTAATTTGTCAGCAATCTTGCAACAACCAAAATCGGGATTTTGAATACTACATAAAATAACTTGATCCCTATTTTCAATGATCACATTACTTTCACGTTTTCTTGCCCCGCTTTTTTTTCGCTCAAGTCCAAGTAGCCCAAACTGCTCATAATCCCTTTTCCAGTTGTAGAAAGTTGAAACGGAAATATTTTCTTCATAGCAGATGGCTTCGATATAACTCGGCTTTTTTGCGATATTTAAGATTTTTAATTTCTCTTTTGAGGTTTTAGAAAAAATCTTTTTTGCAGAATTATCGTTAGTAATAGTCATTGCAGGATATTGATAGCTTTAAAAAATTAGTCACATTTTATGTAATCAAGCTGATATCAGGCAATTCAAATTTCTATAATTGCAATTTTTAAAATTAGTAATACTTTGACCAGAAATTGTTTACTAGTAAGTGTATGATTTACAATGATATTTTTGTTGACGGTATAAAAATTATGATTAATATGATTAATATTACTTAAACGAGTTAACTAATTTATGAGTCCTTTTTCGGAAGTCTTATCAGGTATACGAAAATCTAGAAGAATGCGCCAGACTGAATTCGCGGAGGCGATGGGTTATGAGCAAAGTTATATTTCGGCACTTGAAAATGGCTTAAAAGGTCCGCCAACTAAAGACTTTATCTTAAAAATGTTCTCAGCACTAAGCCTTGATGAAAATGAAAAATCACAGGTCACGTTGGCAGTGTCGATGTCCTCTAAGAAATTTTTACTTCCTGCTGGGGCGTCACATTCGTTTTATGAATTTTGCTATGAGCTAAGTCAAAGAGCGCAATACTTGCGACCAAGTCAAATAGAGATTTTGACGAATGTATTAAGACTTATGAAGGAAGTCGATTAATGACGCATGCTAGTTTTACCAATAATAGGTTGCTGACCAAGAGTAAGTACGCACAAGAAAGGAGTACTCAAATGTAAAAAAGGACAAATCAAAAGACTTGCCCTCTTTGGTGTTACTGATACTACGTTATGGTGATGTAAGTATCTGCCAACATCCTCGTTCAGTCAAGTCTTCACAAATCTCATTATTCTCAAAAAACGTTGGTAATTACCAACGCTGGAAATATTTTGCCCAAATTTCTAAAAAGGACAACGATGAACGAAGCCATGATGCGCATATTTAACAAAAATAAAGCAAGTGAACCAAAAGTTGAATGTGAAAATTTATACACGATGCTTAACGAATTCGAGGAAATTCACTGTGAAAAAGATTTCTTATTTAGAGGCAGGAGCCTATCGATAAAATTTGCTGAGCCGAACCAACGAATGCGCAAAGTTGTGCGACGATCAAATTATCGCATGACTGGGAAATTCCCATCCCTTAAAAACGGCAGAATGATGCATTGGGAGTCTCATAACGAGCTTGCGGCATTTAGAATATTAGAGATTTGCCCAAATGTTAAAAGCTACAGCGAGCAACCCGCATTAATTAAATACAAGGATCATACGGGTATTATAAATCTGCATTATCCCGATATATTAGTGAAGCTATCTGGAGAAAATAGCCTATTCATTGAAATTAAACCAAATTTTGCTTTAGATGATTTGGATCTCGAAAAGCGAGCGACTCTGCTAAAACCGCTCTTAAAACACGAAGGTTATGATTACCTCATGGTTGTAAGTCAGCAACTTGAAAGTTTTTCTTATCTTGAAAACGCAAGACATCTACTTTTCTTCGGAAAGTATCAAACATCCGAAAACATTCATGAGTTAAC
>Ga0160183_121939_pt1 | contig 9739 bp, 8 predicted proteins | sample met14sb_FD_108562 | JGI IMG/M metagenome (GOLD analysis project Ga0160183, IMG submission 108562) | Synthetic bacterial communities of pure cultures from sediment of Lake Washington, USA, under high oxygen condition - MT... | ecosystem: Engineered > Modeled > Simulated communities (microbial... >...
CTGAGTTTCTGGATACGCTAATTGAAAAGAAAGTCAAAGTGGTGATTGTTAAACCAACACCATACTCGCCTGTAGCAATCGGCCATGTCTGGAAAAGATATCGGATGTGGGGAGTTAAGCCACCCTCAACTTATATTGATAAAGAATGGGCTAGTAATAATGGCGACATGTTCTTAGATGCAGTAGTAAATCGGTTAAAAAGTAAAAACCATTTAATCACAGTTGATTTGAGAAGCACTTTTTGTAAAAGAGGTAGTTGTGATTATTTTGATGCTAATAATGCACCAATTTTTTGGGATGATAATCATTTTAGTCCTGGCTGGATTTTAAAGAATGGTACATCGCTATCTGTAATTAATAGTTTTTTCAATCCGATTTCGAGTTTTTGATAATGAGAACACATAAAGACTATACGGCTGTTATCCGAACATACAATAGCCTACCTTTGCTACTTAAGGTTCTAGATGCCTTAAAAATGCAAACGATCCCTCCATCTGATTATGTGATTGTTGATTCATCAAAAGACTATAGCCAAAAAGAAGCTATCAAAAAGCTAGGTCTTCAAGTTGTTGATTATCCTGATGAGGAGTTCAACTTTTCGAAGGCAATTAATATCGGCGTAGACTATGTAAAAACTGAACTTGTATTAATCATAAGCTCACATGTCCTCTTGAATGATCGCTCTTTAATTGAAAAGGGATTGGCGTTAGAGAGTTTTTCGATTGAGAACTACCTTGGGTTTTGTTTGACTCCCGCTATTAATGAAAGTGAGAATTGGGAGCCAGCAATGGTAACTAAATATAATTTTAGTCTAGATCTGGCAGCGTCTAATTCTTGTACGATGTTAAAAACATTGCATATTCAGCAACGGCCATTTTTAGAGGAGGTTTTTTCAGCTGAAGATCAAGAGTGGGCCGCATATTACTTGCGAGAAAAAGAGGCTTACTTTTATCGAGTGAAAGCTTATGAAGCGAAATATCTTAATGTAAATATGAATGATCAAAAAATTATTAATGAGCAAATTGCTTTAGCTTATTATACGCATCGTGAAATGTTGGGTTATCGTAATATTATTATGAGGCTCTTTAGAGCTGTAGTTGCAAGAGTGAGGGGAAGAACTGGACGAGCGCGTTTGCATTTTACGATTGCGAAAGAGTTGTTTGTTGCCAGATCAAACAAACCTGTCAAAAAATCAAAATACTTTTAGCGAATAAACAGGGCCTCGAACATGGCTAAAATAGATGTATTACTCCCGGTAAAAAATGGTGTCGCTTATCTCGCAGAAGCAATAGATAGCATAATTAATCAAAACTTTTCTGACTGGCGTTTGATTGTACTGGATCATGGCTCTACTGACGGCAGCTATGAGATGGCGCTTGATTACGCAAAGGCTGACCAGCGTATAGTGGTATTCCAGTTTTTAGACGCAGTGGGCTTGTCTGGATTATTAAACAAAGGTCTTGAGCTGTGTCAATGCGATTTTGTCATGCGCCATGATGCAGATGATGTCGCGTTTCCCGATAGGATGGAAAAGTCTTTGGCGGCTTTTGCGCGCCATCCGCATATTGACGTCATTGGTGGTCACGCATTAAAAATTGATGCTGAAGGTAAAGAGACCGGCTTAATTAAAGTCCCTACGGATATTGCAAGGTTACAAGCAGCTTTTTTCTTTAAAAATCCAATCATACATCCGACAGTGATGATGCGGTTTTCGACAATTCAAGCTTTAGCTATGAGGTATGGTATCGATTTTATCAATCTTCTACCTGAGTCTGAGCAACTAGTCGTGAATGGATTGGCCGAGGATTACTATTTATTTGGCCAGCTAGGTGTGCTGGGGAAGTGCCTCAATATTGATGAGGTGTTAATCAAATACAGATGGCATGGCAATAATGTAGGGGCTAAAAAGTTTTTAGACCAAATTTCACTCTCGATTAAAATTTCACGATATCTTGCGGCTTCGTTTTCAGCCAGGCACAGTATTGAAAGGTTTGATCCGGCTCCATTTTGCACATATGGTGGTACAGTGCTAGAAATAGTGCCTAATGTATCCCATCATGATCTGGCAAGCAGATTCAATAAGATGTCAGATAATTTAAGCCGTGTACTCGGCAAGTCAAATGGATTGTCACGAGAATTAGCTTATCGCAAGGTATTATCTACACGCCATACTTTATGTATGCTAATCAAGTATATGTTTTTTACACTCAAAAATAGCAGGGAGCTTGATGAGTGGTATGCCGTAAAAAACTGGGTGACCAGAAAAATCAAGCGTCGCCAGTTTGTAAGTGTTGAGTTGTTAGATCAATAAAACTCAATTGCTTACAATAATAATGATTAAATAATTGAGATGACATACAGGTTGCAGAAATGGCCCAATTAAACATTAACAAATCAAAAGTGATATTTTCACTGTTGGCAGTTTTTGCAGCCTTATTTTTTGGGTTAGTTTCACTTATATTGGTTCAGATTTCAGGAAAGCACTATGCCTATCTTGCCGCATTGCCGGTTGCGATTATATTGGGCTTAGTATTTGTATTTAACAGATATTTTTTCTTCATATTGGTTATTCTAAGTCGAGCCTCTTTAGACTCAATTTTCAATGCAATCAAATTAGGTAGCTTCGGTTTAGGTGCAGTTCTAAACGCTTTAGTTATTCTTATCGCGATACTGATGGTTTTTGAAAAACCACTTAAATACGATATAAAACTTGATTCAATCAAGCTATCTTGGATCATTTTTCTCACGCTTGCTTTTGTTTCAATATTTTATGCGCCAGCATTCGTTGCAAGCTTGAAGGTTTTTTTATTATTTGTTTCTTATTGTTCAATGTTTACACTTGGGCTCTATGTTGTTCAAACACAGGAAGACTTCTCTAAGTGGATGAAGATGATTGTGTACTCATCGTTTATCCCATCAATCTATGCAATACTTAGTATGACATTCGGCCTGAGTGGTTTTTATCACTCTTTGAATGAAGGCCTTCGTCTACAAAGCACCTTTCCCCATCCGAATACTTATGCCCCATATCTGGTCATTGTAATTACCGTTTCCTTTTATTTGTGGAGAGCTAAGCCATCTTTGGTTTCTCCAACATTTAATAAGTTTTTGCCGGTATACATAGTGCTTTTATGCTTTTTCTTGTTGATGACAAAGACCAGGTCTACATGGGTTGCTTGTTATGTATTTTTTCTTTTGTATGCTTCATTTCATGAGAGAAAACTCTTGCTCCCAGTTCTACTCGCGCCATTTTTGGCACTATTAATTCCAGAGATCAGGGACCGTGTGATGGATTTGGCCCAGGGCTCAAACTTTGGTGCCGATGGGTATGGTCGATTGAATTCATATGCATGGCGTAAACAAGTATGGACTGATGCCATAAACTGGATGTCAAAAACGCATTATTTGTTTGGGTACGGGCTAGCGAGCTTTATTCATTACTCTACAAGCATTATCAAGGCTAACGCATATCAAATGCAAACTGTAGAAATTAATGCTCACAGCGTTTATGTGCAGTTGTTCTTTGAACTTGGAATATTTGGACTACTCTCATTTTTGTATCTTTTATATGCACATCTTAAGGCTCTTTTAACTGTATATAAAAGAAACAAATTATTGATCTTCATGGTTATTGTAATGATGATTGAATACTTGTTTATGTCCTACTCAGACAACCTCATCGACTATCTCATTTATGAATGGTATTTATGGTTTACTGTTGGTATATCGCTCAGCAGCGTTAAATTGTCACAAACAAAAATGCAGTCACATGAATTGAAAGTACACAGTACTTGATGATTAGCGTGCTTGCGCTTTAATCATGAGCGACAGCACAAGCAAAAAAAGTTTTTTATTTTATAAGTGGTTGGTTATGTACACCGTTTCAATTATAGGGACTGGATATGTCGCTGATTTTTACATGCGATCCCTGCAAACTTTTCCAGAAGTTAAAGTACTGAAGGCCTATGATATCAATCAGCAACGACTAAAGGTTTTTGCTGACTATTGGCATGTGCCTACTGCAGCGTCTTTGGAAGAGTTGCTTAATCCTTCAGATACCCAAGAGCGGCCAATGCTGATCTTAAATCTGACCAATCCGCACGCCCACTTTACAGTGAGCAAGTCGTGCCTTGAGGCCGGCTACAATGTTTATAGCGAGAAACCGCTTAGCATCAAGATGGAAGATGCTTTTGAATTACATAGAATTGCCGCTGAAAAAGACCTTTATCTCGCCTCAGCGCCCTGTAGCTATTTAAGCCAGGTGGCACAGACAGTTTGGCTGGCTGTACGTGAAAAGCTCATGGGCAAACCACTGCTGGTTTATGCGGAGCTGGATGATGACTTTATATCGCAAGCCCCTTATCAAAAATGGATCAGTGAGTCTGGTGCGCCATGGCCAGCTGAAGATGAGTTCAAAGTAGGCTGCACTCTGGAACACGCTGGATATTATTTATCCTGGCTGATGATGATTTTTGGTCCGATAGAAAAGGTGATTGCGGCCTCGGCAGAGATCATCAAAGATAAGTTACCAAATAATCAACGAACAGCACCTGATTATTCTACAGCGACTTTATTTTTCAAATGTGGGCTGATCGCACGTATCACCTGCGGGATTGTTGCACCGCACAATCACGGGCTGCGTATTATTTGCGAGCAAGGCGTCATCGAAGTAAATGAGTCCTGGAATAACGCAGCGGTTGTAAAAACCAGACGCCGTTATGTCTTACATAGAAAATTGATTAACAGCTTGTTTACAAGAAAGCTAAAACTGTCAGGCCCATCGCACCCCATGGGGCCTAAAAAAGGTAATACGAAAATGAATTTTGCCTTAGGACCAATGGAATTATTAAGCGCGATTAAGGAGCAACGTCCGCCTAGAACCTCTGCGGACTTTGCGTTGCATTTGAATGAAGTCACTTTGGCGATACAGAATGCGCGCGATAATACCGGTGTGCAGATAATGAAAACTTCATGTCCAGAACAGCCGCCTATGCCTTGGGCGCATGCACTCAAGCCATAAACTAACTCTAAAGTCAGCCTAGTGGCTGACTTTTTAAATCACATCATCTCAAGAGTGCATCAAATGCGTATTGCTTATTTCACCAGTATCTATCCAAGAGCCACCGATACTTTTATTCAAAGGGAAGTAGCGGGATTGCGCCAATTGGGGCATCAAGTCTTTACCATTTCGACTAACGAACCGGGCAGTGAGCATTTAATCAGCCCAGAGGTAAAAAAAATCTTTGATGAAACAGATTACCTATTACCATTTAATCCGCTTTTGCTCGCCTGGTTAAATATTCAGGGATTATTATTTAATACCAGACGCTATTTACATGCCTGGAAAATTGCGCTGAAAAGCGCCAGACCTGGTATTAAAGGATTTTTGTATCAGCTTTTTTATTTTCAGGAATCCCTGCTTTTGGTACAGCTATTAAAAAAACATCAAATTGAGCATGTACATAATCATTTTGGTGATAGCAGTGGCACGATTACCATGCTGGCATCTTTGCAATCGGGGGTAGGGTACAGTATCACCATACATGGCCCCCATATTTTCTTTGAACCATTAGTGTGGGCGCTTGACTTAAAACTTAAGTACTCTAAGTTTGTGGCATGCATTAGCCACTATTGCCAAAGCCAGATTATGCTGTTTTCAGACGCCGCTGACTGGCATAAATTAAAAATTGTGCATTGCGGGATTGATTTTAACCATTATCAAACGGTGCAATCTCAATCTGCACCAACTGCTGTTCAAGGCCAGCCTACAAAGCTCATTTATGTGGGCCGATTGGCCCCTGAAAAAGGGGTGGGCGTAATGATTAATAGCCTGATTAAACTGAAGCAAGAAGGTACAACTTTTGAATTAACATTGATTGGCGATGGCCCAGAAAGAGTTCACCTGGAACAGCTGGTGGCTAAGAATGATTTAAAAGAAAATATTTTGTTTCATGGCTACGCGAACCAACATACTGTGAGAGCCAAACTATTGGAAAGTGATATTTTCGTCTTACCCAGTTTTGCAGAAGGCGTTCCTGTGTCATTTATGGAGGCCATGGCTTCTGGTATTCCGGTAGTGGGTACTAATGTTGGCGGAGTGAGTGAGTTGATTGAACACGGTGTCACCGGACTGATTGTCCCGCCCGCAGATGAAGACGCTTTAAAGAATGCCATATCACGCTATATCAAAGATCCAGATTTACGTGTGCGTATAAGTCAGGCAGCCAGAATATATGTTGAAAACGAATTCAATCTGGACAAAGAGCTTTCCAAGCTTTCCAGTTACATTTCTGAGGCTAACTAACAGTATTGGATAATATTATGGTGAAAAGTTTTAAACTAATCTCTGCCACATTAATATCTTTATGTATTGGTTGCAGCAATGAAGTGAGCTACGGTGCTCAAGACCAAACTTATTTAACCCCTTTTGCTAAAAACTCTTTGTGGAACAGTAAACCGTTGAATCCGGTATTTAGTGACTTCGTGATTCCGACTTCTGACTACTTCCCATCCATCCACAATGGCCAATATTCTACGGGTTGTTTCTATGCAACTGCCTCAGATCAGCCTATGAAAATTAAGGGTACAAAGGGACAAAAAGGGGTCTTTGATGCTGATGCAGAAACCTTTCATGAGGAGCTAATACTTCCTCATTGGCCTGCTGACTTAATTCCAGCGAGCGGGGGTGATGGGCACGCGGATATTTTTGATGTAGCAACTGGCATAATCCACTCTTTCTGGCAGTTGAAAAAGGTAGATGGTGAATGGAGAGCCACGCATTATGGATGGATGCCGATGAAAGGCTCAGGTTGGGCAGATGCGGCACATTACCATCAAGGCGCTCGTGCGACAGGCGTTCCTGCCTGTGCAGGCATCATTCGCAAACATGAAATTAGTGATGGCGAGCCACTCTATCATCATGCGCTAGCCATTTCTTTGACACATAACTCACTATCAGCAAATCCGCCTTATATTTTTCCTGCGACAATTTCTGATCGTTTTGTGGATAAAAACAAGGGACCGATTTCTGAAGGATCGCTCATCATGTTGCCTGCAGATTTCGATATTAATGTATTCAAGACGCCAGAAATCAAGAAGATTGCCAAAACATTACAAGTGCACGGAGCCTATGTTGTAGATGAAAACTATGGGACACCTTACGTAATTTATGTAGAACGAGGCGGTTCACTAGATATACACAAGGGGCTTTGGAACAATGCCGCAGCTGAGGAGTTACAATTACTCCGCAAACAATTACGCAAGGTAACATCAGTCTCCGGTTACCTTGATGCTGAAGGAAACAACTTCCAACCCAATGCAAATGTAAATGTTTTATCTATGAGAGGACCATGGTACCTAGAGTCCGGGCAGGCACTAGGAAAATATGACTCTTATAATCAATCCATTGTTTTTTCCGGAAGCGGCCGTAAAACAGTACAATCCAATGAATCTGGTCGCTCAATGCACACGGTTTTGTGGGCTAAGCCTAAAAAAGGTGAGCGCTATAAACTATCCGTCACGGCGACTGGTGGTGCACAGTTAAACTTAAAAGTACTTGATGGTGCTACGCGAAAATTAGTCTATGAAACTGGCAATGTGCCAGATGGACAGTCAGTCACTTTTGAATGGCCAGTAGATAGTTTCGTACCAAAATTAGTATTAACGAGTGGTGTCGATAACCAATCAAGCATTTCTGCTACTTTATTAAAAGATCAGTAATTATTTCGTAAAAGCATAGGGATAAGAAGAGAATGGAAAGTATTTTAAGTGGGCTTTACTGGATAGTTTTTATCATCCTGGCTATTCCTGTCATAGTATTTTCCATTCAAATTCTGTTTGCAGTTTTGCCCGGCTTTAAGTTAAGAAAAATTGAAAACTCCTTGGCGAGCGTTGCGGTACTTATCCCAGCGCACAACGAAGCTAAAGGCATACAGGAAACTTTACGCTCTATTCAAGCACAAGCGACTGAGCATACCCGTATAGTCGTTATTGCAGACAATTGTGTAGATAATACTGCTGAGTTAGCGCGAGCAATGGGGGTGGAGGCGATTGAACGGCAAAATAAAGACCTTCGTGGTAAGGGGTATGCGCTAGATTATGGCATTCAATTTTTAAAGCAAAATCCGCCCGAAATTCTGGTTATTTTTGATGCAGATTGCCAGATTTCCAAAGACTGTATTTCCGCACTTGCTCAGGCAGTCACGTTGCATCAGCGGGCGGTACAAGGGTTATACCTTATTCAATCTCCGGCAGAAGCCAAAGTGCCTACCCGATTGTCCGAATTTGCTTATGTTGTAAAAAGTTGGACGCGCGCGCTTGGATTCTATCGCTTAAGAATGCCGATGCTGCTTATGGGCTCTGGTATGGCTTTTCCTTGGAAACAAATAGCTGATGCCAATTTAGCACATGGCAGTATTGTAGAAGATATGAAACTGGGTATTGACCTGACAAATCAGCAATTGGCGCCAAAGTTTTGCCCCGAGGCTTTTGTAAGTAGCTTGTTTCCAGAGCATAGTGAAGGAGAACAATCTCAACGTAAACGCTGGGAGCACGGGCATCTCGGGATGATTGCCCAAGAAGGGCTACCATTATTGTGGCGCGGACTTAAAACCTTTGACATTCAAATGATCGCTATGGCGCTTGATTTATGCGTCCCACCGCTCGCATTACTATTTTTGCTTGCATTCGTATTTGCAAGTATTTCAGCCTGCATTGCTCTAATCTCTGGGCAGCTTTTCCCATGGGGAGCGGGAGTATTGTTATTTGTGATTTTCAATAGTTTTGTTTTAATCGCCTGGATAAAACACGGCCGCAATATCTTATCGATGAAAGCATTACTAACATTTGCTCCTGTCTATGCTTTCCGTAAAATCAAGCTATATCTTGGTTTTTTTGTGAACAGGCAAGTGGAATGGGTAAAGTCCAGAAAAGACTAACTTGATAACGTATTAATCTGAAAGTAAGCAAAATGAGCTCGATTGCAAATAATAAAAATAAAATTGATGAGTTAGAGAGTATTCGCGGTATAGCTGCTTTAATCGTAGTGATGTACCACATTCCAGGCTGGAATAGTTTTCTGCATCAGATCCCGTTAATTAGAGGTGGCGGGATCATGGTCGACTTGTTTTTTGTTTTGTCGGGCTTTGTAATTTACTCAGCTTATGGCAATAAGCTGAACTCTGCAAAAGAGGTTCTACAGTTTCAATTCCTGCGATTTGGCCGTTTATATCCGGTACATCTAACTTTTCTACTTGTTGCATTAGGGATTGAAACCCTCAAATATATTTTGCAAGCCTACTTTGGTATTGAAAGCCATAGTAAAGCACCGTTTGTACAAAATAATTTAGCTGCTTTTTTAAGAGAGCTTTTTCTAGTAAAAGCTTTCTGGCCTAATGAAACCGCTATGTCCTTTAATAGCCCAGCATGGTCAATTAGCGCGGAGTTCTATACGTATGTTATTTTTGCACTCATCATCCACTGGTTCAGAGAGTTTAAAACGCTAGTTTTTGCGTCGATTGCAATTGTCAGCATTTATGTTTTGTATGCATTTGATCCGGAACATTACAATTTCATGCTGAGATGCTTAGCTGGTTTTTTTGTTGATGCTTAACTGCCTACGGTATACAAAAAGTAAAAAAATATTCTCATGATGGGGTATATAAGTTAAGTATATGGCTTATTCCTCTCTCAATATTCTGGATCATTATTATTGCGTCCACAGCGCAAGGATATACTGGTA
>Ga0160183_109909_pt1 | contig 9710 bp, 8 predicted proteins | sample met14sb_FD_108562 | JGI IMG/M metagenome (GOLD analysis project Ga0160183, IMG submission 108562) | Synthetic bacterial communities of pure cultures from sediment of Lake Washington, USA, under high oxygen condition - MT... | ecosystem: Engineered > Modeled > Simulated communities (microbial... >...
ATATGGCGTGGTTGGCTTAAAAACGCATGCCAAAATGTTGTTGATTATGCGGCGCGAAGGGAAAGCGATTAAGCGCTATGCACATCTTTCTACCGGTAACTACAATCCCAAAACAGCCAAACTCTATACCGATGTATGCATGCTGACGACAGATGCGGCAATCACCAGAGAGATGGAGCATGTGTTCAGGCATCTCACCAGTGAGTTGCCTTTGCCGCGGATGCAACAGTTATTGGTGGCCCCTTTTACTTTACATACCGCGATGTTAGCGCAAATTAAAAAAGCACAGTTGGCAGCAGGCCGCGGTCAGCCTGCCACTATCATTGCCAAAATGAACTCGCTGACGGACGAGACGCTGGTGTTGGCGTTGATTGCTGCGGCTAAAAAAGGAGTGGAGATTGATTTAATTGTGCGTGGTGCCTGCATTCTGCCAGTCGATTTACCAGCGTTGGCTGGTCGCGTACGCGTACGCTCAATAGTGGGGCGCTTACTAGAGCACTCACGCGTGTTTTATTTTAATGTTGCGGGCGAAACCCATCTTTGGTTATCTAGCGCGGATTGGATGAGCCGCAATATGCTACGTCGTGTGGAAGTGGCATGGCCGATTCATGACGCCTCCATGCAACAACGTATTATGGATGATTTGCTGACGCCATATCTGCAAGACAACGTAGATGCGTGGACACTGGGCGAACAAGGTGAATATCAACCGGTGCGAAAAATAAACACTGCAACGGTGCCATCGCATGCAATCTCTAGCCAAGCCATGTTAATTAAAAAACATAGCTAGGCTGAATAGCAGAATGCCAGACACTAAGTTAGTTAAAAACGTAATCCTTTGGCGGCACGCAGATGCCGAATTATGTGCGCCGGGCCAAACAGATATGGCAAGGCCACTAACGGCCAAAGGGCTCAAGCAATCTCGCGCAATGGCGCAATGGCTTCAACAATATCTGCCAAAAAAATACCGTGGTATTGGTAAGCCCGGCTTTGCGTGCATTGCAAACAGCAGAGGCGTTGAATGGAAAGGTTATCATCGAAGATGTGTTTCAGCCTGACACCCGCTTAACAGAAGTGTTGGCCTATTTGCATCAGCACACTGCCGAGAATGTACTGATCGTTGGGCACCAGCCGTGGCTGGGTGAGCTGGTGGCTGCTTTGCTGGGTTTGGGTGATACCCCGGCGATCAGCGTCAAAAAAGGCGCAGTATGGTGGCTGCGCCTACGGCAACAGGGGGGAAGTACGTATCAGCTTTTTTCAGTACAAACCCCGCAGTTGCTAGATTAATCCCTAACGTTGTTTTTTAGGCATTAGTTTCAAGTCTTATTTTTAAGCTTTATTTTTTAGGGCGACCAGTTTTGATGACTGGAATTTTTTCCATGGTCATTTTTAATGTGTTGTCGCTCATCGCTGCCAATAATTTAATGCCTGCACGCAATAACTCACTTTTCTTTACCGGGTGACCCAGCGCGTTCATTCTGCTTTTCAGTGTGCCAATCGCCGCATACTCTTCTTTAGGCATGGTAAAGCTATCGCGTTCCATTTTAACTTTTTCTGGTTTATTTTTTTTGTCGTCTTTTTTATGGTCTTTTTTGCTGTCGGCCGCTTTTGCTTTGGTTGCTGGTTTGGCTTTTGTGGCTGTTTTTGCAATAGGCTTAACAGCAGCTTTTGCTGGCGCAGCTGACTTAGCGACGACAGATTTAGTCGCGGCAGGTTTAGTTACGACAGGCTTAGCAACAATAGCTGCGGGTTTGGCCGCTACCGGCTGATTCGGGATGGGTTTGCTCACTGTAGGTTTGCTGACAGCTGTTTTTGCTGCGGTCGGTTTTGTTTGTGCAGGTTTGCTAGCTGGTTTAGCGGCTGTTTTTGGTTTGGATACAGGGGTGTTCGCCATGACGGGTCTCCTAAAAATAGTATAAACAGTTTATACCGTTTATTTTCATTGTCAATTGCTCCATTGGATTGCAGTGGCAGTGAGCCATTGCAATCTCATCATATGAAAACGGTATGACAGTTTGATGGAGGTTGCGCGTTTAATCCGGCGTGCTGACGACAAGTGTCCAATTGGTTTTTTGCCAGGCCAATACTTCTTCTTCTAGCAGGTAGCAGGTTTGTGGAAAGGCCTTTTGCCATGCGCTTGGTAAGCTCAAGAAAAAACCATGGTGTTCGCGCGCTAATTGTAAATTTTTAAGCACAGGCATATTGCGTGAATGGCAGAATATGACAGCTAAACGCAACGCAAGAAGTTGGCAGATAAAAATCTCATCTTCAAAGTCGGCCTCTAGTTTTCTAAGCTTCCCATAATGCCCCAATACCAATAAGCTAAGGCGATGTAATTCGCTCTGTGCAAATCCCATGAGCTCGGTATTGTCCAGAATGTAAGCGCCATGGCGTTGTGATTCACTGTGAGAAATAGCGCAGCCAATCTCATGACTGTAAGCTGCCCAACCTAATATTTGCCGGTGCTTAATGACTTCATGCGCGTCTTCATCAGGGACATTCAAGGATGGTGATAGTAGATCAAAAAACCGTAGTGCTACTTTAGACACATTGCCTGCCTGCGTTTTATTGGCACCAAAACGGGTGGTCAGGCGATGGATGGAAGCGTCGCGCAAATCTTCAGTGGCGTCATCCTCAGCAATCATGTCATACAACAAACCATGTCTGAGTGCGCCTTTGGCCACCACTAAAGTATCTAGTTTTAAAATATCAAATACGGCAATCAAAATACTCAAGCCGCCGGCAATCACTGCTTTGCGTTCTTCTTTTAAGCCACCTAATTCCAAATTGCTCACATGTTTGGCTTTAATAAGTTGATGACGTAACCAAGTCAGGCCTTCCTGCGTTACGACATCTTCGCCAAATCCTGCGTAACTTAAAATATCTGCTACTGCACCCACCGTGCCAGATGCGCCGTAGGCAATATCCCAATGTCTGTGTTGATAGGTTTCTGCCACCATGTCTAAGAAAGACTCAGCGGCGATTTCGGCACGTTGAAAGTTGCGTTCCGAGAATTGACCATCCGCAAAGTATTTAAGTGACCACGCCACGGAGCCCACGCGTAACGAGTCTGTGGTTTCGGTATTAAAGTGCTGGCCGATAATGAATTCTGTAGAGCGGCCGCCAATATCAATCACCAAGCGCTTTTCGTTAGATTGCGGTAGTAAGCGGCTCACTCCCTGATAAATCAGGCGCGCTTCTTCCACCCCGGAAATCACTTCGACATCGTAACCCAACGCTTTTTTGGCTTGTTTAATAAAGACATCACGATTTTTAGCTTCACGTAAGGTTTGCGTGGCCACAGCGCGTACACAATGCGGTGGAAAACCTTTCAGTGTTTCACCGAATCTTGCTAGGCATTTCAAGCCACGATCAATGGCATCTTGCGTTAAGTTGCGGTCTTCGTCTAGGTCGCCGCCTTGGCGTACCGCTTCCTTTAGGTAATCCACACGTTGAATTTGGCCATGCTCAATACGGCCGATTTCTAACCGAAAACTATTGGAACCTAAGTCGACAGCAGCAAGGAGTGTTTCTGAGGCGTTGGGGTGAGTTGCGTTCATGAGAGTGTTATAACCTGTTTATTTGAAATCTTGATGACTGTTTTGTATTTTATGCTAACGTAATCTGTTGTTCGTATTCGGGAAAGTAGCGTGCGATCACGCTGAGATCGAACTGTTGCAGAATGCTGGTGTTTGGCTCACGTGCTAATAAAAAGATGAACGACTGCTTGACCAATTCAGTGGTGGATATTTTGCCTTGCGTCAGTTTCTGTGCATACGCAGGCTGTACGCTCACCAAGTGTGAGGTCGTGCTGCGATCTCTTACCGTGACTTTAAATTGCAAGGTATCCACTGCAACCACTTGAATATCTGCCATATTCAACTCCTACAAAATGTACATGCGCTCTTGAAATGGCAGAGGCCGACCCAATTTATGTAACAAAGAAATGCGTTGATCGCATGTTTAAAATAAAAAATAATTAAACAATATTATTGTTATTGCCAAATTTAAGTTTAACTCAAAGAGAGACTCCATGACGACAGAAAAATTAGCTTTCCAAGCCGAGGTCAAACAACTTTTACAATTAATGATTCATTCTTTGTACAGCAACAAAGAAATCGTATTGCGCGAGTTGATTTCCAATGCATCCGATGCCGCAGATAAACTGCGCTTTGAAGGCCTTTCCAACGGCGCGCTATACGAGAATGATAGCGAGCTAAAGATTCGCATTGGCTTTGACAAAGCAGCACGTACAGTCACCATTTCAGACAATGGCATTGGCATGAATCGCGAAGAGGTGATTCGCAATATCGGTACCATTGCAAAATCGGGCACCAAAGAGTTCTTTCAAAACCTAACGGGTGACCAAGCCAAAGATGCCAACTTGATTGGCCAGTTTGGGGTAGGGTTTTACTCTGCATTTATTATTGCGGATAAGGTAACGTTGATTACACGCCGTGCTGGTGAAAAGGACGCGGTGCAGTGGCAGTCAAGTGGTGAGGGCGATTTTACTATTGATACAGTAGAAAAAGCAGGGCGCGGTACCGATGTGATTCTGCATCTGCGCGAAGGCGAAGAAGAGTTTCTGAACGATTGGAAACTCAAAACGATTGTGCGCAAGTATTCCGATCACATTACCTTGCCTATCATCATGAAGAAATCAGAGTGGAAAGATGGTGAGAATGGTGCTGGCGGTGAGATGGTACCTACTGATGAAGATGAAACCATCAATAAAGCTTCGGCATTGTGGGCGCGCAACAAAAATGACATTACCGAAGAAGAGTATCAAGAGTTCTACAAGCATGTGTCACATGATTTTGAAAACCCGTTGGCCTATTCGCACAGCCGTGTAGAAGGTAAGCAAGAGTATATTTCTCTGCTCTATATTCCAACGAAAGCGCCATTTGATTTGTACGACCGTGAGCGTCGTCAGGGTATTAAGCTTTACGTGAAGCGTGTGTTTATTATGGAAGACGCAGAAAAGCTGATGCCACAGTATCTACGTTTTGTGCGTGGTGTGATTGATTCTGCTGACTTGCCGCTGAATGTCTCGCGTGAAATCTTGCAAGACAGCCGCGATGTAGAAGCCATTAAAAATGGTTCTGTTAAAAAAGTATTGGGCTTGTTAGAAGACCTGGCAGAAAACAAACCAGAAGCGTATGTAAAATTTTGGGATGCGTTTGGCCGTGTGATGAAAGAAGGGCCCGGCGAAGATTGGGCCAATAAAGACAAAATTGCAGGCTTGTTACGTTTTGCTTCCACGCATGCAGATAACGACACACAAAATGTATCCCTTAAAGATTACATTGCACGGATGAAGCCTGAGCAAGAGGTTATCTACTATATTACTGCGGACACTTTTGCGGCCGCGCAGCATTCGCCGCATCTGGAAATTTTCCGCAAAAAAGGCATTGAAGTATTGTTGATGTCGGACAAAGTGGACGAGTGGCTATTAGGTGGCTTAACTGAGTTTGAAGGTAAAAAAACTGCAATCCATTGCCAAAGGTGATTTGGACTTAGGCAAGCTGCAAGACGAATCCGAGAAAGAAGCACAGAAGAAAGTGGAAGAAGAAGCCAAGTCATTAGTCGAGCGTATTCAATCAACACTGGGCGATGCTGTGAAAGAAGTGCGTGTGACCCATCGTTTAACTGATTCACCGGCATGCTTAGTGGCCGGCGAGCATGATGTTTCGGGTAACTTGGCGCGTATTCTAAAAGCGGCTGGCCAAAAAGCACCGGAGAGCAAACCTATCTTGGAGATTAATCCAGCCCATCGTTTAATTGAGCGGCTAAAGAACGAAAATGATGATGCTAAGTTTGCGGATTATACCCACGTAGTGTTTGATCAGGCCTTGCTTGCAGAAGGTGGTCAATTAGAAGATCCGGCAAGTTTTGTACGACGCATGAATAGCCTGATTGTGTAAGTATTGACAGGCATGAGCGAAAAGCCCGCGAATTCTTCGTGGGCTTTTTTGTCTCAATTTTAAGTTCTCACGTTAGGTTGGCGTAGTATTTGCTAAAATTTAACTAACAACAACCAAATTACTTTTAAGGTTCCTATGGCTGCAACGAAAACATACAAAGCGACACAAATGGTTTTGCCAAAATTAACCACCATCAAACAGGCATTGCAAAATCATTTGGTGTACTCCTGTTTTAAGACAGATCAAGCAGCGACGCCGCGTAACTGGTATGACGCATCTGCTTATACAGTGCGGGATCATGTAGTAGAGCGCTGGGTAAAAACAGCTTCTGCTTATGCCGAGCAAGATCCTAAACGTGTTTATTATCTTTCATTAGAGTTTTTAATTGGCCGTATGTTGACCAATGCCGCACTAAACTTGGGCATTAAAGATGAGTTAAGCGATGGTTTAGGTGCATTGGGGCACTCGCTGGAAGAAGCGGTGGAGATGGAACATGATGCTGCGCTAGGGAATGGTGGCTTGGGTCGTTTGGCTGCTTGCTTTTTAGATTCGATGGCGACGCTGGATATTCCTGCCACAGGGTATGGCATCCGTTACGAGTACGGCATGTTTAGGCAATCCATTGAGCATGGGCAACAAATTGAGAATCCAGATAACTGGTTACGCTATGGCAATGTGTGGGAGTTCCAACGCCCTGAAGTAACTTATATGGTGAAGTTCTACGGCAAAGTGGTGCAAGTGCCCTCAGCGCATGGCACCAAAAGCCATTGGGTAGATGAAGACCATGTGGTAGCCATGGCGTATGACATGCCAGTGCCCGGTTACGATACTGAAACGGTGAATAATCTGCGCCTTTGGTCAGCCAAGGCCACCAAAGAATTTGATTTGCGCCACTTTAACGAAGGCAATTATGAGCAATCGGTTGAGGTGCGTAACGACAGTGAAACCATCTCTAAAGTGTTATACCCCAACGATGCGTCGGCATCTGGTCGTGAATTGCGATTAAAGCAACAATACTTTTTTGTATCAGCTTCCATTCAAGATATTTTGCGACGCTTTATGGCCTCCAAAACCAATATGACCAAATTGGATTGGAAAGACTTGCCTAATAAAGTGGCGATTCAACTGAATGACACGCATCCTGCCATTGGTGTGGCGGAAATGATGTATCAACTGGTCGATGTGCATCATCTTGATTGGGCAATTGCATGGGATTTAGTAACGCACGTGTTTGCATATACTAACCATACATTGATGCCGGAGGCATTAGAAACGTGGTCGGTAGAGTTGTTTGGCAGTTTGTTGCCGCGTCACTTGGAAATCATTTATGAAATCAATCACCATTTCTTGCAAATGGTGAATCATCATTTCCCAGGTGATACAGATTTGTTAAAACGTGTATCAATCATTGATGAGACACATGGCCGTCGAGTACGTATGGCACATCTGGCAGTGGTGGGTAGCCATACCGTCAATGGCGTTGCGGCTTTGCACAGTGAGTTGCTTAAAACAACCTTGTTTGCAGACTTTAACCGCATCTACCCTAAAAAACTCACCAACATGACCAATGGTATTACACCACGCCGTTGGTTGAATCAGGCTAACCCTGGTTTAACTAAGTTGATAGCGCAAGCGATTGGCGATGGGTTTCAAAAGGATTTAACGCAGCTAGTGAAGCTTACACCGTTAGCAGATGATGCTGCATTCAGAAAAGCATTTAGAGCGGTTAAGTATGCCAACAAACAACGCCTAGCCAATAAAATCGCTTCGTTGACAGGCGTGCAGCTTAATCCCAACGCGCTGTTCGATGTGCAGATTAAGCGGATTCATGAATATAAGCGCCAACTGCTGAATGTGTTGCATGTGATTACGCTCTACAACCGCATCCGTCGTGGTGATGCAGGCAGTATCACGCCGCGTGTGGTGATTTTTGGTGGTAAAGCCGCGCCTGGTTATTGGTTAGCCAAATTGATCATCCGTCTGATTAATGACGTTGCCGCGATTGTGAATGATGACCCGGCTGTGGGCGATCAACTAAAAGTCGTGTACTACCCTAACTACGAGGTGTCTGCAGCGGAGATTTTATTCCCCGGCAGTGACTTGTCCGAGCAAATTTCAACGGCAGGGACTGAAGCCAGCGGTACCGGCAACATGAAAATGGCGCTGAATGGTGCACTGACGATCGGTACATTAGATGGCGCCAACGTAGAGATTAAAGAAGAAGTGGGGGATGAGAACATCTTTATTTTTGGCTTGACCACGCCAGAGGTAGCCGCCACTAAAGCTGCCAATTACAACCCGTGGGATATTTACCATAGCAATCCTGAGTTGAAACAAGTACTTGATATGATTGGATCAGGCTTCTTCTCGGTAGAAGATCCAACTCGCCACCAAGCCATTGTCGATACCTTGCTACATAAGGGCGATCATTACTTATTGCTGGCCGACTATGCGAGCTATATTGCCAAGCAAGAGGAAGTCTCACAGGTATATCAAGATCAAGAGGAATGGTCGCGTCGTGCCATATTAAACGTAGCACGCATGGCCAAGTTCTCTAGTGATCGAACCATTGGCGAGTACGCCAACCAAATTTGGCATGTAAATTCTTTTAAAAACAGCAGCGTAAAAAGCCCAAAAAATAAATAGTTAAGCGTAAACTCTACTCTGTATTTTCAATATTAGGGTGGAGGCTGTGATGAAGAAAAGTTTAATGGCTGTGTTGTTTATGATGTTTGTAACACACGCAAATGCGCTCAGTGTTGCTGACCTTAGCAACACTGAAGCGAGCGGTGGCTTAAAGGAAGCGCTGACACAAGGCGTAGGTAAAGCCGTGAGCCTATTGGGTAACACTGATGGGTTTCTGGGTAATAAAGAAGTTAAGATTCCATTGCCGGACTCACTGAAAAAAATTGAGAAAGGTATGAAGCTCATGGGTATGGGCAAACAGTCAGATGAGCTGGTGTTGAAAATGAACCGAGCAGCAGAGGCTGCCGTACCAGAAGCCAAAGCATTGTTGGTGGATTCGATTAAAAAAATGAGTGTGGCCGATGCCAAGTCTATTTTGACTGGACCGAATGATGCGGCCACGCAATATTTTAAAAAGACTACCTCTACCCAAATGGCTGCCAAATTCTTGCCTATTGTGCAAAAGGCTACAGAGAAAGTGCAGTTGGCGGAAACTTATAATAAGTATGCAGAGATGGGTAGTAAGTTTGGCGTCGTCAAAAAAGAGGATGCCAAGATAGAGCAGTATGTAACGAATAAGGCGCTAGACGGTCTATATTTAATGATTGCCAAAGAGGAGGCGGCCATTCGGCAAGACCCGGTTGGTCAGGCCAGCAGTCTTCTGAAAAAAGTATTTGGTGCCGTAAGTAATTAAAAAGCGTTTAAGTCTTTGAAAATAAAAGCGCATTGCAATGCGCTTTTATTTTCTGTCGTGAGTGAGGCAAGAAATCTTAAACAAAAATGCAAAGACTGTTTGACACATCCTCAAAATCTTTGCTATAGTCTCACCTCTCGACGCAACATGAAAAACGAAACGTCGATGCGGACGCGGGATGGAGCAGTCTGGCAGCTCGTCGGGCTCATAACCCGAAGGTCACAGGTTCAAATCCTGTTCCCGCAACCAGTTTAAACATAGCGATTTAAGCGGTAGTAATTTAAGTTCTTTAACAAACTGAATGACTGATAAGTGTGGGTGTTTGTGGTGATGGGTTAAGAGACTTCGGTTTCTTAGAGACTCAGAATATAAACGCTTACACTTAAATTTAAGACAAGTATGTACAG
>Ga0160183_129830_pt1 | contig 9243 bp, 6 predicted proteins | sample met14sb_FD_108562 | JGI IMG/M metagenome (GOLD analysis project Ga0160183, IMG submission 108562) | Synthetic bacterial communities of pure cultures from sediment of Lake Washington, USA, under high oxygen condition - MT... | ecosystem: Engineered > Modeled > Simulated communities (microbial... >...
CAAAAGCCGACAAAGCCGAGAAGGGCGAGTCGCTGTCGACGCTGCATTTTGGCGCGCATTCTATGTTGCGTGGTTGGTTGTATACGCAAACCTTGGGCTTGGCCTACGCCTTAAGGTTGGGTTGGAGTGTGTTGCGCCCAGGCGGCCAGTTGCCGGGCATCCAAAGCTTGAGCGAAGTGGAGGCGCATGGTCATTTACATCTATTGCGGGAGAGCGACGAACTGAATGAGGACGGCTACCTGCTGGGATTTTCGTTGATGGAAATGGCGGATCGAGTGAGTGGTTTGTTGCGCAATATTGGTCTGACTAAACAGTTCGCGCCCTTGATTATGGTGGTCGCACATGGCTCCAGTAGCGTCAACAATCCACATTTCGCTGCTTATGACTGCGGTGCTTGCTCCGGTAAGCCCGGTGCGCCGAACGCGCGGGCCTTTGCCTGGATGGCCAACCACCCGCAGGTACGAGAGATTTTGCGGGAGCGGGGGATAGACATTCCTTCCGGTACGCATTTTGTCCCCGCTTTGCACAATACCAGTCGCGATGAGATCACTTACTTCGATCAGCAACAGCTGGATAAGGCCGCGCGTCACGAGTTTCACAATTTCCAACACAGTATGCAGCATGCCTTGCAGCGCAACGCGCGCGAACGCTGCCGCTGGTTTGAACTGGGGCCGAAATCGCATAACAACGCGGAAGCGCATAGTCATGTGGTGGCGCGGGCTTCGTCGATTTTCGAGCCGCGCCCGGAACTCAATCATTCCAATAATCTGTATTGTGTGGTGGGGCGGCGCGACTTGACCCGGCATCTATTCTTGGATAGAAGGGCGTTTTTGCAATCCTACGATCCCAACAGTGATAGCGATGGTTCGATCTTGGTGAAAGTGTTGTCAGCGGTCATTCCCGTGTGCGGCGGTATCAATCTGGAGTACCTGTTTTCGCGCATCGACAATTCCGTCTACGGTGCCGGCACCAAACTGCCGCATAACGTGATCGGTTTGTTGGGCGTGGCCAACGGCGTCGAGGGCGATTTGCGCACTGGCTTGCCGTCGCAAATGGTCGAGGTGCACGAGCCGGCGCGCTTGTTAATGGTTGTAGAGCAAACAACCGCGATTGCCGATCAGGCCATTGCTATGTTGGGCGGCTGGCGGGAATGGCTGGACAACGAGTGGATACGCCTGGTGGCTTGTGATCCGGTGAGCCGCGCCCTGTATTTGTACAGCAGCGATGGCTGGAAAGTGGCCGAACCCGCGGCTGGCAGACCGTTGCCGGTTGCCAGCCATTCGGAAAAAATTATTGTCGGACAAACCCGAACGATTCCTGTCCACCAATTGGCAAGGAGACAGGCGTGAGTGCTTTATTATTGGCGTGTGTGTTATTGCCATTGCTTGGATTTTTGCTGATTTTTTTCAGCCCGGACAACGAACATCGAATTGCCGCGATCAGCCTGTGGATGACCCGAATCAAAGGGGTGGCTGTGCTAGGTTTACTGGCTGCATGGGCCGCCCATGGCTTTGCCAACTTTGAATATCAATGGCTGGTGTTGTATCAACACGACGATTACCAATTCCCTTTGCTGTTTTTTCTGGATCGAGTCGGCGCCGTGTATTTATTTGTGGTGTGGGCGGTGTTCTCGGCCATTGTCAAATATTGCCGGGTTTATCTGCACCGGGAAGCGGGATATAAGCGCTTCTTTCAGGCTATTTTTGGGTTTGCGTTTGGCTTGAATCTGATCGTGCTGTCCGGCAGTATCGATATGTTGTTTGCGGGTTGGGAGATCGTCGGCATCTCCTCATTTTTGCTGATTGCCTTTTACCGCCATCGCCCGCAGCCGGTGCGCAATGCCTTACGCGCTTACACGATTTATCGGTTTTGCGATGTCGGGCTACTGGTAGGGACCTGGATGAGCCATTTGCTGTTTCACGAAAGTCAGCATTTTAGCCAGTTGTTGACCATGTTCGATCCTAACAACATTCCTCCCGCGGGGTATGCCTCCTTGTCGATTTTATCCTGGCTGATCATTTTGGCTGCTTCCGGCAAATCGGCGCAGTTTCCATTCAGTTTCTGGCTGCCACGGGCCATGGAAGGGCCGACGCCGTCCAGCGCCATATTCTACGGGGCGCTATCGATTCATCTGGGTGTGTTTTTGTTATTGCGGACCATGCCGATCTGGAGTTATCACTACCTGCCGCGCTTGATCGTATTCAGTATTGGCGCGTTGACGGTGTTTGTCGCCACCTTGGCGGAGAAAACCCAGTCTAATATCAAAGGGCAGGTGGCTTACGCCTCCATCGCGCAAGTCGGGATTATGTTCGTCGAGTTGGCATTGGGTCTGGAAGATTTGGTGTTGCTGCACTTTATGGGCAATGCGTTTTTGCGCTGCTATCAGTTGTTGGTGTCGCCATCCATCGTGGCGCATTTACTGCGGGTGGAAGGCAATGTCGATAGCGATTTTTATATCAAAAACAATGAACAACTGACGTTTTTGCCGGCGTCGATTCGCGATTCCCTGCCTGACGTATTGCAAAATACCTTGTATGTCTTTGCCTTGCAGGAAGGGCAGTTGGAATTGTTGGTGAAGAAAATTTTGTGGGAGCCCTTGAAAAACCTGGGCCGGCAACTGAACGGGGTGAGCTTGTGGATCAAAATTTTGGCGGGCCTCGCGCTGTTGGCGATCATTGCCATCGCCGCGTCCGGCGTAAGCAGCGTGGCCAGAATCTATTTGTCCATGCCGATCTCCCTGGCGATGGCGGTCGTGTCTTTAAGCGCATTCAGTAACAAACGCAGCCCGTTCCAGGTTTGGCATAGCGTGGCCTTGAGCAGTATTTTGGCCGGCGTGGCGGTGTGGTTGATGGTGCCTGCCGCTTGGTACGATGTCGCCTTGTTCTTCACCGGCATCATACCCTCCTGGGCTTTGGGCATTGTGGCGCTCAGCGTCTTGTTGAGACATTACCATTTCGCCGACGAACCTTTTGTGTTTCGCGCGTTTGCCGAAACCCGGCCCGGTTGGTCGCTGATGCTGTTTTTGAGCTTCTTAGGTCTGGTTGGCTTTCCGATTACTCCGGCATTCTTGGGCGAGGATTTGCTGCTGTCACATGCCAGTAGCCAACACCCCTGGTTTGCCGCGCCGATTACCGTGTCCTTTGTGATTAATGGCATTGCCATCGCCAGAGTCTATTTAAGGCTTTGCATGGGGCGGCCCGTCGAGCTGAGAGAGGCGGTTTTTTAAAACAAACCGGCACTAATAAGCCGTACAAGACTTTTTTGCCAAAGTAAAAGTGGTGGTCAAGCGGTAGAGGCCAAATATCGAAAGTGGCTTTATAAACGCCGCCAAGATGGGTTATGCAATCGGTTGGCCGGTGTGAACCCCCGGTTACAAATTCAGCTATGGCGGTGTTTATGAGCTTATTGCCTGCTCAGTAAGAACAGTAAAACCACGCTGATCAGAAAGAACAGCGCTGTCGTGCTTTTCCAGAACAACAAAGGATTGCGTTCTATAAGCGGTATCTTGTCTTCCGCTTTCAGGAATTGCGGGTTGGGGGTGGAAAGGTCGTGCAGGAATTCGGACAATTCGTCGTAGCGGGATCGTGGCGAAACGGCCGTGGCCTTTTTCAAGGCGCCGTCTATCCAGATCGGTACCATTTCGTTGCGGCGGATGCTGGGAATGTAAACCAGGCGCTCGAGATTGTGGCGATTGGGTTTTTCCGGCATGTTGGCGAATGGCAGGCTGCCGTTGAGCATTTCGTAACAGATGACGCCTAAGGAGAACAAATCCGACTTCACCGTGCCGGTTTGCCCCAGGTGATATTCCGGCGCGGTGTAGTTCAGTGTGCCGAGAATATTCTCGGTCTGATGCCGGTCAAGCGGGGTGATCTCGGCAATGCCGGCGATTTTCACTGAACCGAAATCGATGATCTTAACGCTGCCTTGGTTGGTGAGCATGATGTTTTCCGGCTTCAAATCCTGATGCAGCATTTCCATGCGATGAAAAGCGCGTAGCCCTTTGGCGATTTGTTCGATCAGGGCGCGAACTCGCTTGATCTCAGGCTTGGGGTTCTGACTGATCCATTCTCTTAAGGTTTGCCCCTCGATAAATTCGGTCACATAGTAAAGACAGCTTTTGGCGCGGTCGGATTCGAGTACCGTCAAGACGTTGGGATGGTTAAGGCGTTTGCCGGCCCATTCTTCGTGCAAAAAATGCTCGATATAATGGGTGTCGTCGTTATACAGCACCGATGGTGTTTTCAAAATCACCCGCCGGTTATGCAGCGTATCGAAGGCTTGGTAAATTTGCGTGCGCTTGCTGGCATGTAATTCCGCTTCGATCCGGTAGCCATCCAGCAGCATGCCGGGTAACAGCGGCGGCGGGAAGGGCAAGTGCCCATGGTGGCGCAATATCTCGTCTTCGCGCAGTTGCGGCAAGTCGTCGATGCAAACCAGTTGGCAGGTCACATTGTCGTCGCTGCCGTTAGCCAAGGCGGTTGTTACCAAGGCTTCGGCAAGGGTTTGCAGATCGGAATCCTGCGCGAGCAGGGCTTTTAGGTGGTGCTCGCTAATAAAATCGTGGAGCCCGTCCGAAGTCATTATGAACAAGTCGTTTTTTTTCGACGGTCAGCGATTTGTAATCGACCTCCAAATGCGGCTCGATACCCATCGCCCGATTCAGATAGCTTTTGTCGTTGGACACCCAAAGCCTGTGGTCGCGCGTCAGTTGCTCCAGCCCATGTTGTCGCCATAAATAAATCCGCGAATCACCGACGTGCAGAATATGGGCGGTGTTGGATTTAAGCACCAGCACACTGAGTGTGCTCAACATACCTTTAACCGAGGCATAGCGGATTTGTCCCTGGCTGTGCAGCCAGGAGTTGGTGGCAGAGAGGATTTTTTGTCCGGCCTTGGCCACCGACCAGGAATCCGGCGTGCTGTAATAATCTTCCAAAAACGCGGTAATGCAGCAATGGCTGGCTTCCTTGCCGGCTTCACTGCCGCTCATGCCGTCCGCAATGCCCGCCACGATGCCTTTTAGGGTGAGTTGCGGTTCCTCGGGGACGACTGCCCCCCAGCAATCTTCGTTTTCGGGTTTCACACCTTTGTCGCTGTGCGAACCGAGCTTGACTGATAAGGTTTTGCCCATAGTCTGCGGATAATGGATGTTGCGCGGCTTAGCAGGTGCGGTAATGGCGCAATTCCGCCAGGCGCTGGTCCAGTTTAGTCATCAGCAAGGCTTGGTGATGGCGCAGTAACACCGAGTCGCTGGGGCGTGGGGGTAGGGTGGCTTCGATTTCGTGGTGGACCAGGGAAATGACATGCCGCCTCAAAACGGCATCTTCCGGCAAAAAAGGATGGTTTTTGGACTGGACGAAGTGGTGTTCTCCGCCGGATGCCTGGCAAGCGCAACGCCAGCAAACGATTAAAGTCAAGGCTAGGACGGCTAATAATGCTTCGATCATGGGTATTCCTCTAAATAACTCAATATTAAAAATTACTAAAACGATACTTCGGCGGATGACGCCGGAATGCTTTGCCGGTTAAACCACTTCGATCATGGCCACGGTGCCGTCTTCCATGACTTCTGCCATGTGGCCGGCGGGTTCCTCGATAAATTGCACCGCCAGTGCAACCACGACAGCCGTACCGGCGATGGTCAGAAAAAAGGCTTCCGGTGTGACGAACGACAAGACTGTTAGAAAGGTAACACCGCCCACATTGCCGTAAGCGCCGACCATGCCGGCAATTTGCCCGGTCATGCGGCGCTTGATCAAGGGCACCATCGCGTAGACCGCGCCGCATCCGGCTTGGACGAAAAATGAACATAAGAAGGTCACGGCAAACGCCAGGGCAATCGGCCATGCCGAATTGATTTGCGACATGGCGGCATAGCCCACTGCGCAACCGATCACGCACACGCTCAACGACAATTTTCGCCCGTATTTATCGCTCAGCCAGCCGCCGCCAGGCCGGGCGACCAGATTCATGAACGCGAAGCTGGATGCCAATAGGCCGGCTTGCACCGGGGTAATGCCGGTCTGTTTGAAGGTTTCGTGGAAAAACAGCGGCAGCATCGACACGACGGCGAGTTCGGAGCCGAAGGTCACCAGGTATGCCAGATCCAGAATGGCGACTTGCTTAAACTTGTATTGGTGTATCGGTTCAATGGGTTGGGTGAGATGTTCCTGATTAACGTGCACGATTTTGTACAAGTTGTAGAGAAACAATAGCCAAATCGCTATGTAAATGCCGATGGTGGTGTCACCGGATAACAACTTCATGCCGGTTGGAGACAGTTTCCAGGTCAGCAAGCTTAACGCTGCATACAAGGGAATGGTCATCAGGATGTAGAAGAACAGATCCCAGATGCTGGTGACTTCCATGGCGCCGGCTTTTTTGGGTTTGAAATACGTCGAACCTTTAGGGGTATCGCTGACGCTGAAAAAATAAATCACTGAATAGAGCAAAGCCACGATGCCGGTGCAGGCAATCGCATAACGCCAACCGTTTTCGCCGCCGAATGCCAAGGCCAATGACGGTAGGGCGATGGCGGCCGCGGCTGAACCGAAATTGCCCCAGCCGCCGTAGATGCCTTCGGCAACACCCAGTTGTCTGGCCGGGAACCATTCGCCGACCATTCGGATTCCGATGACAAAGCCGGCGCCGACGAAACCCATTAAAAATCTCGCCAGCGCCAGTTGCTGAAAGTCGTCGGCAGCGGCAAACATGAAGCAGGGAATGCTGCTGATCGCCAACAAGCTTGAGTAGGTGCGTTTGGGGCCGAATTTATCCACCAAAATACCGATGGCAATCCGCGAAGGGATGGTCAACGCCACGTTTAATATCAAGATGGTTTTAATTTCGGCTTGGTTGAGCTTAAGGCTCTCGGCAATCGCCAACATCAGCGGTGCATGGTTGAACCACACCACAAAGCTGATGAAAAACGCCAGCCAGCTCATGTGCAAAATCTGCATTTTGCCGGTAAAGCTAAAAAGATTGAGTTTGCTCGAGGACATAACTTACCTTTGAAAAGTGGAGGATAAAATGAATTCCGCTGGCCGGATCGAGCGTCGGAAATTCGTATCAAGTAGCTTGTGTGTACAAGCTATTGCTCCCCTTGAAAAGGGCTTATTTACTCATGAAGTGTGGGTGTCCTGAAACGAGCGAAGGCAAGGCACAACAGACGAATAAACAGCTTGGCTGAAGTTGATCAGCCTATTTTCAACGTCGTTGTTGAAGGGAGCAGAAGGTGCAGCGTTGCACGGGCTATATGATAGCACCCATTATGTGAAAGTATTCAATCCGGCTGTTGTCTGGAATGCGGAATGAGCCGGCGAAGCAGTTTCGAAGCCCCTAATTGTTGAGGGGGGTGGCTGCGGATATCAAAATGCCGAAGCGGGTTCAGGCCGCTTCGGCAGGTGTCTGTGAGTCGCGGGTGGCAGGGGTTCAATCAGCTTGGTAATCCGGCCCTTTTTACCACGGATATTCCGTTTGGGCCGAGCTCGTCGAAGCCGAGGTTGGTGCGGCCTTTGGTAAACTCTATATCTTCAACGGCGTTGAGGCGAACGGTATTTAGGGCCGGGTGAATGAGCTGCACACGTTTTGCGATTATTAGCTGGGATCAGACTTTTTTCACAAATTCAGATTTCAACTTCATCGCGCCGATGCCGTCGATTTTGCAGTCGATGTCGTGGTCGCCGTCCACCAGGCGAATGTTTTTAACGCGGGTGCCGACTTTGACAACGAGTGAAGAGCCTTTCACTTTCAGGTCTTTAATCACCGTGATGGTATCGCCGTCTTGCAGCAGGTTGCCGTTGGCGTCCTTGACTACTTTCGTCTCCTCTTCGCTGTCACCAGCGGCATCGGCTGACCATTCGTGGGCGCAGTCCGGGCAAATATTCATGGTGCCGTCGTTATAAGTGTATTCAGAGCCGCATTTTGGACAGTTAGGTAAATCGTTCATGGTTGTTCCGTTGTTTTGATTAGCTGCGAGACAGCAGGTTTAATGTAAAAAATCCAGATTAGCCGCATCCTTTAAACCATAAACTCCATCATGCCAGCCGGGAATAAGAGCATCGACAGGCAGTGATCACTATTTTCGAGCTATTCCGATTTACATTTAGGTTTGGCTATCAACCCTTCCGGCACCCGGCTGAAAGGTTGATTTATAAAGCAAGCGACTGTAACGAGTTCGCTGCTCGGTCTAGCGGCTGCCATTTTCTGGAATGACGAATCCTGGGGATTAAGCTAAAGCGACGAGTATCCGGACGTTCAGTCCAGTATTGGAACCCGCTGGCTTTGTGTAGTCGAATATGTACTTTGCTTAATACCGGGATTCGACGGCAAATCATAACCCGGCTTTAGGGATTATTGGTATCTCGCGTCGATTTAGTGCAGGGAAGCCGGATGCAAGCTATGTTGCTTTTTTTTGCAGAACCATAACTCATCGAAACGCGACTGGCCGACCAGCCAGGAGCTGGCGGCGCGGAGAATGATAACGGTAAAAACGCATCTGTTTGGCCCATTGCCGAAAGTCTTGACATGCCGGTGTTTTAAGGTTGCGACAAATCGTCGCACTTTTTCTGGACAAAGCGATTTAAGTGCACTAGAATGCGACCACCTTGACTTAGGTCAATACGAGCCGAAAAGCTTCGTATCTATTGGGGGAGGGAATGCGACCGTGTAACGGTACAACAATAATAAAAGCGCAAGCTATTAACCTGCTATCACAGATATCAGGCGTCCAAAAAACATAAAAATAACACCGGACGAAGCCCACTTAATCGTGGGCTTTTTTATGCGCCAATTACCATAAACCTGTTTGTTATTTCAGATGGCCGAAAAATCAGATTCGCTTCCACAAGATATTATGGAGGCAGAGCGTTTCATTGATGAACTAATGAACGACACCAAGCACCCGGTTCACAATCATGCTCATCCTTTGCACAAGGAATCGGTTAAAGCATTAGATGAGTTGATGCAGAGTCTGGATGCAATGCGCCATGAGTGGTTGTCTAAGGGATAGTTCAGAAAAACGCACGGATTTGTTTATTCTGACGTCCTAGCTGTTCGTATGCTTTTCTTTATGGCTAGCAAATATATCTTTATTTTTTCTCAAAAACGGATATAATCGTCGGTTCGAGTATGTTGCAGTAACAAAGCGCATTAATAGTGTAGGGAGATAGTATGCTTATCTTGACTCGTAGAGTAGGAGAGACCTTGATGATTGGTGACGATGTGACTGTTACAGTTCTCGGG